>JAEEGK010005661.1_pt1 | contig 30200 bp, 23 predicted proteins | sample 8958771 | NCBI WGS metagenome assembly JAEEGK01 (sample SAMN16246547, study PRJNA631951) | gut metagenome | biome: gut microbiome; feature: rumen; material: SC-attached | host: Bos | place: Iran: Karaj | collected 2018-10 | reverse complement strand
AGCGGAGCCTCAACAGTCTCCACACCACCGTCAATCACACGCTTGATGGTAGCTTTGCCATCCTTTACTGATAAAACCTCCTCAGCATAAGTGACCTGATTGAGGCCCAGTTTCTGAGCCACCTGAGGACCTACCTGAGCGGTGTCACCGTCGATAGCCTGACGACCACCGATAACGATATCCACGTCGCCAATCTTCTTGATGGCAGTAGCCAGAGCATAAGAAGTAGCAAGGGTATCAGCACCGGCAAACAGACGGTCGGTGAGCAACCAACCGGTATCAGCACCACGATAAAGTCCCTGACGGATGATTTCACCTGCACGTGGAGGACCCATCGTGAGGATTCCTACTGTTGAGCCTGGATTCTGTTCCTTCAAACGAAGAGCCTGCTCCAAGGCGTTCAAATCTTCTGGATTGAAGATTGCGGGTAGGGCTGCACGGTTGACGGTGCCCTCGGCGGTCATGGCGTCCTTACCCACATTTCTTGTGTCGGGTACCTGCTTAGCAAGTACTACAATTTTTAATGCCATATTTACTATTTAAAATATATAATGTGTATTCTCTCCTGAAAAGCCTGTTCTCGCAGTGCTTTCTCAAAAAGCGCTGCAAAGGTACTACTTTTTGCGCACACAGCCAAATAAAATGCACAAAAACCGCCTCTATGTGCACAAACCGTGCCTTTTGTGCAATCAGCATAAAGGATGTATAGTGGGTGCTGAGGTTGTGCCTATCTGACCACCTTGCGACCATCCACGATGTTCACGCCTCTTTGCGGCTGCGACAACTGCTGACCACCGAGATTGTAAACAAGCCCAGGTTTCTTGCTGTCCGTGATGTCGGGGCGGATGGCTGTTGCTGCTGACGTGCTGACCACAAACGGCACGTCCGCCAGCATGCTGCTGACAGCATCCGACGTGGCCGAACGGACGGTATAGAGCAGTGCTTCGCCCGAGACGGCATCATTGTTAACAGCAAGGGGAATGGTGAGCAATGTGCCGTCGGCAAACTGCTGCAGGTCAAGGCTGTAGAGCACGAAGAGGGTGTTGCCATTGGCCAGCGGGCTGATGCTCAGCGTGTGGGCGGCGGCGGCTTCGCCAACCTTGCACTGCTTCTCGTCGACTTTCATCCCGGCAGGCAACTGCAGGCTGAATTGCAAGGTGGTAAACTCTGACAGCTGGGAGGTGCTGACAGCCAGTGCCATCGGCTCGCCTGCACTGGGTTGTATGGAGGCCACTGACAGTGTTTGGCCCATGGAGCGGCTTACCGTCACAATGAAAGCAAGCAGCAGAAAAATATGGTAGAATCGTTTCATAATCGTCTGCAAAGATACAAAAGACTTTCTAATTAATGATAACTTCTCAAACTTTTTTGTATAAATGTTTGTAAAAGCAAAGATTTTTGTCTAATTTTGCTGGCAAATTACGCATTATATGAACAAAATCCTTACATCAGTTGTCATGCTGCTATGCAGCATCAACATCTTCGCCCAGCATCGTGGCGTACAAGAGGCTATCAGCATTGCCTCAGATTTCTTTAACGCACGCCCGGCGGCTCACAAGACGGTGCTGAAAGTCATGCCGCAGCAGCTGACGAGTGCCACGATAGCTCAACGGAGAGCCCAGCAGGCTCGGCAGGACGAGGGGCAGCACGGCTACTACATAGTCAACGACGAGGCCAATCAGCGCTTCGTGGTGGTGTCGGCTGACGAGCGCATGTACCAGATTCTCGGATATTCAGACAACGGCACTTTCTCGGCTGAGGATGCACCGATACAACTGCTCGACGTACTGGGATGGTATGACGCGCAGATGGAGGTGGCAAAGCAGTACGACCTGGCTAATGCTTCCCCGAAGAGGGCGAGCCAACAGCCCATAGCGCCAATGCTCAAGACCAAATGGGGGCAGGACAGCCCATACAACGCACAATGCCCTAACGACAGCAGAGGGGCAAAAAGTGCTACAGGTTGTGTTGCCACAGCCATGGCGCAGATAATGAACTATCACCAATATCCTGCCAAGGCGCAGGGTGGGGTGTTGTCATATACAACCAAGACCACGGAAACGGCTCAAAGCCTGAACTTCGACGCCATCAGCTTCGACTGGACGAAGATGCTCAACACATACAGTCAGACAAGCTCACAGGCATCAAAGAATGAAGTGGCCAAACTGATGCACGCATGTGGCGTTTCCGTCTATATGAACTACAATACGTCGTCGGGAGCCAACGAAGGCAACATCGCATACGCCATGATTAACTATTTCGGCTATAATCCTAACACGCAACATCTGGTGAAGAGCTATTACGACGGAGAAGAGTGGAACGGGATAATCAGGAGCGAGCTGGCTGCCGGGCGCCCCATATTGTATAGCGGAAACGGTACCATAAGGAAAACCATATTGGGCGAGGTGGAAGAGAACTCCACCAGCCACCAGTTTATTCTTGACGGAATGGACAAAAACGGACTCTATCACTTTAACTTCGGCTGGAGCGGAGAGTGCGACGGCTATTTTGCGATAGACGCAATCAGTCCGACCCAAGAACTGAAGACACTTGGAATCACGCTCAGCTCCACCGTCTATGACCTTAACGAGGAGCAGGGAATGGTAATTGGCATAGCACGGGAAATGATGGGCGTGGAGGAGGACATCTTCTACACCAGTACGCTGGTACTCGAGACAAGCGTGCCGGTGGGTACGCCCACAAACATTACCTATCTGCCATATTGCTTTGCCAACAAGACCAATAAAGGCCACACCTTTGCCGGGCGGCTGGGTCTGGGTGTCTTCGACAAGGACTGGAACCTGGTGGAGACGCTCTGCAATAACGATGATGAAGCAAAGCCCCTGTATGCCGGAACACACCTGAAAAGGAAACTTGTCAGTTCGTTCACTTACGATGCCTCGACATTCCAGGACGGCAAGCAGTATTACATAGCCCTCTACGCACAACATACCGAGAGCAGCAGGCCGACAATTGTCAGAACACCTCAAGGCAAGAAAGACTGGTATCTCGCCACGGTGACGGACGGAAAGGTAGTGCTGGAAGCCAAAGAAACAATCACAGCCGAAGAGCCACAGACGGGAGTCAAGGGCGACGTGAACGGTGACGGCAAGGTGGACGCAAGTGACATCGACAGCATCATCAGTGTGATAGCAGCCATAGAGGGTGGTGCCGGTGCTGACACCCTGCCAATGGCAAGCTCTGCCGACGTGAATGGCGACGGCAAAGTGGATGTGGCCGACATTGCTGCAGTCATCAGCATCATGAAAGCAAATAATTAGTAGGATGCAGCTATGTCTCGATTTACCTCTGTGGGGCATATTATTTGCCAAAACGAGACATAAAATATGATGCCGACGGATATAAGATTTCAAAACAAGGGCTGTGAGCTGAAAACAAAAAGATATTGTTTTTCTTTTGGTTTTTCATTCGATTTGCTGTATCTTTGCAGTCGCAATGATTGACCGGGCGACTGTCGATAAGATTATGGATGCCGTCAACATCGTGGATGTGGTCGGCGAGTTTGTTAACCTGCGTAAGTCGGGGGTTAACTATAAGGGCTTGTGTCCCTTCCATGACGACAAGACCCCGTCGTTCATGGTGTCTCCTGCGCGTCAGATATGTAAGTGCTTTTCTTGCGGTGAGGGTGGCAATGCTGTCAACTTCCTGATGAAGCATGAGCAGATTACCTATCCGGAGGCTTTGCGCTGGTTGGCGAAGAAATACAATATAGAAATCAAAGAACGTGAGTTGACGGACGACGAGAAGCGTGAACAAAGTGAGCGTGAGTCGATGTTTGTGGTCAACGAGTGGGCCTGCCAGTATTTCCATGAGATTCTGAAGAACAATGTGGATGGGCAAGCCATCGGTAAACAGTATTTCCGTAGCCGTGGCATCCGCGACGACATCATCGAGAAGTTCAAGTTAGGCTTTGCCCTGAACAAGCGCGATGCGCTGGTGAACGAGGCCCGCCGTAAGGGCTATAAGGATGAGTATCTGGTGAAGACGGGGCTGTGTTATGAAAGGAAGAAAGAGGGAGATAATGGGGAGATAGAAGGAGACAGAGGACAATTGTTCGACCGCTTTGCCGGCCGTGCTATTTTCCCGTGGATGAACGTTAGCGGCAAGGTGGTGGCCTTCGGCGGTCGTAAGTTGGATGCGGCAACGAAGGGCGTCCAGCAGAAGTATGTCAACTCCCCCGATTCTGAGATATATCATAAGGAACGTGAGCTGTATGGTATCTATCAGGCCAAGAAAGCCATCGTCAAAGAGGACTGCGTCTATATGGTGGAGGGTTATACCGACGTGATTGCCATGCACCAGTGCGGTATAGAGAATGTGGTGGCCAACAGTGGTACGGCGCTCTCCGTCTATCAAATCAAGCTGTTGCACCGTTTTACACCTAACATTGTACTGTTGTATGACGGTGACGAGGCCGGTATCCATGCTGCCATGCGCGGTACTGATATGCTGTTGCAGGAGGGTATGAATGTCAAAGTGCTGCTGCTGCCTGACGGCGACGACCCTGATTCCTTTGCCCGCAAGCATACGGCACAGCAGTTGAAGGCATATATTGCAGAACATCAGACCGATTTCATCCAGTTCAAGACCGATTTGATGTTGAAGGACGTCAAAGACCCTATCAAGCGTGCCGAGGCTATCAATAGTATTGTGCGCTCGGTGTCGGTCATTCCTGACCCCATTGTCCGTGCTACTTATATTACGGATTGTGCCCGTCGCTTGGATGTTGAAGAGCGTACGCTGATTACGCAGACCAACAAGTTTATTGCGGGCGACATGGAGGAACAGCGGAAGGCTGCTGAGCGTGAAGAGCATCTGCAGCAGGGTGAGGCGACGACACATACCCCAGCGATAGGATGGCACACGGCACTGGAGCAGGCCACCGAGGTGGAGAGGCTGATTATCCAGAACATCATCCGTCATGGCGACGAAGTGATCTTTTCTGACGTTGAGGCTGATGACGGTTCGACGGTCAGCCTGAATGTGGCACAATATGTTGATTACGACCTCGGGCAGGATAGCCTGTCTTTCTCTAACGAGTTGTATAACAGGGTACTGCAAGAGGCTGTAGAACATTCTGCCGATCTGGGCTTCAAGGCTGATTTCTACTTCATGCAACATCCCGACCCGCAGGTCAGCCAGTTGGCAGCTAAGCTGGGTATTGACAGTCACCAACTGAGTCCCAGTTTTGAGAAGAAGGATACGACGTACGACTTGCGCCAGCGCATGCAGCACCTGATTCTCGACTTCCGAATGGATATTGTCAACCAGCACCTGAAGGATGTCCAGCGGCAGCTGAAGGATGCGGGCTCTGACATGGTACGAATCAAGGAACTGATGGAGGAGTATAAGCAGACGCAAGAGCTGCGCAATGCCTTGGCCCGACAACGCGGCAGTGACGTCATTGTCTGACGCATTCGCTAATGGATAATTGAGAATGGATAATTGATAATGGAAGGGTGGTTGTATATACTGGGTATGACGCTGATGTGGGGCATCATTGCTGCCACCGTCATCCACGTCATCATGGAGAATGGCCAGCCTGCCAAGACCATGGCCTGGGCGCTGGTCATCTTCTTCTTGCCATTGGTAGGCATCGTGCTCTATCTGTTCTTTGGCGTCAACCATCGCCGTGAACGGCTGGCTGGTCAGCGCCAGCTTGACGAGCTCTCGAAACGCTCCATGCTGAACTTTGTCGAACAGACCGACCTGCGCCTGCCCGATGCTCACAAGCAGATGATAGACCTCTTCGTGAATCAAAATTTGTCGCTGCCATTCAAAGACAACACCATTGACATCATGACTGACGGCTATGCCTTCTTTCCTGAACTGCTGAAGGACATTGCCGCGGCCCGTCACCACATCCACATAGATATGTATATCATTGAGGATGACCCGCTGGGTAACCTCATCGCCGATGCGCTCATTGACCGTTCACGTCATGGGGTGGAGGTGCGTGTCATCTATGACGATGTGGGCTGCTGGCGCGTCAGTCGCCGCTTTTTTGAGCGGATGCGCGAAGAAGGTATCGAGATTTGTCCCTTCCTGCCCGTCCATTTCCCCACGTTTACCAGCAAGCTGAACTACCGCAATCACAGGAAAATCATCGTCATTGATGGTAGTGTGGGCTATATCGGTGGCATGAACATGGCCCTGCGCTATGTGAAAGGTACTGGCAAGCAGCCCTGGCGCGACACCATGCTGCGTCTGCAAGGCGGTATCGTGTACGCTTTGCAACGGGCTTTCCTCGTAGACTGGTACTTCGTTGACGGCACGCTGATTACGAAACGGGACTACTATCCCCCTGTCCTGACTTCCTCCCGTTCGGGCAGTGGTGGATTGGCACAGATTGTCACCAGTGCGCCCACCAATCCCTATCCGGAAATCATGCAGGGCTTTGTGCATGCCATCACCGCTGCCCGTCGCTATATCTATATAGAGACACCTTACTTCCTGCCCAGCGAGCCAGTGCTTTTTGCTTTGAAAACTGCAGCCGTGTCGGGCGTTGACGTGCGTGTCATGTGTCCGCTTTCGTCCGACTCGCATTTTACTCAATGGGCTTCCTGGCCTTATTTGCGTGAGTTGCACGAAGCTGGAGCCCATGTCCTGCTCTATCGCACGGGGTTCCTGCACAGTAAGTTGATGATCATTGACGATGCGCTTTCCACCTGTGGGTCGACCAACGTCGATGTCCGGTCGTTTGAGAATAATTTCGAGGCCAATATTTTTATCTATGACGAGTCAGCAGCTCTGCGCCTTAAACACGTATTCATGGCTGACGAAGAGCAATGCCTATCGCTCAGCGACCTGCCTGAGCGTCTGCATCCCAATTTCCTACACCGGTTGTGGGAAAGTACCACCCGTCTGCTCTCTCCGCTACTTTGAAGAAAAGGTAGGAAAAATTGAACAATGCCTGTTATTCAAAAGGTGTCATTGATACATTTTAAATAGTATCAGTGACATTTCGCAAAGTCTTTATGGATTAATAAGTGTAATTTTGCACTCGATTTCCAACCAGAAATTCAAACCTATTAATCATTAAAAACCTAAAATTAAAACAATGAGAAAAATTTTCGCGATGTTGGCTATGGCTTTGTTGCCATTAGCAGCTTTGGCGCAATTCGGAGTTGTTGCTCCGCTACACGTCAATGGAAACCAGTTGAACGACCAGTACGGGAACAAGGTCGTGCTCCACGGTGTGATGGACACGCCCAGTCCCTATTTCAACCACAACCGTTGGGGTTACACGTGTACAGATAATAATGTGACCCCGTGCATTAACTATTATGACCGCGTGTTCGGTGCCCTTCAGAATCCTGCCAAGGGAACCTACTGTAATATCTTCCGCCTGCACTTAGAGCCCGGCTGGACCAACGACCCCAACAAGCAGTCTACCGGCAGCGAGACCGGCGAGGCCAACATTTCGCGCTTCAGTGCCACTCGTCTGCAGAAATACCTTGACATGCTCTACTGGCCCATCGCCCAGAAAGCCATCAACCACGGCATGTATGTCGTGATGCGCCCTCCCGGCGTATGCCCCAAGGAGCTGCGTGTCGGCGACTACTATCAGGACTACCTGAAGACGGTGTGGAACATCGTGTCGAGCAACAGCACCATCAAGCAGAATGCCGGCATCGTGTCGATTGAGCTGGCTAACGAGCCTGTACATATCACGAACCAGTGGGGCCAGGCCTCGGCTACTGCCATGCGCGACTACTTCCAGCCCATCATCGACATCATCCGTCGCAATGGTTTCACCGGCATCATCTGGGTGCCTGGCACGGGCTATCAGAGCCAGTATCAGGACTATGCCCAGTATCCTGTCAACGACTCTAACTACGGTTATGCCGTACACGTCTATCCCGAATGGTACGGTGCCAGCGATAAGAGCTACGACCACCAGAACTTCATCAACAACTTCCAGAAGCAGGTGCCCGTAGTGACCTCGAAGCCCATTCTCGTCAGCGAGATTGACTGGAGTCCCGAGAAGCCCGGAACGGGTAAGTACAACGAGTTCGGCCAGTGGGTGTCCAGCAACTGGGGTACCTGGGGCACCGCCTCGACCAGCAAGTGGGGTAATGCGTGGAAGTCGGTGATGGACCACTTCGGCAACATCTCGATGACGCTGACTAGCATTGACGACTACCTCGACGTGGATGCCTTCCTGCAGAACGGCACCATCAAGGCTGCCTTTAACGAGAACACCGAGTGCTGCGCCAAGGCCTGCTTCTACTGGTACTACGAGTACTCGCTGAAGGACTTTGCCAAGAACAGTGGCAGCAATAACAACAACAATAATAATGGTGGCAATAACAACAACAGTGGTAACAACAACAATAGCGGCAACTCTGGCAGCACTACCACTACCACCAATACCAACAGCGGCGACAACCTGATTCCCTATTGGGGCGACGGTGAGAACTTCATCCCCCAGGGCTGGACGGTGGCCGACAACGGTTCCGAGATGCAACCGGGCAGTGCCTCCCGTGGTCCCCGTGTGATGCGCTTTGCCAACGGCGGCGAGATGACCTCTGCCTTCTATGCCCGCGAAATCAGCCCCGACCGCGCTGGCTTCATCGAGTACGGCAGCAAGAGCGGCTATGCCCTCTCACTGGTCTATGGCGAATACCTGCTGCAGTGCAATATCGCCGCTTGGAAGGGTAGTCCCTATGTGAAGTGTGAGGTGTTCGATCCTGAGGGCAGCGTGCTGGCCTCGCGCATCGTGAAAGCCAGCTGCAACGTCAACGGCAACAACAATGCCCGTATTCAAGGTTCTGCCGTGTTGGCTATGAGCTTCTACTCGATGATCAAGGGTAACTACCGTGTACGCTTTACGCCGGTGGCCGACGAGAACGGCAACGGTGGCACATGGGTTGAGGCCCTCATCGGCAACATCTCCCTCACTTACCGTGGCAACCCCTTGGCCTTCCGCAAAGCTAACGAGGTGCCCGCAGGCTGGAAACTGGTTGATGCCGGACAGGTGAAGCCTACTGGCGAGGCTGCCAGCGGTCCCCGTGTGTTCCTCTTCAACGGTGGCGGCGAGGTGCCCTCAGGCATCTATGTACGTCAGAGCGATGCCTCGAAGGAAGGTTATGCTGAGTTTGGCAGCACCGACGGTTATGGTATGACGCTGAAGGCCGGCCAGTACAATCTGAGCTACAACGCCGTGGCCTGGGCCGGTACGCCCTACGTGAAGTGCGAGGTGTTCGACCAGTACAACAACAGTCTTGGCAGCCAGATCATCCGTTGCAGCAAGAGTGTCGACAAGAATCTTAACGCTTCGACCTACGGCAGTGCCTACGGCGTGGTCAACTTCTATGCTCCCCGCACCGGCAACTACCGCTTCCGCTGGACACCCTGTGCCGACCAGTGGGGCAATAGCGGCACATGGCTTGAGGTCGTCTTCGGTCACATCAAGATCTCGAAGGGCTCGGCCAACGCCCGCTCAATAGAATTTGACGACACAGAAGAGACAACGGGTATTGACAACCTGCAGTCCACAAATGACAGCAAGGCCGCCGCACAGTGGTACACGCTGGACGGTCGCAGGCTTGACGCCCAGCCGACAACCAGGGGTATCTATGTCGTTAACGGACGTAAGGTCGTCGTCAAATAAGTGTTTATTCACAACGCCGACGTTTTCATTTAATAGAGGGAGTGTCAATTGATTCTCCCTCTATTATTTTATCGGAAAAGCGTGAAATTGACGCTGCCGTAGCTGCGATGCTCGACGAAGTGTGGGTGCTGAGAGAAGTCGTAGTCCTTGCCGTGCTCAAAGACGAAGATGCCTTCGGGCTTCAGCAGTTGTTTCTCAAAGATGAGGTCGGGAATCTGCGGCAGTTCCTTTAGAGCGTATGGTGGGTCTGCAAAGATGAAGTCGAACTGCTGGTGACAGCTTTTGATAAACCGGAAGACGTCGGCGCGGAGTGTTATGCAATGATTCTCCCCGATTTTCTTGACGCAGTCGCAGATGAAGCGGTGGTGGTCGCGGTCCAGTTCAACGCTGATAACCGATGAACACCCTCGGGACAGCAGTTCCAGCGTGATGCTGCCCGTGCCTGAGAAGAGGTCGAGCGCCGTGGCTCCTTCAAAGTCGACATACTGAATGAGCACGTTAAAGATGTTCTCCTTGGCGAAATCGGTGGTAGGCCGTGCCTTAAAGGAGCGCGGAATGTCGAAGTGACGACCCTTGTATTTCCCTGTGATGATACGCATAACTCAATCTCTATCTCAAAACCTGACGCCTCATCTCCCTTTCAGATAGTAAAGCATCATGTCGTAAGGCATACCTTCAATCATGCTGATGGGCAATCGGTTGAATTCTCCCGCAGGATTATTAATGAAAACGCGCTTGACGTATTGGCGTGCCTTTTCCAGCAACTGATCCTTTTCCTGTAAATCCCCTGACAGGTGCATTTCGTCGTCTTGTGGATTCATACCTAACTGCTTCCAAACGGCCAGCAGGTAGTAGAGTGCATCATCAGCATTGTTGACGGTGTAGGCGTTATAGAACTTAAAGCGGTTTTGTGAGAAGTTGAACACTTCCAGACGGTGGTCGTGGGCATAGCCATAGAGCTTGGCATGGTTGCCGGTGAAACTCTTCTGGTGCAGGTGTCGCCAGACGGGCGCCATCAGGGGTACAAAGGTTGTCTGTGAAAAACGGTCGGTGATGACTTGCCGCAAGTCTTTCTGGATGGAGAATACTGCCACGGCATTCAGATCGGTTACGACGCTATACAGTATCATCCGCTGTTCCTGTCCTGTAAAGGTATGACGGTATAGCAACTCTTTATCTTCTTCCTGAAAGAGATTGGTGGGAACCAGTAGGATGGGGGAGTCTGTCAGCACTGTCACCCGCTGGTAGCTGTCCTGCAACAATGGCATTTGCCTCAGTGCCTCGCGTAGGTTGGCGGCCAAAGAGATGCTGCTCTTTAAAGGGTAGCGCTCAAAAAGTACCTCTCTGCCGTTGAAGGTCGAGAAGGAAAGGCTGTTTTGGCTGATGCGCATGGTGAGCCGTTGCCCGTTGCTGTTTATCCGTTGTTCTTTGTCTGTTGTCATTTTTGCAGGATGCTAAGCGTACACAGCGCGGCCAGAACCATTGCTGCGAGTGCCAGGATGATGTTTGTCTTCTGAATCTTTGTCATTTCGGATGCAAAGTTAAGAAATTAATTGAAAATTGAAAATTGAAAATTGAAAAATTGAAAATTATTTCTTATTTTTGTACCCAGAATGATTGCCGAAGAATTGAAATACCGTATCAGGAATGCCTTTGGTTATGTGCCGACAGCTGAGCAGGAACAGGCCATAGAGACGTTCAGCATGTTTATGACTGACCGTTTGGAGCATGCTGTCATGGTGATGCGTGGCTGTGCCGGTACGGGAAAGACGACGCTGGCCGCTGCCATCGTGAAAGCCATGGCGTCGCTGGGACAGAAGATGGTGCTGCTGGCTCCTACGGGGCGTGCCGCCAAGGTGTTCTCGCTCTATGCCGGCCATCCTGCCTATACCATTCACCGTCGTATCTACCGGCAGAAGTCGTTGGAGGGTGGCTTTGACCTGAATTTCAACAATTCACAGGATACGCTCTTTATCGTTGATGAGGCATCGATGATTGCCAATCAGGGGGGCTTTGATACACCGTTTGCTGGTGGTATGCTCCTTGACGACCTGATTCGCTTTGTCTATAATGACAGGAACTGTCGCCTCATGCTCATTGGTGACGGGGCACAGTTGCCGCCTGTCGGTGAGGAGGAAAGCCCCGCTCTCATGTCGTACGTGTTGCGCGCTTATGGTCTCCATGTCCATGAGTGCGACTTGAAGGAAGTGTTGCGTCAGAGTCAGAGTTCAGGCATCCTGTGGAATGCGACGCAGATACGCTCACAGGGTGCCTCACAGGGGGACAGACCCCATGTGAGGTTGCTGCCGAAGATTCAGTTCGAGGGTTTTCCTGACATCCACAATGTGCCGGGTGATGAACTCATTGAAACGCTGGCGACGAGTTATAGCCATGTCGGACTGGACGAGACGTTAGTGGTTACACGCTCCAACAAGCGTGCCAATATCTACAATCAGGGTATCCGTGCCCAGATTCTCGGTCGTGAGGACGAACTGTGTTCGGGCGACCGGCTGATGATTGTGAAGAACAACTATAGCCTCACCCCCGACCCCTCTCCAAAAGGAAAGGGGAGTGAAAGACCGCCAATGGAGTTTATTGCCAACGGCGACATGGCTGTCGTTCGCCGTGTCCGCCATGTGCACGAACAGTATGGCTTCCGCTTTGCTGAGGTGACGATGACCTTCCCCGACTACGACGACTACGAGTTGACAGCCATGACGCTTCTCGACACGCTGACCAGCGAAGCTCCCGCCCTTACCCGAGACCAGCAAGAACAGCTATACAACAGGGTGATGGAGGACTATGCGGACATTCCCCATAAAGCTGACCGTTTGAAGAAGCTGAAGGAAGACCGTTACTACAATGCCCTGCAGGTGAAGTTTGCATACGCTGCCACCTGCCATAAAGCGCAGGGTGGACAGTGGGCTCATATCTATGTCGACCAGGGCTACATGACCGACGACATGCTAACCAATGACTATCTGCACTGGCTCTACACCGCTTTCACCCGTGCCACGGAACAACTTTTCCTCGTAAACTGGCCAATGCGCTTCGCTAATGGATAATTGATAATTGAAAATTGAAAATTATTTCACGGCGGCAGCAAATTTTTCACTATTCACTTTTCACTTTTACTTTATATTTCTTACCTTTGCACCCATGATGATAGCTGTATATATATTAATAGGTATAGGCATTGGTGCCGCCGTGCTCTATGTGCTGATGGACCGGCGGATGGATGTGCTCCGCATTGCGAATGCCCAGAAGGACGTGGAACTGAAATACCTGCACCAGCAGATGGAGACTGCCAAGGATGAACATGAGGAGGAGCAGCAGCGCCGCGACTCACAGTTTATGGCCATGGCCCAGGAGGTGCTGGAACGCAGTGCGTCAAAGCTCAAGGAATCGAATACGGAAACCATGACGGGTATCACGCAGCCGCTGAAGGATGCCATCAGTGATATGCGCCGCGCCATCAGCGATAATCAAAAAGAGAGTGCTGCCCACTCGGCATCCTTCCGCGAACAGATTCAGCAGATGCTGATGCAGACGCAGCAGTTGGGCGAGAAAGCTGAGGGACTGACCAACGTGCTTCGCCGCGACAACAAGGTCGGCGGTACCATGGGCGAGGTTATCCTGGGCGACCTGCTGGCTTCGCAGGGACTGACGGAGGGCATCCACTACGAGGTGCAGGCCCGGTTGCGTGACGAACAGGGCCGTCCGCTGAAGCACGACGAGACAGGACGTGAGCTGCAGCCCGATGTCATCCTGCACTATCCGCAGGGACAGGATGCCATCATTGACTCGAAGGTGTCGCTGGTGGCATACGAGCGTTACGTCAATGCCGACACGCCAGAGGAGAAAGAACGCTACTTGCAGGAACACCTCAAGAGTGTGCGCAGTCATGTCAACGAACTGGCACGTAAGGACTACTCGAAATATATCAAGAACGGTCGTGATGCCGTGGACTTCGTCATCATGTTCGTGCCGTTCGAGTCGTCTTTGCAACTGGCCTTGGTCAACGACCCCTCGCTGTGGCGTGAAGCCTTTGAGCGTAAGGTTTTTATCACGGGTGAACAGAACCTGTTAGGTATCCTTCACATGATACACCTGGCATGGGTGCAGAACCAGCAGGCCGAGAACCAGGAGCGTGTCTTCGGCATTGCCGAGCAGTTGCTCGACCGTCTGGGCGACTTCATCCAGCGCTATAACCGTCTGGGCGAACACATCGAACTGGTGCAGAAGGACTTTGAGTCGGCAGGCAACAAGCTCTTCACCGGACGGCAGAGCGTCGTACAGAAAGGCCGCGAACTGATAGAACTCGGCGGCAAGGAGAACCCCAACCGCAGAATACCCAAAGCTGAAGAGAACCTGAATGCTTTACCTGAATGACGATATAGCAGGCTTCAACTTCGAGGTAGCCCTGCCATTGCTGAGTGAACAGCGCCGCCAGCAGGCACTGAAGTTCAGACATGAGCAGGGACGCAAGACGTGTGCCATGGCTTATCTGCTGCTGTGCGAGGCACTGCGTCAGGAGTACGGCATCACGGAGCTGCCGGTGTTTGAATTTGGCGAACACGGAAAACCCTTCATCGTCGGTCATCCCGACATCCACTTCAACTTCAGCCATTGCCGTGAAGCTGTCATCTGTGTCGTCAGCGACCGTCCTGTCGGCGTTGATGTTGAAAGCATCCGTGAGTATCGCGACAGTCTGGTGCGCTACACGATGAACGACCAGGAGGTGCAGCAGATAGAGCGCGCTGAACGGCCTGACGTCGAGTTCATACGCCTGTGGACCATGAAGGAGGCGGTGCTCAAGCTGTCAGGTCGGGGCATCGTTGACGACCTGAAGCATGTGCTGACAGATACAAAGACTTCGGAGCTGACCACTGTGGTCGACCCCGAAGTCCGCTATGTGTACAGCATCTGCCGCCTTTAATTCTTCAACTTTTCAATTCTTCAATTTTTAGAACTGGAACTTGTATCCCGCTGTTATCTGCAGCGTGCCGTTGCGGCAGCTGTCACCGTCCTTGAAGATGGAGATGAGTCCGATGTTGTAGCGTACGTCGAACACGAACCGTGCCACCTCGTAGGAAACACCCATGGGAATGGCCAGGTCGAACTTGCGGAAGTCAGACGACAGACCGGTCAGCGATTCCAGATTGTCAATGTCTATCTTCTGACCGTCAATCTTGGCTTTTTTGCCCATCAGGAATCCCAGCTGGGCACCAGTCTTGAAGGCCAAACCCTTAATGGGGTAGAACTGAACCAACAAGGGGACATTGGTGTAGGTCAGTTTAAGTTCCGTGTCGTTGGCCTTGACGCCTTGTATGGAGCCGTGGACGCCTGCAGCCAGTCCCAACTGTTCTGTGAGACCGTATTCAAGTTCGAAGCCTCCTATAAAACTGGGAACCATCTTGTGGTCGTCGATACCTGTCACGGTGGACAGGTTAAGGCCGGCCTTCACCATCCATGAGAACTCCCCTTCCTCGTTCTGAGCCTTCATCGCCATGACGGTAAAGAGCATCACGGCTAACATCAAAAACTTCTTCATATGCTTTAAATTATTTACTGTTTTCTTAAAAAATTTGTGCAAAGATACGAATAAATTCCGAAAAATGCCTAAATTTGCAGCAAAATTACTCATTTAAAACATATAATTGATATGAGATTAGACGGAAGACGCGAAAGCTCGAATGTAGAAGACCGCCGTGGTATGAGCGGTGGTACGAAGGCCGGTCTGGGTATCGGTGGTATTATCGTTGTGGCACTGATGGCGTGGATGACTGGTGGTAATCCGCTGGAGGCTGTCATGCAGCAGGTGGCCGAAAACGGCGGTCTGGGCTCGTTGACAGGTACCAATACCGAGGTCAAGGAGGGCCAGCAGCGCGAGTTTACTGAGGAGGAACAGGCCCTGGCCAGGTTCTCTATGCAGATTCTGGCAGGCACCGAGGACGTCTGGTCTGAAATCTTCAAACAGAACGGCGCACAGTACAAGAACCCCACCATGGTGCTCTATACCGACGGTACGTCGACGGCTTGCGGACAGGGTTCGGCAGCCATGGGACCGTTTTATTGCTCGGGCGACCAGAAACTCTACATCGACCTGTCGTTCTTTACCACTATGAAGAGGCAGCTGGGTGCCGACGGCGACTTTGCCTACGCCTACGTCATTGCTCATGAGGTAGGACACCATGTGGAGTACCTCACCGGTACACTCGACAAGGTGCATGCCCAGATGGCCAAACTCAGTCAGACCGAAGCCAACAAACTCTCGGTGCGCCTGGAGCTGCTGGCAGATTTCTATGCCGGTGTATGGGCTCATCACGATAACAAACGCTTTGGCTCCTTAGAGGACGGCGACATAGAGGAAGCCATCAACTGTGCCCAGGTTATCGGTGACGACTACCTTCAGAAGAAAGCCCGTGGCTATGCTGTGCCGGAGTCGTTCAACCACGGCACGTCGAAGCAGCGCATGAAGTGGTTCAAGCTCGGTCTTGAGACTGGTGATATTTCGAAGGGTACCACCTTCCAGTGCTCTGACGCAGAACTGTAAAGAATGCTTCGTAGGGTTTTGATGATGATGGCCCTGTCGTGCCTCTTGTTCAGAGGTATGGCTCAGGACGTTGATACCTGCTCACAGCAGCGCAAGAAAGTCGCTTTGGTTCTCAGTGGCGGTGGTGCCAAGGGTATGGCACATATCGGTGTGCTGAAAGTCCTTGAACGAGCAGGGATACCCGTCGACATCATTACGGGTACAAGTATGGGTAGCATTGTTGGCGGCATCTATGCTTGCGGCCATCGTGCCGACGAGTTGGACTCTATCGTGAGATTACAGAACTGGTCGTTTGTGCTCTCCGACCGTATGGAGCCGAGGCGGCAGAGTTTACATGAGCGTGAACGGCAGAACACGTACTTTATCTCCAAAGAACTCGGCATGGGCAAGAAAGCTCGTGCTGAGAGCGGTGGCTTTATTGCCGGCAGGAATATTTCCACGCTGTTAGAGACCTACACCCAGCCATACAACGACTCCATCGATTTCAATACGCTGCCAATCCCCTATGCCTGTGTGGCTACTAATGTCGTTGACTATACGGAATATGTTTTCCACAGCGGTGTGCTGAGCAAGGCCATGCGTGCCAGCATGTCCATTCCCGGGGTCTTCTCTCCTGTCAGAATGGGCGACAAGGTACTGATAGACGGAGGTCTGCGCAACAATTTCCCTGCAGATATTGCCCGCGAGATGGGTGCCGACTACGTCATTGGCGTGGATGTTCAGGGCGAAGAGAAGACGGCGGACCAACTGAGTTCTGCCTCCAGCATCCTCATGCAGGTGTTGGGCTTTAATTGCAAGAACAAATTCAAAGAGAACTTGGAACTGACGGATCTGTATATCAGAGTCAATACCAATGGCTATAATGCCGCCAGTTTTTCCAATACTGCTATCGACACCCTTATCCATCGCGGCGAAGTAGAGGCTATGCGCCACTGGGACAAGCTGATGATGTTGCGAAAGGAGTTAGGGTACAGGGACGTTAGCGTCAACGATAGCGTCAACGTCAACGATAACGGGAACGTTAACGATAATGGGAATGGGAACGAAAACGAAAGCTCAAAACGCGCTTCTATCAACGTGGGTATGCGCTTCGACAATGAGGAGATGGTTTCCTTGCAGGCCAATGCCGTGTTGCCGTTGAAGTCGAAGACACCGATGGATGTGGAGCTGACGGTGCGTCTTGGTAGGCGAATCATGGGCCGTGTTGACTGGTCGATGCGTCCGCTGAGCTTCTTCCGGCCTACCGTCTCGTATGTTTTCCGCAACAACGACCTTGACTACTACGAATACGGCAAGAAAGCCTATAGCATGACCTACAACCAGCATGCCGTCAAGGTGAAGCTGTTCAACTTCAATGTCCGCAACCTCAACGTCAGCATCGGTGCTGAGTGGAACTACTACGACTACCATTCCGTACTCTCCGACCGTCTGCCTACTCACATGGACGATGAAGAGATTAGTGACAAGGGTTTTGTGAGCTATAAGTTGACAGCCGACTATAATAGTGAGAACCACTGGTATTTCCCGACCCGTGGCGTGAGGTTTCACGGCAAATATGCCTACCATACCGATAACTTTGTCCGACTCAACGGTGCAGTAGGCATGCGTGAATATTTGCTCATGGGGCGTGCAAGCTTCCCGTTTAACCGGCATTTCTCCCTCCAACCCATGCTCTACTGCCGTATGCTCTATGGCCATGAAGTACCTTTTGTGATGAGCAATATGATGGGTGGCGAGTGGTTTGGCCACTATGTGGAACAGCAAATACCTTTTGCCGGTGTCGGCTATATGGAACTGTCCTGGGACAAGATATTTGCCGCTCAACTGCAGGCGCAATACAATATGACACCCAACAGTGTCCTGTTATTGCGTGTAGCCGCCGGACAGGATGCCGACACCGTGAAGGAACTGCCTGAGCACAAAGTCATGATTGGCAGCTCGCTCAGCTACTATTACAATACCATGTTCGGTCCCTTGGGCGCTTCTGTCGGCTACAGCAACCTGACCAAGAAGTTCTATTACTACATCAATCTCGGTTTTGTTTTCTAACTTCCATCCTTCAATTCTTCCATTTTTCCATTCTTCAATTCTTCCATGATGAATAATATCGCCATCTACACGCTCACCTCCGAACTGCATGACGAACAGGCCGTCAGTGCCGTAACACGGGAATTCTTAGACAGCCTGCATGTAGATTACGACTTGAAAGGGGCTGACTACACCAGTTACGGACAGCACACTCTGGATCTCATTTATGTTCGTACGGGTGGCACGGAGGGTATCTTCAGACGACTGCTGCCACAACTGCAGCAACAGTCGTCCCGACCTTTCTATTTGCTGACCTCAGGCAAGAGCAACTCGCTGGCAGCCTCCATGGAAATACTCTCTTACCTCCTTCAAAACGGTTATAAGGGGGAAATCATTCACGGCACAGCCGACTACATCTCAACGAGGATACGTCTGCTGGCCAAAGTCGGAGCCGCCAAGGAACAAATGAGCAACTGCCGTTTGGGTATTGTCGGTCAGCCCTCTGACTGGCTCATCTCCAGTCATGCCAACGAAGCAATGGTCAAAGAGAAGCTGGGAATAGAACTGATATCTGTTCCCATGCAGGAGTTGATGGATATCATCAAAGCCACACCGCTGCTCACAGTGGGACAGACTCCATGTGAGCAAGCTGCGATCCGACAGTCATTGCCTGGTGCTGAACAAATATACCAATCGCTGAAGACACTCGTTTCCCGAAACAACCTGCAAGGCTTTACGCTGCGTTGTTTCGACCTGCTGACTGCTGTACACAACACCGGATGTCTGGCCTTGGCGAAACTCAACGCCGAAGGCATTGTGGCAGGCTGTGAGGGTGACGTACCCACGATGCTGTCCATGGCTATCATACAGGCACTGACAGGTTTCTCCGGGTTCCAAGCCAACCCATCCCGTATTAATCCAGAGACAGGCGAGATGCTGTTTGCCCATTGCACCATTCCGTTGAATATGGTTGAACGCTATGAATTCGACACCCACTTCGAGTCGGGCATCGGTGTCGGCATACGCGGCTATATGCAGGAAGGTCCCGTTACCATCTTCAAGGTTTCTGGCGACCTCAGCCGCCATTTCATTGCCGAAGGTATGTTAGTTCGCAACCAGGCTGAGGCAGACCTCTGCCGGACGCAACAGGTCATCGTGCTGAACGACAAGAGCCAGACCAATTACTTCCTGCGCGAACCTATTGGCAACCACCATGTCATCGTGGCCGGACACCACCAGGAACTGCTGGAAGAAGTCCTGCGATAGATGCACCAGTCCGTAACTGCGACAAGTATTCAGCGCAACTCCTGCATCATCCATTGTGGGTTTTCCTTGAAGCGCTGCCAGTCGGCTTCCAACTTTTCTTGCAAGTCAATGATGACCTGACTGTCGGGACTCAGGTTGTCGTTGTTACGGCGCAGACGATAGATATACTCCAACAGATTCCAGCAGATGTTGTATTGTCCCGTGGTGAAAAGTGCTTCAGGCATACCCTGGCTACGGTGCTCGTCACTCCACCAGAGCGTAGTTCTCATATTGGATGCCAGTTCTGAATTGTCAAATATCGCTTGGCTGGGCTCCATCAGCACCCGCTCTTCAGCAGTCAGATGCTTGCCCCAGTTCTTGTCTGGGCACAACTCGTAGAGCGCATTCATGATGCGGCGGTTTTGCCAACGCTCGTCCTCGTAAACGGTGGCATAGTTCAACGAACGAATATGAGTCATGAAAACCCTGTTGGTCAGTTCCATCAGGGACAAGGCACGCGACTTGATGAGGTCGATATACTTACCTAATGAGATGGTGAGCAGTCCTTTCCAATCGAAACTGAAAGGCACATTCTTGGCCAGTTTCTTGAGGGCTAAGCGCGATGTGAGTGCCGTGGCTAACCGTACGGCGAGAAAGATGAGTGTGATGCCCAGGAAGAAACCGCGCCAGAAACCCGCAGGCACCCAAAGCAGGAACTGCGCTGTGGCAAGGATGGCAATGTTCAGTCCAATATTGATTTTGTGGATGTTCAGATGCTCCAGTTTGCTGGTCTCCTCATAGTCGAAAGTCGAACCGTGACCGCAGCCTGCGTCCGAAACAATGAAAAGGTCCAGATTATGACGGTCGCGGATAAGGTTGATGGGTTCAATGCCTTGGTTGTCTACCACGCCGCCGTCCATTAATCCTAAAGGCTTCACTTTGGCTATGTAGTCTGCATTCTCTTCCTTTTTGCTCAGTTGGAAATCGCGTGGGAAAAACAGTGGTTCAAAACCACCAGGGAAGCATGACGATGATGCAAACACCTCGGCCAGCAGCACTTGTCTGGCCACGTCCTTGGGCAGACGATAGTATGAATTGCCGATGACTGCCTGCGATGTGCCGCCTTTCTCGGTCTTGACCTTCTTGCCCACTTGGAAACGGAATTCCGTGGAATTAGTGAACTCCGTCGCATTGGCTGAGAAATCGTCAATGCTGATATTGTCGATATTCTCCATCAAGTCGCCCAGCGTGCTGCCGTGGAAAATCTCTTCGTCGTAGATTTTCACCATCTCGCGAATCAGTGAGTGGTTCTTGTTAGCGCCACACAGAAACTCCGTGCTGGCACGTCCGACAACATTGTTGGTCAGCAACAGGTCATAGAGCCCTTTCAACAATTCTTCATTACTTTGTCCTTGGCTCTTTTTGAGTATGAACCACAGTCCCGTGAGCGTACCCCCCGAGATGGTGGATACCGCGCTGACATGATCCAACAGTGGTTGGCCGTCACCGTCCTTGAGATGGTTCAGATAAGAAAGTACACCTAAATGGTATGTTGCAGCCCTAAAGCCGCCACCGGAAAGGCTCAATGCTATTTTTGCCATAATGACTGAAAAGTGTTACTGGTTAGGAAATTGCTGATACACGACAAGACCAAAGACAGGAGCCTCGGCGTATGCATACTCCATGATGTCTGAGATGACATGTTCAAAGGACAGGGCATCCTGTTTGTTCACCCAAAATACAAACTCTACGGGAAGCCCTGTGGGGGTGGCATCGAGTTGGTGAACCATCATGATATTCTCATGAACGACGGAAGGATGTTCGCTGAGCCATTGTTCCATGTGCTGACGGTAGCGCGTCAGGTTGACCACACCGTCCTCATCAACCGTGATGCTGCGGAAATCGAAGAACACCTTTCGCACAGCCTTGCGCCCGACATTTTCTACCATGCCCTTCCAGTTTTGGAACGAACCGTCGACCAGTGCCTGTGGCGAGACGGTGATGATGGTATTGTCGAAATTGCGCACCTTGACCGTGGTGAGGGTAATCTCTTCGACGATGCCGTCAGCACCAGCGTTAGGAACGGTGATGCGGTCGCCGATGCTCACCATCTCGTTGGATGTCAGACGGATACCAGCGACCAGTCCCTTGATGGTGTCTTGGAATGCCAGCATCAGAATGGCCGAGGCAGCTCCCAGTCCAGCAAACAGCGTCGAGGGGTCTTTGTCGATGATGATGGCTATGACCACAATGGCGGCAATGAAGATAAGGATAATCTTCAGTACACCAATGAAGGTATAGAAATATTGCTGATGCGCTGTACGCCGCCCGCTCTCCAGCATTCGGAAGGAATCGGCGAAGACGATGATGGTGCGTACCGTCATCACGGTAATGTAGATGGCGGTCAGCCTGGCCAGCACCTCGTGAACGGTGGGGTACTCGAAGAATACCGACGGCAACAGCAGCCAAATAACTACGGCAGGTACTATCTGACAGGCAGAGTGTAGGACGCGCTCGTTGAACATGACATCGTCCCACTTGGCATCTGTCTTTCGTGTCAGTTTTGTTACCAGCGGAATGAACTGCTTGCACAGCCACCCTGCCACCCATGCCAACAGCACCGTGATGACGACCAGTACGGCGTGGCGTACCAAAGGTATATAATCAGCACTCAGTCCTATCTGGACTAGTATATTTTCGACGTATAGTTTGATTTGATTCATCTGACGGTATCCTTTTTCAGTCTGCAAAGATACGAAATAAAGTGAAGAGTGAAGAGTGAAGAGTGAAGAATTTGCTGCCGCCACGATAAAAATTAAAAATTAAAGAATTAAAAAATGAAATAATTTTCAATTAATTTTGTAATTTTGCACCCAAAATAAAAAAAGAGCATAACACAATGACAGAAAAGAAGTTTAAAAGAACAACCGTGACCTCGGCGCTGCCCTATGCCAATGGCGGTGTACACATCGGTCACCTGGCGGGTGTCTATGTGCCTGCCGACATCTACGTGCGTTATCTGAGACTGAAGAAGGAAGACGTGATGTTCATCGGAGGTTCCGATGAGCACGGTGTCCCCATTACTGTCCGTGCCCGCAAGGAGGGCATCACCCCGCAGGATGTGGTGGACCGTTACCATAAGATGATCAAGGACTCGTTTGAGGCTTTCGGCATCTCATTCGACATTTATAGCCGTACCACTTCGGAGACGCACCATAAGTTTGCTGCCGAGTGGTTCCGCAAACTCTATGATGAGGGTAAACTGGTGGAAGAGACTACCGAACAGCTGTACGACGAGGAGGCAAAGCAGTTCTTGGCCGACCGCTATGTGACGGGCGAATGTCCTCATTGCCACAACGAAGGAGCCTACGGCGACCAGTGTGAGAAGTGCGGACGCGACCTGAGTCCTACGGAGCTCATCAACCCCAAGTCGACTATCTCAGGTTCTACCCCCGTGCTGAAAGAGACCAAGAACTGGTATCTGCCGTTGAACGAATACCAGGACTGGCTGAAGCAGTGGATTCTGGAAGGTCACAAGGAGTGGCGCCCCAACGTCTACGGACAGTGTAAGTCGTGGTTGGAGATGGACCTGCAACCGCGTGCTATGACACGTGACCTGAACTGGGGTATTCCCGTACCCATTGAAGGTGCAGAGGGTAAAGTGCTCTACGTGTGGTTCGATGCGCCCATCGGCTATGTCAGCAACACCGTCGAACTCTGCCAGAAGGAGCCCGAGAAGTGGGGTTCATAGCAGCAGTGGTGGCAGGATGAAGATACCCGTTTGGTACACTTCATCGGTAAGGACAACATCGTGTTCCACTGTATCATCTTCCCTGTGATGATGAAAGCCCACGGCCAGTATATCATGCCTGACAACGTGCCGTCGAACGAGTTCCTGAACTTAGAGAACGACAAGATTTCAACGTCGCGCAACTGGGCTGTATGGCTGCACGAATATTTAGAGGACATGCCCGGCAAGCAGGATGTGTTAAGGTATGTGCTGACGGCCAACGCCCCTGAAACCAAGGACAACAACTTTACGTGGAAGGACTTCCAGGACCGCAACAACAACGAGCTGGTGGCTGTCTATGGCAACTTTGTCAACCGTGCCTTGCAGCTGACCAAGAAGTATTGGGATGGTGTCGTCCCCGCCTGTGGCGAGTGGCTTGACGTTGACCGTCAAGCAATTGAAGAATTTAAAAATGTAAAAAATAAAATAGAAGCGCTGCTCGACCAGTTTAAGTTCCGCGATGCCCAGTTTGAGGCCATGAACCTTGCCCGCATTGGCAACCGCTACATCACCGAGTGTGAACCGTGGAAGGTGTGGAAGACTGACCCCAAGCGCTGTGAGACCATCCTCAATATCTGTCTGCAACTGACGGCTAACCTCGCCATTGCCTTTGAACCGTTCCTGCCGTTCAGCAGCAAGAAACTGCGCGATATGCTTCGTCTTGACAGCTTCGAGTGGGATCAGTTGGGCAGTACCGACCTGCTGAAAGCCGGTCACCAACTGGGTGAGCCCGCCTTGCTGTTTGAGAAGATAGAGGATGACGTCATCCAGAAGCAGTTGGACAAGTTGGCAGCTACCAAGAAAGCTAATGAGGCTGCTCAGTACAAGGCTGCCCCCATCAAGGATACCGTCAGTTTTGATGACTTCGAGAAACTTGACATCCGCGTGGGTTTGGTGAAGGACTGCCAGCGCGTGCCAAAGAGTAAGAAACTGCTGCAGTTCACCATCGACGATGGCAGCGGCACCGACCGTACCATCTGCTCAGGCATTGCCGCCTTCTATGAGAATCCCGAGGAACTTATCGGCAAACGCATCCTTTTCGTGGCCAACTTTGCGCCTCGCAAGATGATGGGTATCGAAAGTCAGGGTATGATACTCTCCGCTGTCGATTTCGACGAGAGTCTCAGCGTGGTCACCACCACCAAGGATGTCAAACCCGGCAGCCAGGTTGGCTAAAGGTAAAAGTGAATAGTGAATAATTTGCTACCGCCGTCCATGTATGGAAAATCTATGCGGTAGCAAATTTTTCACTATTCACTTTTACCTTTTCCCTTATATTACGATCTTCCGAAGAGGTACTTCTTGAACAGCGGGCTGACGCGGAGGATGTTGGACGTGATGATGCAGAAGCCGATGATGACGAGGCCTATCAGCACGGAGAGCGTCGTGTCCATGATGAAATTGTGGCGGTTTGAACTGAAGAACGAACCGATGCCAGGCAGATTGGGCATGAACAGGAAGTGGATGAGGTAGATGTCCAGCGTGCGGCGACCGATATACTGCAGGCTGCGACCAATCCATGTCATTTTCGTGAAATACTGGTGGTAGTGGCGGAAGTACATAAACACGATGGTCAGCAGGATGAACTTTGCCAGCGTCATGGGCAGGTTGGTCCACTGCATGCGTAACGTGTGCCACTTCAGTACGTCTAAGGTACAGAAGATGACGATGACGATAATCAGCGGATAGAACCAGCGTGAATCGAAGATGCGCTGCCACGTATTCCAATAGCGGTGTACGATGTTACCGTAGAGGAAGAAGGGCATGTACTGCATGACCTGTATCAGACTGGTCGTATGCAGCCATGTGTCGTTTGTCAGACCCTTACGGCCAAAGGCCCACCAGAAGTATTTGGGAAGGAAGCACGTCTCATAGACCACTAACGAAATGATAAACAACAAGGTAATGGGAATCCACGACTGCCACCGCAGCTTGCTTTCCAGATAGGCAAACAGGTAGTAGATGATGAACATGTAGAGCAGTGCCAGCGTAAACCAGTAGCCCGCCTTCGTGGGCGATGTCAGGTTCTTGATGACGGTGTCAACAAAGGGCGCATGGTAGAGTACGGCACAGGCAAACAGGAAAAACACTGCGGTAGGAATAAGCTGTATGCGTAGCTTCTTGCCCAGCAGACGCGTCAGATTGGGCAGGTTCCAGATCTGTGAGGACTTATAGGCCAGGAAACCGCTGACGAAGAAAAACAGCGGCATGCGGAACAGCACCAGGAAGGGCATGGATGATGACACCTTGGGCTCCAGAAGAAACCCCTGCTGACACACATGGTAGGCCACTACCATAATCATCGTAAAACCGCGCAAGGCGTCCAACCATTCTAAACGCGGTTTCCTTTTGACGGGCTGCACATTTGTTGCCATTGAATATTGATCATTGACCATTGACCTTCAAAATTTAAATATCAAATATTAAACATGGGCACATTCTGTGTGCAAAGGTAAGAAAAATAAAGTAAAAGTGAAAAGTGAATAGTGAAAAATTTGCTGCCGCCATGAAATAATTTTCAATTTTCAATTTTCAATTTTCAATTTATTTTGTAATTTTGCGCCGAATAATGAGAATATGCGCATGAAAACGCTGAAAGAAAAAACGGCAACAGGTTTGATGTGGGGAGCTGTCAACAACCTGACGACGCAGTTGCTGATGGCGCTGATAGGCATTGTGCTTGGCCGTCTGCTTTCCCCCGGCGAATACGGCATGACGGGCATGCTGGCTATATTCTCTGCCATAGCTGCCACCCTCAGTGACAGCGGCTTTACGGCAGCCATCACCAATCTGAAGCAAGTCACCCACCGCGAGTATAATGCCGTCTTCTGGTTCAGCACCCTGTGTTCGCTGCTGTTGTATGCCGTGCTGTACTTTGCGGCTCCGCTGATAGCGGCATTCTTCCATCAGCCCGCCCTCGTGCCACTCTCCCGTCTGGTGTTTGCGTCGTTCGTCATGGCAGGCATCGGCATGGCTCATTCAGCCTATATGTTCCGCAACATGATGAACCGCGAGAAGGCGGTCATGAATGCTGTCGCCATATTGCTCAGCGGCATCGTCGGCATTGTACTGGCCCTGAACGACTATTCCTATTGGAGTCTGGCCTGGCAGCAGTTCGTCTATATCACGGTGATTAACATCGGGCGACTGTATTATGTCCGCTGGCTGCCCACGCTGCACATAGACCTGCAGCCCATCCGCGAAATGTTCGGATTTAGCAGCAAGATACTGATTACCAACATCATGAATCAGGTGAACAACAATGTGCTGTCGGTCATCTTCGGAGGACTGTTCCAGCCGAAGGATGTGGGCAACTACACACAGGCAGCCAAATGGAACACTATGGGACACTCGCTGATTTCCGGAACTATCCAGCAGGTGGCTCAGCCCGTCATGGCCTCAATCAACGAAGATGGCGAAGGCCGTCAGATCAATGTCTTCCGCAAGATGCTGCGCTTTACGGCATTTCTCAGCATGCCCGCCATGTTCGGACTGGCACTGATAGCCGACTTCATCGTACTGCTGTTGGGCGACAAATGGACAGACAGCGTGGCACTGTTGCGCATCCTGTGCATCAGCGGTGCCTTCCTGCCCATCCAGACACTCTACCAGAACCTCTTCATCAGTCATGGGCGCAGCGACACCTATATGTGGTGTACGCTGTCATTGATAGTGGCACAGATTGTCGTCATCCTGTCGTTCAGCTCGTTGGGCATACAGACGATGGTGATGGTCTACGCCACGGTGCAGATTCTGTGGATAGCCGTCTGGCAACTGTTGGCCCACAGACTTATAGCTCTGCGCCTGACGGACGTCCTGAAAGACATCTGCCCCTTCCTGTTGACTGCTGTAGCTTGCGTCGGCATTGCCCTGTACGTCACACAAAGCATCCACCATCTTGTCCTTCTGATATTGGCACGCATGGCTGTCACAGCCATTCTCTACGTTTGCGTGATGAAGGTTGCCAACGTCAAGATATTTAACGAAAGTATTCAATTCTTCTTCAAGCGCCATGAAACTACTCATTGAGAAAATCAAGTTAGCACTGCTCAAGCGCACCGGTACTACCCAGCAAAAGAAAACCCATGCTACATGGGTGGCTAAGGGTTACAGGAAGGAGCCTCAGGTGACCTTCATCCTCCAATCGCACGACAAGAGTCTGCAGATTTGCCACGTGCTGCCCAAGCTGCGTCAGTATGAGGATGCAGAAATCATCGTCATTGACGACGGGTCGAAGCCCGAACATACCCAGCGGTTGACCGCTGCACTGACAGGTGCCAACGAGTTTCTGCTGCGGGCCAACGACCTGTTTGAGAATGTCACTTACGACAAGGCCATCCGTCTGGCCAACGGCAGGTATATCGCTTTGATGCAGGATGATGACGACTTCGACGGCATTGGCTGGGTGGAAACTGCCGTCCGCTTGTTTCAGCAGCATCCCCAGATGGCTATCTTAGGCGGTAAGGACGGACTTGACATTGCTTTTGAGGACGACAGACAGTGGGCACACGGTGGACCGTCGATGACCGCCGGTGACTTTGCTTTCGTCACCAGTGTCAACCGTGCCCCGATGTGGATTCACCGTGAACTGTTCATGCAATATCTCCACCATATCGATTTCCGCTTTGCGCCTTTCCAGTTTGACGATTATGAACTTTGTGCGCGGACATGGCTCAGCGGACTGCAAGTCGGTTGGTATGATGCCGGGTTCAGGAGCCTGACGGCTGGCGGCATGCGCCTCTGGAACAACGACTTCACCAAGGAGCAGAGCGAACGCAACGGGCGTTTGCTCTATCAGTTGTATGCCGACAAGCGGGAGGAATTGCGCCAGCGGGTAGCCGCTACTTGTATTTCTTCATCCCCAACAGTTTGACAACGCGGTTTTTCAGCGACTTCCAGATGAAGGCGAAGTTGCCATAGCGCAGGTTATTCCACAGCTCTTCCAGGGAATAGCCTATCTTCACCCACGGGTGACCGTAGGCATTCGTCCGATAGTTGGCGTGCAGGTAGTCTACGTTCTCAATGACATAGCGGGGATGCTTCAGCGGAAAGTCCAGCTCGTAACGCTGCATGGTGAAGAGGCGGCGCAGACGCTTAGGCATGGTTTCCAACGAACCGGCATAATGGGTGGAACCACCGGCAGTCACGCCGAGGTTATTGATTAGGTTCTTGGTCGGCATGATGGCCAGTCCGTGGTTAAACATCATACAAGCCCAGAAGATACTTTCGTAATATTCCTTCCCCAAGGCACGATGGTCGTAGCACATGCGCAGCATAGTGTCCCGATAGCGGCGCTCCTTGGTCAGCTGGCGCAGCTGGTGCATATTGTATTCATCGTCCAGGAAACTGTATCTCCCGTCCCACTGGTCTATGACACGGCGCCACGAAGCCCAGCCCCAGATAGAGAACACGGTGGTGAAGAAGTAGTCGTCAGGAACGTCGGGCGTCACCTCGTCGGTATTGAAACCAGCTATCATCACGATGCGCTCGTCATGCTCGTAACGGTCCAGCATCTCCTTGCAGAACGGAAAGAACGACTGCGAAGGCACGTCGTCATCCTCTAAGACAATACATTTGTCAACGATGGAGAACGCCCATTTCTGCGAGAGGTATTCAGAGGGGTCACACCCCACGTTCTTCTCCTGATACATGCGATGCACCTCGCACTCCCAGTCGATGTCCTCGGCAATCTCGCGGCAGGCCTTGATGCCCGCCATGTCCCGTTCGCCACGCGGTCCGTCCTGATAGAGGAACAGCTTCGAGGGGCGCGCCTTCTTAACCTCGGCAAACACCAGCCCAAAGGACTCCGGTCGGTTAAAGAACAACAGCAGTACCGCTACGTCTATCTTTGCAGCATGTTTCATCATACACTTGCTATTTTAGATGCTGCAAAGTTACGAATAAACGAGAGAAATGCAAAAGAAAAGCTGTTTTTCTTTTCATTTCCGAGCGCCAAGTAACTTCGGCGAAGCCAAAGTTACGAAAAGTCGAAAGGGGCGGCTATAATGCAGGGATAAAAAATCATAAAATATTTTGTATTGTTCTCACTTATGCCTATCTTTGCAAAAACAGTTGTTTATGAAGACATTACAAACTCTCCTGCTGGCACTCTTCGCCCTGACGGCTGGTGCCCAGACAAATAATCCCCAGCTCATCAAGGAACATTGCTATGCCGACTATAAGCTGATGTACAAGCAACCCGAGGGTGGCGCGCTCATCTATCCCTACATCACGCCGGGCAGCCGTCAGTATGCCCGTGTGCTCTGGGACTGGGACTCGTGGCTGTCGGACGTTGCCTTGCGCCAGATTCTGACTGACATCGGAACGGAAAACGACCGTCAGGAGGCGCTGGCGTATGAACAGGGCTGCGTGCTGAACTACTTAGCCTACACCTCGACGGATGACGGCTATATGCCCATGGTGGTCGATGCGGAGAGCGACCCTGCCAAGATGAAGCCCAAGGACATCTATTCCACCAACATGCACAAGCCAGTGATTGCCCAGCATGCCGCATTCATCACCATGCAAAACGGCAATGATGCCTCGTGGCTCCGCGAGGGTTTCCCGCGCATGCAGGCCTTTATCCGCAACTATCAGGAGCATCACCGCCATGCTGCCACGGGACTCTTCTACTGGCAGGATGACCTGGCTATCGGTGTCGACAACGACCCATCGACCTTCTTCCGTCCCAAAGGCAGTTCGGCCAGCATCTACCTGAACTGTCTGATGTACAAGGAACTACAGGCAATGGCCTGGCTCGCCCGACAGCTGAACCTCAGCAACGAGGCTGATGCCTACGACCACGACGCACAAGTTCTATGCGACGCTATAAGACAACACTGCTGGGATGAGAAGGCCGGCATGTACTATTCCGTCGACCTCAACCTGCTGCCCTATACCGGTGCGCCGCAGATCATCTTCGGCAAGCCGTTTGTGCTGCACAA
>JAEEGK010005656.1_pt1 | contig 30207 bp, 35 predicted proteins | sample 8958771 | NCBI WGS metagenome assembly JAEEGK01 (sample SAMN16246547, study PRJNA631951) | gut metagenome | biome: gut microbiome; feature: rumen; material: SC-attached | host: Bos | place: Iran: Karaj | collected 2018-10 | reverse complement strand
TGATTCTAAGTTCCCTGTACAGGGTAAGTTCATCGAGGAGATCGGAACATACGATCCCAACACAGATCCCAGCACAGTTAAGGTTGATGAGGAGCTTGCAAAGAAGTGGATCGCTAACGGTGCACAGCCTACAGAGTCTGTTGCTAAGTTGTTCAGACAGGCCGGCATTAGCAAGTAATTGAATGATATAGGTGTCACAAAGTCGAAAATGCGTTCATGTTTACATGATAAGCATTTTGAATTTGTGACCCGAACAAACATGAGGAAGAAGCATGATAATGCGAATTCCGAATGTTTGCAGGATTGCGAGAACAAAGTGGAGCAATCCGTATATCATGTCATATACATATAATTACTTACGCCGGAGGTAAAACAATGAAAGAATTAGTTGAAGTAATCGCTAGAGCGCTTGTAGACAATCCGGATGAAGTTGTTGTTTCCGAGAAGAAAGACGGGCGCAATTATATGATCGAGCTTCATGTTGCACCTTCTGACATGGGCAAGGTAATTGGCAAACAGGGACGTATCGCAAAGGCTATACGAGCTGTTGTTAAGGCAGCATCTACCAGAGAGAACATCAAGGTTGATGTGGAGATTGTTTAAGACTTATTTACGAACAATGAGCCGAATAGGGGAAACTCTTATTCGGCTCTTTTTTACCTCTGAATTTATAAAAGGATTATTATGAATTTTCATATTATGACTTTGTTTCCCGAGATGATCGAACAGATTCTTTCAACGAGTATTCTTGGAAGAGCCATTAACAAGGGACATATTTCCTTTGAAGCGGTCAATATCAGGGATTATTCCAATGACAACAAGCATCACAAGGTTGATGATTATACATACGGAGGCGGTGCGGGCATGCTTATGCAGGCACAGCCTATTTATGATTGTTATCTTGCAATAAAAGATAAGATCGAACAAAATAAAAAGAGTGATACCAAGAACCCCAGAGTCATATACGTCACTCCGCAGGGCAAGGTCTTTGACCAGAAGCTTGCAAGCGAATTGTCCAAGGAAGATGACCTTATCTTTTTATGCGGACATTATGAGGGCGTGGATGAGAGAGTTCTTGAAGAGATAGTTACGGATTATATTTCAATTGGAGATTATGTGCTTACGGGCGGTGAGCTCCCTGCTACAGTCATGATCGATGCGATCGCAAGGCTTGTTCCGGGCGTTCTTAATAATGATGAATCCGCGATGACGGAGAGCTTTAGCAATAATCTTCTTGAATATCCCCAGTATTCAAGGCCCGAAGAGTGGATGGGGAAGTCGGTTCCACCGATTCTTTTATCCGGAGATCATAAAAAAGTTGATGAATGGAGACTTGAACAGGCTATAATAAGAACTAAGGAGAGAAGGCCGGATCTCTACGAGAAATACATTGAAGAGAATCCTCCCAAGCCTCCCAAGAAGCCAAGAAGAAAGAAAAAGAATCCGGATTCGGAACAGAGTATTTGACGGAGAATTGTATGACAGATAGATTTCAGGTTGGTGTTGTTGCTTCAACACACGGTCTTCACGGTGAAGTTAATGTATTTCCCACAACGGAAGATCCCAATAGATTTAAAAAACTTAAAAAAGTAACTCTTCACACTCAGAGAGGCGAAGAGCTCTTGCTTGACGTTCAGAGCGCCAAGTTTTTTAAGAAATTTGTGATAGTGAAATTTAAGCAGTTCGATAAAATCGAGGATGTAGAGAAATTCAGAGGTTGTGAGCTTACTATCGACAGGAAAGATGCCATTAAGCTTAATCCCGGTGAATACTACATTGCCGATATGCTGGGACTTGATATTGTCGATGAAGATGACAACAAGCTGGGCGTTCTTACGGATGTTATCCAGACCGGAGCCAACGATGTATACGAGATGGAGACAGGTGACGGCAATAAGATTTATATCCCTGCCATCAAGGATTGCGTGAAAGAAATAGATATAAAAAACAAAAAGATCATTATTCATGTCATGGACGGACTTCTGTGATATAATTATTATTAGTTATATTGTGATTAAACTATTGCTAATATCAATATTTAGCGGTTAGGAATGAATATGGTCGATTATACTGAGGGTGCGGGATATCAATATCATACTCATGTTAAACCCGGAGACGTAGGAAGATACGTTATTTTGACAGGCGATCCCGGAAGATGTGAGACTATTTCCAAGCTTTTTGATAATCCTGAATTTATTGCTTATAATAGAGAATATAATACTTATACGGGAACCTTGGACGGAGAGAAGGTTACCGTTATGTCACACGGTATCGGAGGCGCATCTACCGCGATAGCTGTAGAAGAGCTCAGGAAGTGCGGAGCCGATACTTTCATAAGGATGGGTACCTCGGGAGGTATGCAGGAGGATGTTATCGGAGGCGACATCGTGATCGCATCCGGCGCTATTCGTGCGGAAGGAACATCCAAAGAGTATGCCCCCATTGAATATCCTGCAGTTGCAAGCTTTGATGTTGTTAGTGCTCTTGTAGAAGGCGCCAAGAAGGCCGGAGCAAATTATCATGTCGGTGTTGTACAGTGTAAGGATTCATTCTTTGGTCAGCATGAACCTGAGACCAAGCCTGTAGGACCCGAGCTTTTATACAAGTGGGACGCATGGATCAAATGCGGAGCACTATGTTCTGAGATGGAATCATCCACATTATTTGTAGTAGGAGACTATTTAAGAGCAAGAACGGGAGCTGTTATGCTCGTTGTTGCCAATCAGGAAAGAGCCAAGAAGGGACTTCCCAATCCACAGGCTCATGACATGGAAGTGGTGTACAAGACCACCATTGAGGCGGTAAGACGCCTTATTGCATCGGATAAAGCCTAAACGGTTTTATTATACAGTAGTACATCATAAAATAATGGAGGACAATTATGAAAAAGAAACTTTTTGCAGTAATTATGGCTGCATCAATGGTAGCTTCTCTTGTTGCCTGCGGTTCTAACAATACAAATACCGCTACAACATCAGAACCTGCACAGACTACTGAGACTACTGAAGCTGCTGACGCTACAGAGGCACCTGCCGCTGAAGAGACAGCTGCTGCTACTGACATGAGAGTTGCAATGATCACTGACTACGGTGACATTACAGACCAGTCATTCAACCAGTCAACTTACGAGGCATGTAAGGCTTTCTCAGAGGCTAACGGATGTGACTTCACATATTACAAGCCCGAAGGCGATTCAGACGCTGAGAGAGTAGCTATGATCGACAAGGCTGTAGCTGATAACTATAACGTAATCGTTATGCCCGGCTACGCTTTTGCAGGAGCTATCAAAGAGACAGCTGACATGTATCCCGATGTAAAGTTCGTTGCTCTTGACGTTTCAGAGTATGATCTTGAGGGCGATGATTCAGATTTCAACAATGAGACATATGCTAACGTATTCTCTGCAGTATACCAGGAAGAGCTTCCCGGATACATGGCAGGCTACGCAGCAGTAAAGATGGGCTTCACAAAGCTCGGATTCCTCGGTGGAATGGCAGTTCCCGCTGTTATCCGTTACGGTTACGGATTCGTTCAGGGTGCTGACGCAGCCGCTAAGGAAGTAGGCGCTGACGTAACACTTAACTACGCTTACGGTAACCAGTTCTACGGCGATGCTGATATCACAGCAGCTATGGATACTTGGTATCAGGGTGGCACAGAAGTTGTATTCGCTTGCGGCGGTGGTATCTTCACATCTGCAGGTGAGGCTGCTGCTAAGGTTGGCGGCAAGGTAATCGGTGTTGACGTTGACCAGGCTCCTACAATCGACGGAATGTATGAGAAAGGCATGACAGTTACTTCAGCTATGAAGGGACTTCAGGCTACAGTTAACACACTTCTTTCAGCAATCAGAGACGGACAGTGGGATAAGTTCGCAGGAAAGATCGAGAATCTCGGTCTTGTATCAGGCGATGACACATCACTTAACTATGTAGGACTTCCTGAGGATTCAACAGTATGGAACGATACATTTAGCAAGGATGATTATCTCAAGCTTGTTGCTGATATGGCAAACGGAACAATCAAAGTTTCCAACGACACATCAGCTGAGAAGCCTTCTGCTGAGAACATTAAGGTTAACTTCCAGGGCAATATTAAGTAATTTTGCTTTTAACAGCTATTAAGCTGATAGGGACCGGCAGATTCATAGTCTTCCGGTCCTTTTTACCAATTAGGTACATTAAATTTATGGAGGAGACAAAAAGTGGCAGATAACAGCGAATATGCTATTGAGATGCTTGGCATAACTAAACGTTTCCCGGGTATTATCGCTAATGACAATGTTACCATTCAGCTGAAAAAAGGCGAGATCCATGCTCTTTTGGGTGAGAACGGAGCAGGTAAATCTACTCTTATGAGCGTGCTTTTTGGCTTGTATCAGGCTGAAGAAGGTGTTATCAAGAAGGACGGAAAGGAAGTACAGATTAACAATCCCAATGATGCCAATGACCTTGGTATCGGAATGGTTCATCAGCACTTCAAGCTCGTTCAGTGCTTTTCTGTACTCGATAACATCATTCTCGGTGATGAGACGGTTAAGCACGGATTCCTGCAGAAGGACGTAGCTCGTAAGAAGATTCTTGAGCTTTCCGAGAAATACGGACTTAAGGTTGATCCCGATGCCAAGATCGAAGACATCACGGTTGGTATGCAGCAAAGAACCGAGATCCTTAAGATGCTTTACAGAGATAATGAGATACTTATCTTTGATGAGCCCACTGCGGTTCTTACACCCGCTGAGATCGATGAGCTTATGCAGATCATGAAGAATCTTGCAAAAGAGGGCAAATCAATTCTCTTTATTTCTCATAAGCTTGCTGAAATCATGGCAGTTGCCGACAGATGTTCGGTTCTTAGAAGAGGTAAGTACATCGGTACGGTTAATATTTCCGAGACCAATCAGGAAGAGCTTTCAAGAATGATGATCGGTCGTGACGTACAGCTTGTAGCTACCAAAGAAGATAAGGAGCCCGGCAAGGTTATCCTTCATGTTGAAAATATGACGGTTCCTTCCAAGCTTCATCATAACAATGCCGTTAAGAACGTCTCTTTCGACGTAAGAGAAGGCGAGATCGTATGTATTGCCGGAATCGACGGAAACGGTCAGACAGAGCTTGTTTACGGATTATCCGGACTTGAGAATATTACAACCGGTAAGATAGAACTTTCAGGTAAAGATATTACTCATGCTTCGATAAGAGAGCGTTCAACAAGCGGTATGAGCCATATCCCCGAGGACAGACACAAACACGGCCTTGTACTTGATTATTCACTTGCATATAATCTTGTGCTTCAGAGATATTTTGAGCCTGAGTTCTCTACAGGAGCAGGCTTCCTTAAAAAGAACGAGATCAACAAATATGCAGATAAGCTTATTGATCAGTACGACATCCGTTCCAGCCAGGGCGCTGTTACATTGGCGAGAAGCATGTCCGGTGGTAATCAGCAGAAGGCGATCATTGCAAGAGAGATCGACAAGAATCCCGATCTTCTTATTGCGGTTCAGCCCACCAGAGGCTTGGACGTAGGTGCCATCGAATATATTCACAAACAGCTCATCGCTCAGAGAGATTCGGGACATGCGGTTCTTCTTGTTTCGCTTGAGCTTGAAGAAGTTATGAGCATTTCAGACAGAATCCTCGTAATGTACGAGGGAGAGATCGTAGGAGAGTTTGAACCCAAGAAGACAACTCCCGAAGAACTCGGACTTTACATGGCCGGAGCCAAGAGAAAGGAGGTAGGTGCATAATGTCTGCAGAAAATAAATCGACTGAAAAAATAAGCTTCTTTGCAAGACCTGCTGTGCAGTCAATACTTGCATCACTTCTTTGTATCGTATTCGGTCTTTTGATCGGTTATATCGCACTTCTTTTTATCAATGCAAAGGGTGCGACAGAAGCTATTATCACTATCATAAAGAACTATTTCACTTATCCTACCAAGGCAGCTGCACTTAAGTACTTTGGTAATACACTTGTTAAGGCTGCGCCTCTTCTTATGTGTGCGCTTTCAATCCAGTTCTGTTATCAGGCAGGCCTTTTCAATATCGGAGCTGCAGGACAGTACGTAGCGGGCGCCGGAGCATCTCTTTTCTGTGCTCTTAAGCTCGGACTTCCTTGGTATGTATGCCTTATCGCCGCATTCGTTGCAGGCGGTATCTTCGGTGTCGTTGTAGGTATCCTTAAGGCATATCTTAACGTTAACGAAGTTATTTCAGGTATCATGCTTAACTGGATAGGTCTTTATACGGTTAACATGCTCCTTTCAGGGGTAAAAGAAACAGCGAGCCCTTATACGGTAACTCTTGCAAGCACAAACAAAGCTGCTGTTTTACCTTCAATAGGACTTGAGAAGTTCTTCTCAAACAATAAATACGTTACTATAGCGATCCCGCTTGCCATTCTTATAGCTGTGCTTCTTAAGGTAATCCTTTCAATGACAGTATTCGGCTATGAGATCAAGGCTACCGGAATTGCCAAAGATGCTGCAAAGTATAGCGGAATGAAAGAGAAGAGAAATATAATTCTCACACTCTTTATCGGAGGTGCTCTTGCGGGCCTCGGTGCCGCATTCCTTTACCTTACGGGATATGAGCAGTGGTCCGTAACACAGTCATCCGTTCCGGGAATGGGCTTTAACGGTATCGCAGCTACGTTCCTGGGAGGACTTGATCCTATAGGAACAATCTTTGCTTCGTACTTTATACAGCACATTACCAGTGGAGGATCTTATCTTGATAAGAATATCTATCCTTCACAGATCTCCGATTTCATTTCGGCGATCATCATCTATCTCTGCGGTTTCGTACTGTTCTTTAAGTACTTCCTAAACAGCAGGATCAGAAATAAAAAGAATAATGCAGAAGGAGGTAACAAATAATGGTATTACTTCTTCAATATACACTTTTGTTTGCCTCGGTTTTGATACTGGTTGCTCTCGGCGGATGCTTCTCAGAGCATTCGGGTGTTATCAACCTCGGACTTGAAGGAATAATGGTTATAGGAGCTCTCGGTGGAGCACTTACCCTTAAGTACATCAATCCTTCACTTCCCAAGCTTTTGATCGTACTTGCGGTACTTGGTACTTCAATATTGTGCGGTGTTATCTATTCAATGCTTCTTGCATTTGCCTGCATCAACTTTAAGGCAGATCAGACACTTGTAGGAACCGCTCTTAACATGCTTGCCGCTGCGGCTGCAACCGTTATTGTTAAGTCGATCAACATCGCTGAGAATCCCGACAACGTTTCTTCAACTGTTCAGTATGTAACATCTAAGAAGGCACTTGTCGTAAATATCGGTAAATTCCAGTTCAACTGGTTTATGCTTGTTGCCTTGATAGCGCTTATCGCTTCATACATCGTGCTTTACAAGACAAGATTCGGACTCAGACTCATGGCCTGCGGTGAGCATCCTCAGGCAGCCGACAGTGTGGGTATAAATGTATATACAATGCGCTGGGCGGGAGTGCTTATTTCCGGACTTCTTGCAGGTATCGGCGGAATTGTGTACATAACTGCCGGTGTTAGTGAGTGGAAGTTTGAAAACGGTGTTGCTGGCTTTGGTTTCCTTGCACTTGCCGTTATGATCTTTGGTCAGTGGAAGCCTGTTAATATCGGACTTGCTGCACTTTTGTTCGGATTCTTCAGAGCGCTTTCCAACGTATATTCGGGCTTTGATTTCCTTGCAGCCCTCAATATACCCGGATCCGTATACAATATGATGCCTTACATCATCTCGCTTATAGTTCTTGCACTTACATCTGCCAATTCAAGAGCTCCCAAGGCTGAGGGTATTCCTTACGACAAGGGCTCCAGATAATCGAGGTATTATGTATGGATGAGCAAAAGATAAAAGAGCTTATAACTTATGCTTGTAATATGAGAGCTTTTTCTTACACGCCGTATTCGCATTTTAATGTCGGAGCAGCACTTCTTGCGGGCGATGACAAGGTGTATACCGGCTGTAATATAGAAAATGCCTCTTATACACCCACTATATGCGCTGAGAGAACTGCTTTTTTCAAGGCTGTCAGTGAAGGTGTTAAGGATTTTAAGGCAATAGCCATTGTCGGAGGACATAGTGCCGCTGATGAACTTGATTATTGTTTTCCATGCGGTGTTTGCAGACAGGTTATGAGCGAGTTTTGCAGGGATAATTTCCTTGTTATAATCGCGAAATCGGTAGACGAATATAAGACATTTTCCCTTCCGGAGATACTTCCGGAAAGATTTGGGCCGAAAGATCTTTTGTGTTGACGAATAGGCTGTTTATGTGTTATATTAGTGTACGTTGTGATAATCAGACGGTCCTCTGTTACAGATAGTGTATTAAGAACGTCCATTGAATAGGAGAAATATATATGAGTACAATTATCCAGGAGCTCGAGAAAGAGCAGCTGAACGCTAATGCGCCTCAGTTTAGCACAGGTGATACTGTAAGAGTACACGCTAAGATCAAGGAAGGAAACCGTGAGAGAATTCAGGTTTTCGAAGGAACTGTTAAGAAGATCCAGGGCGGTAGCAACCGTACAACTTTCACAGTAAGAAAAGAGTCTTACGGTGTTGGCGTTGAGAAGACATGGCCCCTTCACTCACCTATCGTTGAGAAGGTAGAGGTTGTTAGAAGAGGTAAGGTTAGAAGAGCTAAGCTTAACTACCTTAAAGGTCTTACAGGTAAGAAGGCTAAGGTTAAGGAGCTTGTTACCAGATAATTTGCTACAAAAGGCAGTTACTTTTCACAGTAATTGCCTTTTCTTTATTATCGAGGAATTTGTGATATTATTTGTTTAACCTTAAGGGGGAACAATGTTTAGGAGAAGACGTCGTAACAGCTTATATATTTATCATAAAAAGAAGACATTTTCCGGAGCGCTTATAAGAGAGATCTTTTCATGGATCGGAGTCACGGCCTTTGCTGTTTTTTGTGCGGTCGTTTTTATGACTATCTTCGGCCTTCAGGTCGGTACGATCGGGGATTCAATGGAACCCATGCTTTATAACGGACAGAAAGTACTTGTAAACAAGCTTGCTTACATGATACTTAGTCCCAAGAAGGGTGACGTTATCGTTTTTTTGCCTAACGGTAATACCAATTCACATTATTATGTAAAAAGAGTGGTGGCTGTTCCCGGAGAAAAGGTACAGATCATCGACGGTTCTCTTTATATTAATGGCAGCTTACAGGAAGACGACGACAGTTTATATGATAAAATGGAAGATGAAGGAATCGCATCCAATGAGATAGTTCTTGGAAAGGGTGAATTCTTTGTCCTTGGAGATAACAGAAACAGCTCTGAGGATTCGAGAAGTGCCAATATAGGCCCCGTCAAGACCAATATGATCGTTGGAAAGGCTTGGTTTAAGATAAGAAGCGGCGATAACAAGTCAGGTTTTATATTTAGGAAAAAGTAAGTGGTGAATTTATGAATTTTCAGTGGTATCCCGGACATATGACCAAAGCGATCAGAATGATGCAAGAGAACATCAAGCTGATCGATATAATTATAGAGCTTACAGACGCCAGGATTCCCGCATCAGGGAGAAATCCTGATATAGATGAGCTCGGAAAGAATAAGTATAGGCTTATTCTTCTTAATAAGGCCGATCTGGCCGATCCTTCAATAACCTCTAAATGGAAAGAGTTTTACAAGAACGAAGGCTATTTTGTGCTTGAGATGAACTCAAAGACCGGAAACGAGGCAGGAAAGGTTAAGGATCTCATTCTTAAGGCATGCGCCGACAAGATTGAGAAAGACAGAAAAAGAGGAATAGTCGGAAGACCCATAAGAGCAATGGTTGCAGGCATTCCCAATGTCGGAAAGTCTACTTTTATCAATAAGCTTGCAGGTAAGGCTTCCGCAAAGACTGGAAATAAGCCCGGTGTTACCAAGGGAAAACAGTGGATCTCTCTTGGTAAGAATATGCAGCTTCTTGATACTCCCGGTATCTTGTGGCCTAAATTTGAGGATGATACGGTCGGTCTTCATCTTGCACTTATCGGTTCCATGAATGATGAGAATCTTGATACAACGGAGCTTGCGTGTGAACTTATTAAACTTCTTGAAGAGAATTACGCAGAAGCCATTCCTTCGAAGTATAATATAACCAAGGAACAGGTTGATGAGCTTGAGGAAGTTCCTTATTCCACGCACCTTAGCGCTGTACTTTCTGCAATTGCCATTAACAGAAAGTGTTTTAAGCAAGGAGCTGAGCCTGATATTTCAAGAGCTGCAGCAATGCTTCTTGATGATTTCAGAAACGGAAGACTTGGCAAGATTACTCTTGAAAGACCTAATGAGTAATTTCTTTTTACCAAAATACATTATATAAGGACAGTCATAATATGAGTAAAGAATCTAAAAAAAGCATAGCAAGAGAAATATTGGATACACTTATTTATCTTGCGGTGGTCTTTGTTTTGACACTTCTTTTCATAACCTTTGTTGCACAGAGAACACAGGTTATCGGTTCTTCAATGAATCCGACGGTATACGATTCGGAATCGCTTATACTTGAAAAGGTTAGCTACAGATTCCACGATCCCAAGAGATTTGATATTGTTGTTTTCCCTTATGAGCATGGAAACAAACAGAACTTTATCAAGAGAGTTATCGGTCTTCCCGGTGAGAAGGTAAGGATCGATTACGATGGCAATATCTATATTAACGGTGAGATCCTTGAAGAGAATTACGGGGCTGAAGTTATTCAGGATCCGCAAAGAGCGGCTGAGGAGATAACTGTTCCCGAGGGAGAATTCTTTGTTCTCGGAGATAACAGAAACCACAGTATGGACAGCAGGGATGAATCCGTAGGAACAATTAAAAAGAGCCGTATCATGGGAAGAGCCGTATTTAGAATTTTTCCTTTGAACAAATTTGGGGGAATTAAATAATGGAATCAATTTCTGCTATCAAAGATATCTTTCAGAATCTTGACAGCGTTGATGGATATAAGGTTTTCATTTCTGAGTATTCCGGCGATGACAGAGCAGGTGTGCAAAAGCTTGTTGAAAATGCCGGTAAGAAGATCGATGCGATCGAAAAAGAGATCCGTCGTACATATGAGATGAAAAAATATGAGAGGGAGAATGAGTCTTTTGGCTTATTATGCGGCATTGATGAAGTAGGAAGAGGGCCGCTTGCGGGACCTGTGTATGCAGCTGCCGTTATCCTTCCCATGGATGCTGATATTCTCTATATTAATGATTCTAAGAAATTATCCGAAAAAAAGAGAGAAGAGCTTTATATCGAAATAATGAATAAGGCTCTCGCAGTTGGCATCGGTCATGTCTCAAATGAGAGAATCGATGAGATCAACATACTTCAGGCTACTTTTGAAGCTATGACTATGGCTGTCAACGAACTTTCGGTCAAGCCGGGAGCTCTTTTGATAGATGCTGTGCATATTCCGCAGCTTGAGAAGTATAAGCAGATATCTATTATTAAAGGTGATGCAAAGAGTATCTCGATTGCTGCTGCCAGCATAATTGCTAAGGTTACAAGAGACAGGGTGATGAAGGACTATGCGATCAAGTATCCCGAGTACGGATTTTATTCCAACAAGGGTTACGGAAGCGCGGAACATATAGCGGCTATCAAGAAATACGGTCCTTGCCCGATTCATCGCAGAAGCTTTATAGGTAACTTTATATGAGCATCATTCAGAATGTATCACAATCAGGTTCGGCGTATATAATTGACGGCAAGACTTTGAATACTCCGGAAGGCGTCTCCAAGCCTCTGGAGCTTAAGGCGGGCTCATCTATCCAGGGTACGGTTATTTCTGTTACCGATGTTGACGGAGAGAAGGTCGCCAATATAAGTGTGGGCGATAACGTGATCTCTGCCAAGCTTTCTGATGAGATGGGTCTTAGAGAGGGGCAGACACTTAATTTTGCGATCAGGTCCACGGCAAACGGTAAAGTCGCCATAACGCCGTTGTACGAGAATACAGCGGTTACAGAGAGTACATTAAAGGCGCTTAACGCAGCCGGAATCGAAGTTACGCACGACAGCGTCGAAATGGTCAAAAATATGATGGAAGCAGGTCTTCCCATTGGAAGAGATGCGCTGCTTGCCATGAACAAAAATCTTACCATGTTTCCGAATTCTTCCATTTCTTCTATGGTGGAGATGAAGAGTCTCAATATTCCAATAAGCGAAAACAACATTATTCAATTTGAGAGCTACAAAAACTATGAGCATCAGGTCATAGGCCAGATAAATGAGCTTATGGATGAGCTTCCCGCCGCATTTAACGAGCTTTCCGCAAACGGCAACGAAGAAGGTGCCATGAAATTATACGGAGCTTTGTTAAAAGAGCTTTCGGAAGGTGCTGTTTCTGCAGGCGATTCCACTGCAGCGAGGGCGGGTGAAACAGTAGAAGCTCAAGCGGGCGAAACAGCAGCACAGGCCGGTGAAGTTGTATCACAGAGCGGAACTGTCGCCGGACAAGCCGGAATCACGGGACAAACGGGGGCTGACGGTACAATCGAGGGTGCATTAGGGCAGGCAAGCGCAGAGGCTTCAGAACAAACTGACGGTACTATCGCGGGTGCTGCAGTAGCCGCAGGTAAGGCAGATGAGGCCGTGGCAGATGACAAAAGTGCATCCGTTTCTTCCAATTCAGGTGCACAAGACACTGCCGGAAACGTTGAAGGCGGGGCCGGAGCGTCCAATCTTGATGCACTGCGCAATAATTTGAAGGCTCTGAACCTTTCGGATGAAACGATAAATAAATATATTGAGACCTCAAAGACAGATGCGGGCGAAGCTGCGAAAGTTCTTTTAAAAGAGCTTAATAACAGTTATGCTTCCGCGGATCTTTCCGATAAGAGCCAAAGCGCGGCTTGGAAGAATCTTTTTACAAGTAATGACTATAATAAAGTCCTAAAGGATGCCATGTCATCGGAATGGCTGTTAAAACCGGGCGACGTTCAAAAGAAAGAGAATATCGACAATCTGTATCAGAGACTGAATTCTCAGATGAAGGGCTTGTCGGATGCAATAGTAAATACCGTCGGAGCCGATTCGAAGCTTGGGCAGGCGGTAAGTAATATTCAGAACAACCTTGATTTTATAAATCAGCTTAATCAGATGTTCCAATATGTTCAGCTCCCTCTTCGGATGGCTGGGCAGGATGTTCACGGAGATCTTTTTGTCTACAGAAATAAGCATAAGAAGCTCTCGGAAGACGGATCTGTCAGTGCGGTGCTTCATCTTGATATGGAAAACCTCGGCCCTGTCGATGTTTACGTTAAGATGCTTAATACCAAAGTTACGACGAATTTCTATGTGGCTGATGATTCTGTGCTTGATCTTATAAATGACAACATCCACATTCTTAATGAAAGGCTTGAAAAGAGAGGCTATTCGATGCAGGTCAACATGATGCTTCATGATGAAAAGGACGGTGAAGACGCAGCTGTTGACGAGATGCTGAATGTATCGAGAAATACGCTTATCTCTACGGCTTCCTTTGATGCCAGAGCATGACGGAAAGATGGTTTTGGCATAAACTTTTTGCACGAGGAAATGACAATGGCAAACAATGGCAATAATGACAACGAAAAAGTGAAAACCGCGGTCGCGCTGGCCTATGACCCCAATGAAGACGGTGCCCCCAAAGTCGTTGCATCCGGAAAAGGAGCTCTTGCCGAAAAAATCATCGAAAAGGCTAAGGAGAGCAAGGTTCCCGTTCATGTAGACGACAAGCTTGCCGACACCCTTTCAAGGCTTGAGATCGGTGAGATGATTCCTCCCGAACTTTATGAGGTTGTGGCTGAGATTCTGGTATTCGTCGATGCGATGGATAAGATTAAGGCAAAGGACAAGACGAGAAGGCATTAAGAAATAGTAATACAATAGAAAGACAGTTAAGTGATGGAATTAAATAAAAGAGTTTTAGGCACCGCGCTTGAAGATGTTGCGACTGATCACTTATGCGACAACGGTGCAAGCATTATAAAGAGAAATTTTCGTTGTAGGAGCGGAGAAATCGATATAATCGCGCACGATGGAAAATACCTGTGTTTTATAGAAGTTAAATACAGAAAGAGTGTTAAATACGGCAGTCCCGAGACTGCCGTAGATTATTCTAAAAGGAAAAAGATATCAAAGGCATCCCTTGTTTATCTTAAATGCAAAAATTTATCTGAAAATACACCTATTCGCTACGATGTTGTCGCAATTTATGGCGATGAAGGAGAATATAAGATAAAATGGATTAAAGATGCGTTTGAATACGTATATTAAACATTTGGAAGGAAAGAAATTTGGATACAACAATCAAAAGAACCGGCGATGAAAGAACGATGGAGCTTCGAGAGAAAAACGGCGTTAAATACCTTGTTTTCCCAAGACTTGAAAGTATAGATTTTATAGACCATCTTTTCAGTACAAGACTTGGAGGCGTTTCTAAGGGCTGCTACAGTGAGATGAACCTAAGCTATACAAGAGGCGATGAAAAGGAAGCCGTAGATGAGAACTACAGAAGAATAGCAGATGTAATGGGACATGGAAAAAATCTTGATGATTTTGTATCAACGTTCCAGACTCATACCACCAATATCAAGGTTATCACCGAAGAAGACAGAGGAAAGGGACCTGCAAAGTCAAGAGATTACACCGATATAGACGGACTTATCACAAATGTTCCGGGTATTATCCTGTCGACATTTCACGCAGATTGCCCTCCCATATATTTTATTGATCCTGTAAATAAGGCTATCGGACTTTCGCATTCGGGCTGGAAGGGAACTAAGGGAGAGATTGCTGCAAGGACAATAGAAAAGATGTCTGAGAATTACGGAACGAAAGCATCAGATCTGATCTGTGCGATCGGCCCGTCTATCTGCGGCGAATGCTATGAGATAGGAGAAGATGTTGCCACAGAGTTTTCCGAGAATTACACGGAAGATGAATTAAAGAACGAAAAGATACTGATAAAGTATCCAAAAGGCAAGTACAGATTGTATCTGTGGAATGCCATTAAGGTGACTCTTTTAAAAAAAGGAGTAAAGAAGGAAAATATAATTGTCACCGATATATGCACCAGATGTAATCCGGATCTTTTGTTTTCTCACAGGATTCATCACGATGATAGAGGTAATCTTGCTGCATTTTTATCGATAAAAAGAGATTCTTAAGAAATCTTAAGAATTTTCTACAGCAAATCTTAAGATTTATCTGTTTTAATATTAATTAGGGATTGAGAGGATAGTATGGAAAATATTCTTGTATGCGATGATGATAAGGAAATAGTAGATGCGATCGAGATCTATCTTGAGCAGGAGGGTTTCAAGATTTATAAAGCCTACGATGGCATCGAAGCACTGGAAGTTCTTAAGAGTGCCAAGATTCAGCTTGCGATTGTCGATGTAATGATGCCGCGAATGGACGGTATTCATTTTGTGAGGGAACTAAGAAAATTCAGCACTATTCCTGTTGTCTTTCTATCAGCTAAATCCGAAGATTCGGACAAGATATTGGGACTTAATATCGGTGCAGATGATTATATCACCAAGCCTTTTAACCCACTTGAGCTTGTAGCCAGAGTTAAGTCCAATATCCGCAGATTTATGACACTTGGTAGTGTTGAAGACAAGGAAAATGTATATTCTACGGGCGGTCTTGTCATTGATGACAATTCCAAGGAATGCTTTGTCTACGGAGAGAGCATTAGACTTACGCCCATTGAATACAATATTTTGGCGTTTCTTGTTAAGAACAAAGGCAAGGTATATTCGATCAATCAGATATACGAGCAGATCTGGAAGGATTCTGCTGTTCGGGTTGACAATACCATCGCCGTACACATCAGGCATATAAGAGAAAAGATTGAGATTAATCCGAAGGACCCCAAATACCTCAAGGTAGTTTGGGGAGTCGGATACAAGATTGAGGATGAGGTTATATGAAAGATAATCGACTAGGGAGAATTAACGTACGAAGTGTTATACAGCATTTTCTGGCGGCTTTTATCGTTCTTATACTCTTATTTTCCATGCTTGGAACCAATATCCTTATAAACGGCGTAGGCGGAGATATTTCATACAGCCTTCATGAAGCCGATAAATCCAGACCTTATGAGGAATCTTATCTTTTCAATAATATTCTTGGGAATAACATATCCAATGTTCTTAGGTTGGTTGCTCAGCGAAGCCAGCTTGAGATGAACGGACAGTATGACGGTGACAAGATAATTGACGTTACCGCATACGTTAACAGAGGTTCGGTTCTTTTGGGCGGTTATATAACTGCTCATTACCGCCTTTCAGATCTTTTAAAATGGGCTCAGAACGGTTTTGAGACTGAACGAAAGGATATGACCGCAGAAGAGTGCGAAGAGTTTCTTGCGGAAGAAACCACATACACTCATCTAAAAAACAATATTGTTTCCGGAGGAATGAACTCATACTTAAGTTCTCAGCTTGATCAGAACAGTATCACTTCAACCAAGCCCAGAGACTATGAGTTTCAAGACGGTCAATATGATATTCTTAAGTGCAGATATCAGACCGCTGACGGTAAGAACATTGAAGAGATCGTTTCAAATTGGGATGAATACAATACTTTACGCCAGTCTGTCGAGAGTGCTTCTGTAGCTTTGCTTAGCAGCTACAATGAGTATGTAAATAACATTTCTTATTACAGCTATCAGAACACCAATTTAAGATATTACGTTTCAAGAACCATAAACGACAAGACTGATATTTATACTAATGTCCGTATTGAAGACGGTGAAAACATTCTTGATAAATTCAAAAAATACGGAAAATACATCTATTATTGTCCAAATGAGCTTTCGTATGAAACCAATACGCTCATTAAAGAGAATATAGTAAGATCCATGATCAAGAATTACAGCTATGCTTATCCCGATCAGATCAAAGTTTACATTGGTGTTGATACGAATGCTTATCCTTGTGAAGATGATTTCACGCAGGGTAAAGCCGGTTTCACCAAGTATAGCCCATACAGATCACAGCTTTATTTCTTCTGTGCAATGTGTGCGTTTATATATATCCTTCTTTTGATCGTATCTATTTCTCAGATTTCCGTTATACCGGAAACGACCGAGAACAGAACGGCGACAGAGCTTATTACTCTTAGAGGGCTTGCTATAATGGCGGTTCCTTTAGGGATAACATATCTTGCTTCCATGACCTACAAGGGAAGCATGGACAGACTATTAGAGAATCCGGTTGTCCTGATACTTGTAGGAATTGGCGTATTTATCGCGGATATCGGACTTCTTGATCTTATATATAACCTTACAGAAAAAGGAAAGAGCGGTCTTTTATGGAAAGACAGCCTTATCAAGAAGCTTGTCTTCGGTGCGAAGGATGTTGTTGTAAATACAACAAATAACGCCAGCGTAATTGTGCGCACATGGGTCCCTTATGCGATCTTTGTTGTGATCAATATTCTTCTTGTGCTTATTGGTATTCCCGGCATCGTTATTGCGGTGATCATGGATATAATGATCGGAGTATTCGTATACAGACAGAATCTTGACAGAGATAAGATCATCCATGTAATTGAGAATATCAAAAACGGGGATGTCAGTGCCAAGGTTGATGTGGAGAATCTTCGTTCCGACAACGTAGCACTTGCCGAAGCCGTTAATTCGATCGGTGATGGTATTAAGATGGCTGTAGATACCAGCATGAAGGATGAGAAGATGAAGGCGGATCTTATAACCAATGTCTCACATGACATTAAGACGCCTCTTACTTCGATCATCAATTATGTTGATCTTATAAAAAGAGAAAAGATTGATAATGACAAGGTTAAAGAGTATGTAGATGTCCTTGATCAGAAATCTCAAAAGCTTAAACAGCTTACTGAGGATCTTGTTGAAGTAGCCAAGATCAGTTCGGGTAATATCAATATTAATCTTCAGAGAACCGATTTTGTAGAGCTTGTTAATCAGACTATTGGCGAATTCTACGAGAAATTTGAGGACAGTAATCTTACTCCGATATTTAAACATGAGGCTGTCAGCATGTGTATTACGGCTGATGCACATCATCTTTGGAGAGTTATAGAGAATCTACTCAACAATGTTTGTAAATACGCGCTTTCCGGAACAAGAGTATATATGGATATGAAATACGTTCCCGGAAAAGACAACAGAAACAACGTTGAGTTTTCCATAAAAAACATTTCCGCTACTGAGTTAAATGTTGATGTAAGCGAGCTTACGGAGAGATTTATAAGAGGAGATGTATCGAGAGCGACGGAAGGAAGCGGGCTTGGATTATCAATAGCCAAGAACCTCACCGTGGCGCAGAACGGAAGCTTTGATATAAAGCTAGACGGAGACCTGTTTAAGGTTGTTATCAGCTTTGAGGCTGTTTAACAATACATAAAGGGAAAGAGAAAAGAGAGGGAAAACGCCTTGACAAGTTACGACTTGCCAAGGCGCTTTCTCTATATTATAAGTATTATTTTAATCAAAAAGCTCTGTCGGTGTCTTGCAACCTGAGTTATATTTCTCAACGATCTCGTGGATCTTGTCTGTAGGCATGTTAACCGTTGACATTGAAGCATCGTGATTTAAGAAGTTAATGATGGTTGCAAGGAATTTACCCATATCTGCGATGAAGATATATTCTCTTTTGGTAATCTCTTCATCCATATATGTGAGATTTGTTGTGATAACGGCGTCGAAGTATCCCTTTTCATAGCCTTCATCAAACTTGTCCATTCCGTCGGTGAAAAGACCGAATGTAGTACAGATAAATACGCGCTTGGCACCCATGTTCTTGAGCTGTCTTGCGGTATCTATCATACTCGAACCTGAGGAGATCATATCATCGATTACGATAACATCTCGTCCTTTTATATCGGAACCTAAGAATTCGTGAGCAACGATGGGGTTGGAACCGTTAACGACATGAGCATAATCACGTCTCTTGTAGAACATACCGGTATCTGCGCCGATAACGTTCGCAAAATAAACGGCTCTATCAAGAGCACCCTCATCGGGAGAGATAACCGTCAGATGATCCTTATCAACGATAAGGTCATCGATATGTGACAGAAGGGCCTTCATAAACTGATATGAAGCCAGGAAGTTATCAAATCCTCCGAGAGGCTTAGCGTTGGATATTCTTGGGTCGTGAGCATCAAAGGTGATGAAATTGGAGATTCCCATGTCATAGAGCTCTTTAAACATCTGAGCCGCATCAAGGGATTCCATTCCGTTTCTCTTGTGCTGTCTTCCTTCATAGAGGAAGGGCATTATTACGTTAATTCTTTTGGCTTTGCCTGTAAGGGCACCGATAACTCTCTTAAGATCCTGATAATGATCGTCGGGAGATTTGTGATTAACGTAGTTGTACATCTTGTAAGTAATGCTGTAATTGCAGATATCCGTAAGGATATAGACATCGTTACCGCGGACACTCTCGTTAATGGTGGCCTTAGACTCGCCGCTTCCGAATCTGTCCATGGTAAAGTGGATTTTGTAGCTGTCCTTAACATAACCGTGAAATGCGGGATCGTTACCCGGCATTGAATAGAGCTCGTGTCTGAACTGTGAAATATAAGAATCTACGCTGTTTCCCAGTTCCAAAGCAGACTCCATAACGATAAGATTAAGAGGCGCTACGGGAATAGTACCTTCCAAAAGGTGAAAATCAGGCATAATAATTCCTTTCATATGGTTTGTATTTCTTCCATATATTGTTTTATCATCATAATTACTGACACGTCAAGGAAATTCATGTATAATAACACCCGGGAGTATTAGCTTAAAAGAGGTAATAATATTAGATGAATTCAGAAAAAGGTCATCTTATCGGCAACGTTGTAGAAGGAAGTATTGCCGAAGAAATGAATATTGAGCCGGGCGACAGACTCCTTAAGATCAACGATCAGGATATCGGGGATATCTTTGATTTTCAGTATCTTGTTCAGGATGAGCATCTTGATGTACTTATTCTTAAATCAAACGGAGAAGAGTGGCTTCTCGACATCGACAAAGAGTTCGATGAGGATCTTGGCATAGAGTTCGATAACGGACTTATGGACAATTACAGGTCCTGCAGCAATAAATGCATTTTCTGTTTTATAGATCAGATGCCTAAGGGTATGCGTGATACTCTGTACTTTAAGGATGATGACTCAAGGCTTTCTTTTTTGCAGGGAAATTATGTAACTCTTACCAATATGTCCGACAAGGACATAGACAGAATCCTTAAATATCACCTTTCGCCTATCAACGTATCTTTTCAGACCACCAATCCCGAGCTTCGTTGCAAGATGCTTGGTAACAGGTTTGCGGGCGAAGCACTTAAGAAAGTCGACAGGCTCTGTGCTCCGGGTACCGGAATAGAGCTTAACGGCCAGATAGTTCTGTGTAAGGGTGTTAATGACGGAAAAGAGCTTGAGAGGTCGATACGTGACCTTGCCGGGTATATTCCCAACCTTCAGAGCGTTTCAGTTGTTCCCGTGGGACTTTCCAAGTACAGAGACGGGCTTTATCCGCTCGAGCCTTTTAACAAAGAGGATGCCGAGCAGGTCATCGATCTGATAGAAGGCTGGCAGAAAAAGGTATATGCCGAGCACGGGTTCCATTTCATTCACGCTAGTGATGAGTGGTATTTCCTGGCGGGTAGGGATTTTCCCAAGGCAGAGACATACGATGGCTATATTCAGCTTGAGAACGGCGTCGGTATGATGAGACTTCTCATAGATGAATATAATGAGGCGCTTGAAGTTATTAAGAGCGAACATGCACAGCATCTTTTATCTGTTAAAAGAAATATCTCAATAGCAACGGGAAGACTTGTTTATCCTTGTATCAAAGCTATGGCAGATAAGGCCATGGAACTGTGTGAGGGCCTTAAAGTTAATGTTTATGAGATTGTAAATGAGTTCTTTGGTGAGAGGATTACCGTTTCGGGGCTTCTTACAGGTCAGGACATTATTAAGCAGTTAAAAGAAAAAGAGCTTGGATCTATGCTTTATCTACCCGAGAACCTGCTTAGAAGCGGAGAGGATTATTTCCTCGATGATCTAAGGGTTTCGGATGTGGAAAAAGAGCTTTCGGTAGATATTGGGATATCCAAGTGCGACGGACATGAGTTCGCAGCTCTTATGTTTGATATTCCCGTTGAAGAAACTTATTAATTACAGTCTTTTATAAAGGAAAAAATATGAGTAGAAAAAATATAGTTGCAGTGGTCGGAAGGCCAAACGTCGGTAAATCCACGCTTTTTAATGCAATGGCAGGTAGCAGGATCGCTATCGTTCAGGATACGCCGGGCGTTACAAGAGACAGATTATATCAGGATGTGGAGTGGCTTAATCACAACTTCACCCTTATCGATACAGGCGGTATTGAGCCCGATTCCAAGGATATCATCCTTTCTCAGATGAGAGAACAGGCTCAGATAGCGATAGACACTGCCGATGTCATTATTTTCATGGTCGATGTCAAGCAGGGACTTACGGATTCTGATTCCAAGGTTGCCGATATGCTCAGAAGATCGGGTAAACCTGTTGTTCTGTGCGTCAATAAGGTTGATAACTACACAAGGGATTCACTTGATGTTTACGAGTTCTATAACCTTGGTATCGGTGAGCCTTTCCCTATTTCAGCCGTTAACAAGCAGGGAATCGGCGATCTTCTTGAAGAGGTTGTAAGCCATTTCCGCAAGGATTCGATCAATGATGACGAGGACGACACCACCAAGATCGCGATAATCGGAAAGCCCAATGTCGGTAAGTCTTCAATTATCAACAAGCTTATCGGTGAGAACAGACTTATTGTGTCTGATATTGCGGGAACTACACGTGATGCCATCGATACTGAGATCAAGTATAACGGCAAGAACTATACTTTTATCGATACAGCCGGACTTAGACGTAAGAGTAAGGTCAAGGATGCGCTTGAGCACTACATGATCGTTAGAACCGTAGGAGCCGTAGAGAGAGCCGATGTAGCTATCCTTGTTATTAACGCTGAGGAAGGCGTTACCGAGCAGGATGCCAAGATCGCGGGTATTGCACATGAGAGCGGCAAGGCAGTCATTATCGCGGTAAATAAATGGGATCTTATTGAGAAAGACAATCATTCGGTAAAAGAGTTTACGAAGAATATCAGAAATACGCTTCCGTTCATGAACTATGCGGAGATAATCTTTATATCCGCAGAGACCGGACAGCGACTTGTTAAGTTATATGAGCTCATCGATATCGTAAGCGAGAATCATTCGATGAGAGTTGCAACCGGTGTTCTTAACGAGATCATGACGCAGGCCGTTGTTATGCAGCAGCCTCCGAGTGATAAGGGTAAGATACTTAAGCTTTACTACATCACGCAGGCATCCGTTAAACCGCCGACCTTTGTTATTTTTGTAAATGACAAAAAGCTGATGCATTTCAGCTATACAAGATATATCGAGAATCAGATAAGAGAGGCGTTTGGCTTTAAAGGTACGCCGCTACGATTCATCATCAGGGAGAGAAAAGAGGATAAGTAATGTTAGAAAGAGTATTGTGTTTGGTTATCGGTTATGTATTTGGCATGTTTCAGACTGCCGTACTTTACGGTAAGATGAAGGGAGTAGACATCAGGAGCGTTGGAAGTGGTAATGCCGGTACGACCAATACACTGAGGGTTATGGGAACTAAGGCAGGACTTATTGTTCTTTTGGGAGATATGCTTAAGTGCATACTTGCTATTGTTGTTACATTTTTCCTTTTTACAAAAGGAAATCCTGAGTATAAGTACCTTTACATGATCTATACGGCTGCAGGCTGTGTACTTGGTCATGATTTCCCGTTCTTTCTTAAATTCAAAGGCGGAAAGGGAATCGCATGTACTGCAGGCTATATTATTTCTATGGGATGGAAGTTTGTTGCTGTCGGACTTCTTGCGTTCTTTATTCCTTTTAACATTACGCATTTTGTCTCAGTCAGCAGCCTTTGCCTTTACACAGTCTTTTTTATCCAGACTGTAGTTTTTGGACAGATGGGGCTTTTGGGAGCGCTTCCGCAGAGTGAACTCAATGAAATCTATATTATTGTATTTATTCTTACTGCGCTTGCTTTTTATCAGCACAGAGGAAATATAAAGAAGCTGATCTCAAAGACTGAGAGAAAGACCTATTTAACTAAGAAAAATAAGATAGACTAAAATATATTTTTGGAGGACCTGATTTGGGTACACAAGTTGGCATAGTGGGTGCGGGAAGCTGGGGTATTGCTTTGGCGCACGTGCTTTCAGGTAACGGACATGACGTAACGGTATGGTCAAGGAGTGAAGACAGCGTTTCCAAGCTGCGTGCGTACAGAGGAAACGAAGAAAAGCTTCCGGGTATTAAGCTTCCCGAGAGCGTTAAGTTCACTTCTGATATGGAAGAGACAGTTAAGGATAAGGATGTGATCGTTGTCGTTGTTCCTTCGGCACATATGCGCGAAACGATCAAGCGCATGAAGCCTTTTATAAACGAGAGCGAAGAACATAAGCAGATAATCGTTAATTGCAGCAAAGGTATTGAAGAAGAATCGCTTATGGTGATGAGCGACGTTATTCTTGATGAGCTTCCGGGCTGCCATGTATGCGTATTGTCCGGACCTTCTCATGCCGAGGAAGTCGGAAAGAGCATGCCTACTACAATAGTTGTAGGTGCTTTTGATAAAGATATCGCTAAATACGTTCAGAACATATTTATGAACGATTACTTCAGGGTATATATAAGCCCGGATATGCTTGGAATAGAGATCGGTGCGGCTCTTAAGAATGTCGTTGCTCTTGCCGCCGGTATCGCTGACGGATTCGGCTGTGGTGATAATGCCAAGGCTGCGCTTATTACCAGAGGAATTACCGAAATCTCAAGGCTTGGAATGGCTATGGGCGGTAAATTCGAGACCTTCGCAGGTCTTTCGGGTATCGGGGATCTTATCGTTACTTGCGCATCCATGCATTCCCGTAACAGACGTGCCGGAATCCTCATCGGACAGGGCAAGACATATCAGGAAGCCATGGACGAAGTTAAGATGGTCGTAGAGGGCGTCTACAGTGCCAAGGCAGCTCTTAGGCTTGCCGAGAAGTACGACGTTGAGATGCCTATCATCAAGGCTGTTAACGATATCTTATTTAGCGGAAAGTCACTTCAAGAAGCTGTTAAAGATCTTATGTTAAGAGATAAGAAGATAGAAAATAATAACTTGGAGTGGTGAATTAAGATTGGAACATAATGAAGCGATTGCAGGAACTTACTGTTCTTGCAGCCGCTTTTTTATTGCAACAAAATAAGAGGAATAATTGTGTTATATATAGAGAAACGGTTGTTTTATTAATAGACGGATATTATAATGTTAAGCAAAGAGTTACATTATATAATGTTCTATAAAAAAGTATTTGTTGGAATGGAGAGGGAAATAAATGACCAGAGAAGAGAGAACACAGCATGCATTTGATATAAGTAGTAAGTATGTATCCCGGATAAGCCCTGAGAATACTGAAATCATGCAAGAAATTAAGCAATTGCCTATTCAGGATATTATTACTATATATTCTAATGCTCGCTATGCTTTTAAAAATAATATGTATGTGGGTATTAATCTTGAAGCATATGAGAATCGTGAATATGATGCGGTTATATTCGTAAAAGCAATTGATTATTTAAAAGAAATAATAATTGATAATCTTAAAGATGCTAAGTGTCTTTGGATAATAACGGATAAAATAACTCGTTCGCCTTTTATAAATGATAATGACGGGGTATGGCTTTTTACAGAAAAAGATTATGCCGACGAATGCGTTGATTATTTTATGCAACGTTACAGAACGACTTTTGAAGTAGCAGAAATACCGCATGAAAATATATATAAATTTATGGGTACAACAGCATATATGAAAGGAGCTCTATTTTTTCATGTGGATGAAGGAGCTTATGCCAATATAGAATTAAAAAACAGCGATGTTGTCACTCCACCTGATTTTAGTAATGTTTCAATGATCAATCGTCCTGTTATGAATCCTGCTTATTATAGAGCTGTAGCTAAATTTCAGCAGGAACGATTTTACAGAGCTGATTATGATGGGAAGAAAGATAAACTTCGTAAGTTAGAAGATGATATGATTAAAGCCTTCTGTGAGGCCAGATTCCTTATCCCTGTAAAAGGAATGGGTCAACTTAAAAAGAATTCAGAATCAACAGATTCCGGTAATGGCGAAGCGGTATTAAAAAAAGGAACTACTATAACAATTCCATCTTTAACTAAGGGAGAAGGTGAAACTTTTACCAAAGCCACGCCGGTTTTTACTGACTGGGAAGAGTTTAATAAAGTGTATTCACAGGATGAATGGGGAGGATGGATATGGAAAGCGTCCGATCTGGCAGGAGCGCCTGATGATTTTGTTGTGATAAATGCTGCTTCTTTAGGCTTTGAAATGTCAAAGAAAATGATTGAACAATCTTTTGATATATATGAAAAAGAGTTTAAATCCTAAGTTTTTAAAGGAGCGATGGTATTATGAGATGGCATATGAGATATATTGATTATACGATTTATGAAAGCAGCAAACTTGCAACTTTGATAAGTGCTATCGGGGCGACGGCTCTTGAAGTGGGGATTCCTGTTTTATTATTTATAGTGGTACTAATTTCGCAAGGTGTTAAAGACGATGAAGCAATGATATTTCTTCTTGTTTCTATTGTGCTCGTAATCTTCGGTGCGCTTTGTAAATTTAAATGGGCTGAAAAAATAGCTGATAATGCGATAAAAAATTCAAATAACCAAAGAAATACATAGCGCGGGTGTAGAAAAATGTGTGAAAAGATAATTCGATGTCATAAATGTGATAAAGAATATAAGATAAAAAATAAAAATCATTTTATCTGTATATGTTCAGAATGTATGACTGGTTATACTATTGAGACTTTAGATGAAACTAAGATGGATTATGATATTTTTCTGGATGAGAAAAAAGTAGGATATATAGAAGAAAGAATCAATCCTGTTGTTAAGAGCCATGTGGCTCGAAAGATACACTGTTTAGGCGAATGCGTCAGGACTGAAAGTAAAGATGCAAATGAGATAATTGATGAAATCATAAATGCTATAAAACAAGCTCATGAAAAAGAAGTAATAAATCAAGATAATAAAAAGGCGCTTATTGAAAAGTATTGTAAAGATTATAACGGTCAGGATGTCTTGCTATATTCTCATGATTATTTGGGATATCAGGAATCGCAAGTGGCTTTAAGAAATTTTGGACAAGGACAATGGTTGATTGATGAGAAATACTTTTTAAGCGGAGAATTTAGATTCGAGAGAGAAACCGAGATTTTTGAAATTATCAATTCTTTTGAAGAGTTTAGGATTTGGATTACTAAGTTCGTAGAAGCTTATTGTGATGAATTATATAATTATCTTTTTAATGAGCGCGAAGGATTGCCGCATATAGAAGAATTTGGAAAAGTTATAAGAATTAAAAAGGAACTACAATAGCGATACCATCTATGACTATAGGAGAAGGAGATAACTCAATTAAAACAACGCCTGTTTTTACCGACTGGGTGATTCTAATAAAGTCTATTCACAAGATGAGTGGGTCTATATATATATAACAAAGAATTCAAATCATAAGTCATATTATACGAGATAATTGCTATGAATGATAAAAAAATCGCTAAGATACTATTATCAATTATCATGATAGTTTCGCTTGTTGGATGTGGAACGCATTTTTATGAGCATGATATTGAAACTACATATGTTGAATGGGCAACTGAACTGGGATTAGACTCAACCAGATGTGTGAAAACGTGGTGTAAACAATCTAATAATGAACTGATTTTGGACTTTTTTAGTCAACATGAGTTTGAACCTAATATTATTGAAAAGCTAAAAATGTATTATGATGCGAGTTATCCTGAATTTACAGATGGTTACACTGAAATGAACAATGTGATCAATGCTCATAATCATTTCGTGTCTGAGAATCCAGATTATTTTCCGGAAGATATAAAGATACGAATAATAGATGGATATCCTGATGGAAGACCATGGGATGCATGTTTTTTCAATAACATAAACTTATGTTCTTTTGGAGATTATCTATTACCGTTGGCTCGACCGGCTACATCAAAGATTCAGTTTGTTTGCTTGGATCTTAGACGAAGTGATTTTACTGATTATGGAAAAGAATTGGATATTCCGGTTGTAATCTTGCAAAACATGAATTATTCATTTAAGGATGCATATCGATTTACGCCTGATTCATCTTATCTTGAGTTCTTAAAAGGCTTTGATAATCTTGAGCAAGTTGTTATTGATTTTTATAACGTTGATTATGACATAGATGATATTTGTGAAAAAATACATGAAAATGTTCCCGGTGTAGAAATATACGAGGTTGTGCGCAATGCAGAGGGTACGGAATGTTTGAGAAAAAAACCATAAGAGATCTCACATCTAAAGAGCAATACAAAATCTACAAAGTTAGCTATATATATAAACACTTTATGCGACGTTTAGATGACTTGAATTTGTGTTTATAAAGAAAACTGATGAGAGAGACAAAGAAGTATTTGGATTTAAGGCCAAGACTTTATTTGGAGGATATCAGTATCCGATACCGGAAGTATTAAGAGAAGATATTTGTAAGTTTATTTATGATAATGGATGTAAATCACGATTTGATTTTAAAGGATTTCCGGCTGATATTAATCTCAGTGGATCTCGGAGTATCACAGTATATAGAGATGTATTGAATGATGTCTGTGAACATGTAGGAATAACGCTTTAATGAGCTTTTAAAGGAAGGAGTAAATATCATGAAAACTAAACTAATCGGAATGATATTGATATCATTATTAACCGTATCGCTTGTTGGTTGTGGGCTTGGCGAATCAAAAGGAGCTTCTGCAGATTCATCACAAGATGCTGCTTTTGAATATAACGGAGTTACGGTGTCCATAAAGGATGAAAACATGGATAATGTTTTTGAAGCATTTGGACAGCCTGAGACTAAGGAAGGTGATAAACCCGGATTTTATTATACTTTCGATTCGGGGCTTGTTGGTGTGTCATCATATATCATAAACGAGATTGATGAAGAAAACAGACAGGAATTTCCTGATATGATCTCTATTAAAGATGAGAATATCAAGACTTCAAAAGGAATAAGTGTCGGAAGTACAGAAGAGGAAGTTAAGGCCGCATACGGAGAAACTCAAGGTGTGTCTATAGATAGCATGAATATTTTAACTTATTCATTTGATGATTACACGATCTCTTTTGTGATCGATCAAACCGTCAGCGAAATAAAATATACGGGCTGATGCAAAAAAATATAATTTTTGCAACGTCATATCTTCTGTAATTGTGTAATATATAGTTGGTTAATATATATAATCATAAATATAGGAGGTATGAAAAATGCGTATTTTTATTAAGACTTATCCGGATGATAAAAAGGCGACGGTAGTGAATATTTTGGGGAATATTGCTTGGTCATCATTGTTTGCGTGTGGTTTCGCCTACAAAATTATCCCTAATGATGGATTTTATATGATCCTTGGACTTATCGGATGGGCAGTCGGATCATTCATCATCAAGGAAATCACCGATAAGATGGCCGGTGAAATGTAATAGTTGCAATTGAATAAAAGCGATGATATTATTTCTTTTGAAAAAAATAATATGAAATGCAGAGTAGACGTTAGTGCGTTAAGTGCTCGGTGAACAGGGAGTTGTCATCGGGACGAAGGATCTTTTTCATGATCCGCGGTACTAATATCGCATCCCGCTGCTACATCGCTTGAGAATAATTATGCCTCCGGTGTGGTTAAAGGAAACTGCAAAGGAGGTAATTTTATGTCTGATTTTACAAAAGAAACAATCAAAACAAATCCCATCGCAAAATTTAAAGAAGTGAAAGTCATGGCTTTCTGCGGACTCATGGCGGCACTTGCCATCGTTCTTGGAAAAGTTGCCACGATTAAATTCGGACCGTACATTAAAGTCGGATTCTCGGGACTTCCGAACAGAATTGTTGATTACTTATTCGGACCTATAATCGGCGCGATTTTCGGAGGTTCACTTGATATAATCAAATGGTTTTTATCAAGTGACGGAAACTTCTTCTTTGGATTTACCGTTACTGCAATGGTTGCTTCTGTGATCTACGCATTTTTTCTTTATAAGAAGCCTGTGAAATTATGGAGAGTTGTAGCCGCAGAGCTTTGCGTAAAAATATTTTGCAATGTCGGCCTTAATACGTTATGGCTCAACATGCTGTACGGAAAGGCTATTTCATCAATCCTTCCCGGAAGAATCTTGTCAAATTCGATAATGCTTCCTATTGACAGTGCGATCTTGTTTATGATGCTCACGGTTATGAGTAAGGTTGTAAAGCCGTATTTCGAGAACTGATTGGTTATACTGACGGTATAAAGCATTTTGGCTTTAATAGCTTGACATAAACGTGATATTTCACTAAAATTTGTTATCATATAAAACATAAAAGGCTGTGACCGGAATAAGTAAGAATCGCAAGCTGACAACAGAGAACTGCCGGGTGGTGAGAGGCGTAGGTTAAGGGCGATGATGAATACCTCCGTGAGCTGCAGAGCGGAATTGAATTTAATTAACTTAGTAGGCTCTGACGGGACTGACCGTTATATCGGAAGAGTATCGTTCGTGATATTTCGCGGATCGTACTTGCTGAGGCATATGGTGTGAGCTATATGTGAATGAAGGTGGTAACACGAATTATTCGTCCTTCGCAATCAGTAATGGTTGCGGAGGATTATTATATTAATCCTCCGCAGAGATGCGCATTGGCGCGTGATTTATCAGGAGGAAAAGAAATGAAGATTTATGAAGAGTTACAGGCAAGAGGCCTCATCGCTCAGACAACTGACGAAGAGAAGATCAGAGAGCTTGTAAATGCAGGAAAGGCAACTTTCTACATCGGCTTTGACTGTACAGCTGATTCACTTACAGCCGGTCACTTCATGGCACTTACACTTATGAAGAGGCTTCAGATGGCCGGAAATAAGCCTATCGCGCTTATCGGCGGCGGTACAACAATGATCGGCGATCCTTCGGGAAGAACCGATATGCGTAAGATGCTTACAAGAGAAGACATCGATCACAACGCAGCTTGCTTCAAGAAGCAGATGGAAAAGTTCATCGAGTTTGGCGAAGGCAAGGCTATGATGGTCAACAACGCGG
>JAEEGK010005654.1_pt1 | contig 30215 bp, 23 predicted proteins | sample 8958771 | NCBI WGS metagenome assembly JAEEGK01 (sample SAMN16246547, study PRJNA631951) | gut metagenome | biome: gut microbiome; feature: rumen; material: SC-attached | host: Bos | place: Iran: Karaj | collected 2018-10 | reverse complement strand
CATGGAGGCTGGGGCGGTCAGCAGCCTGAGCCGCAGAAGGATGTTCTCAGGCGTCTTCGCGGGCGGGGTGAGCGGAACCCTGGCGAGATGCACGTCCAGACCTGTCTTGGTGGTCGCTATGGCAAGGACGAAACCGCCGATAAAGAGCATCACAACCGGGTCCGCGAAACTGGCCATAACCTGCTTGTAGCTCAGGAGTTGCCCGGCGGATTCGGGATCGCAAATCCATTTGATACCCGAATCGGAGGTGCACAACAGCAGCAAGACCATTATGGAAACCGATGTCGCCCAGGCTGGAACCAATTCCAGCACCCACATCAGCGTGGCGTAGACGAATATCGCTATGATCCTCTGCTGAACCGCCGTGAGACCATCGATACCGAAGGATTCAGTGGGCAGGAACCAGAGCACCACGACGATGATGGCGACAAAGATGAGACCTAAACTTTTTTTCTTTAATATAGCGGGGTTGAACCTATTGCTGTGACGCAACTTGTGCATCTGCTCAACCAAATGGAATCCTGTGAAATTCTTGAACATAGTGTCGTTACAATCGGGTTGGAAGGTTATTCATAGTTAAAGCGGATGTCGACGGGAATACCGGCGCTCTCCAGGACCCGCTTGTCAGACAGGCTCTCAGGGCCGGCTATTCCATACTTGGCGATCCAGGCTTTGGCCGCCTCGGAATCACCTTGAGCCTGGATGCGAAGTATCTCAGCTCCAAGTGTTTCCAGGGCCTGCCAGGTCTTGTCGTAGTCGATGCTGTAACGACCGGAAGGATTCCAGATGATGGACTTGCTCTCAAGCAAGTAGTTATAGACGAAGATATTGGCTACACCCGTGGGGTCGGCGGCACCGAAACGGGTGGAACGAATCGTGTTGGTGACGAAAGTGGTGAGCACATCTTCCTTCTGGAAAAGGGCTGAGATGTTGTAGTCTTCAGCCTCCTTGGCGCAGAGCCAGGCGCCCAGCACATTGGACTTGGCTTTCTCCATGACGAGGGCCTCGCTGCCGAGAGCCTCCGCCACTGTTCCCTTTCCATTGATGGTCTCTTTCACACCCAGTCCCTTCGCGATCTCACGGAAAACGATGATCCAGTAGAAAGCGCTGGCATCGAGGTGGGGCTGGTAGACATCCTCCAGGAGAGCGTTACCGACCGGATGGACCGTGCGGTTGAACTTCTCGCGGATGATGTTATCGAATATGATTGAGCGGGTACCGAGCTCCTGCTGCACCTTGGCGTCATACGGGAAGTTGATACCGATCACCTTGAAGCCGGCATTGGTGTAGCCGCTGCAGTAAAGCACGTTGCATGAGAATATATCCGACTCGGAGCCAGGAACGAAAGCATGGTTGGCCGGATCGCCAGGCAACATCTTCTGAAGTTCCGGCATACGGGCGGACAGGGCGTTGAGTTCCTCAGTGCGCTGGAGATTCTTCAGGAGGACATAGGCTCCGTAGGATGCCTTGGTGCCATAGAGAGCGTCATCCTCTGCCTCAATGGGGCCCAGAACGAGGTCCATCTTGCTGTCGTTCATCGCCAGCCAGGCCTTGTCGCTCCCGTAATAGTCATCGGTCTTGAGGCTCTCGATCAATGCGAGAAGATAGTTCCGGACGCTCTCCTTGATGGTGACATCGGCGGCCCTGCTCAAGTACTCCTCAATCATTTCAATATACTCGGCGTAAGCGTCGTGGTACCAGACGGCCTTGAGGTTACCGTCCTCGGCACGCTGTATCATCGTGTAAGGGCTGTTCTTGTCCGGATTGTTCCACTTGAGGAACTCTTCAGCCGTCATGTCAGCGGGATAGAATCCTGCTCCGTCGGGCTTGCTGCCATATCCCGGAAGGAAGGGCTTCCCGTCGATGCGGTCCCAAGGACCGTAGTTGATCCCGGCATAAAGCTTCCAGGAAGGATTTGAGAGAGAGCTCAAAAAGGCCTCCCCGTTTCCGAAATATTGCTGCCAGTAGATCTTGTCCACCTCATCGGCGGCCATCCTGTAAAGCCTCAGGACTTCTTTTCCATTGTCGGTGATTCCCGTCAGATCAGGTGCGGGAATGGTCACCTCCGCATAATTCTTCAAAAGCCTGTCCACATCAACCTCATTCCGGGCGCAAGACACAGCGACCAAAACAAGGAGCGACAACAAAGCTGTAATCTTCCTCATATCGATAGTTTTAAATAGTTTGCAAAGATAGCGCTTTTTTGCGTAGGTTGCCTCACTCTCTCTGCCGCGCTTTTCCTGGTGGTAAAAGAGACTAATTATTCAGCAGGCTATTTAGCTTTCGGGCATAGTCTAGGTTGGAATCGATGGATTCCTTGTCCGGGTAAGGTTTCACGAATATGGAATACTCTGGCTCCGGTCCTTCCTCGATGGTCGTGTCTGAGCGGGCATCGGTAAACGCGAGCACCTCCTCCTCGGGAATGCCTATCAGTTTCATATTATTGCGGTTCATACGCCGCAGATTGTCTGAACAGTAGGCGAGCCACGCTTTGAACGAGTTGGGTAATTGCAACTGTTTCCTCGCCTGATCATCCCTTAGCAGTTTCTCCGTGAAGGTTTTGCCGGGATAATCCGAAAAGTTATTGAATATCCGAGCCTGATGACCCGCATATTCAACAGCGTCTTCGTTAATCTTTTGCTCAATCCAGTTCATTTGTGAAAAACAGGCCCCCACGTTATTCACGAACTGGAAATTCCCCATATTCTTCCACGTGTCAATGTTACTGCTGAAGATGGTTTCGGCAGTCTGGTCGTGACGTATGATAGGGGCTTGGAACACCTCATTGACGGCATCTATAAAAGGTTCTTCGCCCAATCTTTCGACCTCATCTATCGGCATCCTCAGCAGCCATACGGCAATGCTGTCCAACCGGTCCCATGCCGCTGCCGATTCATCAATGCTACGGGCGAAGGACTCGATGCTGCTCATGACCATCAAGGCGGTGAGTCTGCGTTCTTTCCTCTGCTTGTTCAGATCAACCAGTTTGCTCGTTCCGAAGGTCAGGACAATAGAAACGGTAGTGGCAAGGATGGCGACCACAAAGTCCTTCCACCAGTTCCTGTCAAAGAATTTGTTTGGCATATTTGAATATTGGTTTATTTATCAATGGTATCACTACCGTAAATATTATAGAGGAATTGTGAGGGTAAACCGATTGTCAGAATATAATAGTCCATTGTATTCTTCAACTTCTTTACCTGGATGAACAGAAAGTGTCCCTCCGTTTAACTCAATAAACCGCTTAGCACGATACAGCCCTATCCCATCACCGTTTAATTTTGAACGAATAGCTTCTTTCCCAGAATGGCCCTCCATAAAAATAGTGTCGATTTCTTCTGTTTCAATATGTAGGCTTTTCATCCCAATGTCAATGATTTGCGATCCATTATCTTTTCTAAATGATACTTGAGCATTTGTGTGTGGGCGAATATACTTTGATGCATTCTCAATAATGTGATAAACTGCCACTTGAAAGGTTTCAAAATCCACAGGAACCCCGCCGTAAAAGAAGTCAACATTAACAACAACATCTTTCTTCTTAAAATCCTCAAAAAAAGGATATACCACCAACATGATGATATCACGTATATTATAGGGCCTCTTATCAATATGCTGATCGCCATTAATGAGGCGAGCATATATAGAGAACTCAGATTTAATCTCATTTAAGTCTTTAGAAATACGAAATAATGTAAGAGCGGTGTCATTTGGCTTGTTCAGGACTAACGATTCGACCTCTTCAACGCTTCTGCTCTTATGCTGACGCAAAACCTGCTCGGGAATTAACGCGCGCACCTCTTGTAATGCGTGTGCATTAATACTCCTAACATTGTGAAAGACCCGTCTTATTCTTGCAACATATTCCTCCTTCTTATACTTTTCAATATCACCTTCTAGGCGAGATAAGGTGTTGAGTGAGGCGGAGAAACAATCTAAATCGTATGAAAACAGTGTGTTTTTTCCATAGCCCATTCCACACAAATGAACTGTTCCGGACTTTGTTGATCTAGTTCCAACAAGCCGTTTTTCATTATTGAGCGGACATCTTACTGAAGAATAGCCCTTAGCTTCTGAGCCAGAGTGCTCGGTAATACATCTAACACAGACATCTGTTTCTGGCAAATCATTCACAAAAATGAAGCCCTCAGAGTCAGCTAACCTTTTCCAACAACTCTTTGCCATATTGAGTTATATATGAAGTGAATTGGTATAAGTCGGAATCCTTCGGTAATGTGGCGTCGGCTTTCTTAGCATCTTTGTCAAAAATGCTACCTTCAGTCTCTCCCGAATAAAGAATTAACTTCTTAGTCTTACCAAAATAGTCGCGTAATGCTCCGCAAAGCCCCATTCCTTGATTCTTAAACTTCATGGCAACACCAACGCCATTTATATCTAGGAAAATAATGTCTGCGAATTTAACTTGTTTAGCATCAAAGTCAACAATGTCATCGAGGTACTCAACTTGATAACCGTTATTCCTAAGCATGCCGATAATAGGGAAATCATCCTTATCATCAACAAATAAAATCCTTATTCGGGCTTTCACATCGTCAGCCGTCGGCTCTTTTTTTTCACCCACAACCGGATTAGAATAAATGTTCTGCGTGTTAATATTTGTGACATTGGTAGTATTATTCTCTCCGGTTACTTGTGTGTTCCTGTTTCCCTCTGTCTTGTTTCTTCCTTGCTTCTTTTTGGTCACATTGATGTACACCGGAATAACGATGATTAAGGCAAGAGCCATAATCAATGAGATAAGTAGAGTATTGTCCATAATAAATTGTGTTTTTAAGATTATTATAAGAATAATGTCAAATATGCCGGAATATACTTGACCGATTGTATGTGTGCGTAATCCTTTGTATAAATCAAATACCGGTCATTAGTAATGCGAGAAGAATATTTCTTACAGAAAGCATCCAGCGACACATGCGTTTTGTAGGAAGATGATTTCACTTCAATGGGCGTAATCTTCGTGCTTCGGGACAGTAGGAAGTCCACCTCGTAGTTGTGTTTGCCACTTTCCGTGGGCCAGACATGATAGAACAGCTTGTTGCCGGAGGCTGTGAGTATTTGGGCGACAATGTTCTCATAGAGATAACCCAGATTCGTGGCTAACTTGTCACTCAATAAGCGCTCGTAGATGATATTCTCTGTGAAGCCCTTATCTCGGAAAGCAAGTGTCACGAAGAGCCCGGTGTCACCAACAAACATTTTGTATTGCATCAGATCCTCGGTACTACCTAGGCCCACATTGGGATCATCACAATGATGCGAGATATTGACTGTCCTGGATTTTTCCATTTCCGATATAAGTTCAACGAAGTCTTCAGCATGGGCTTTTGGGATGACATTGGATATCTGGTAGCGGGAAGCATTACTGTTGAGCTGTGCCGGTATGGCGGCGAAGATTCTTGCGGCTTTTCCGGTCGGGTCAATCTTACCGAAATCCTCGTCATACAAATCAAGAATCAAGCGTTTTGCGTGATCCACGACCTCGAAATTGTTTGACTCAATGTAAGCATCGACAGCCTGGGGCATTCCTCCCACAAGCATATAGAGCCGGAAATCGCGCATAAGTTTGCGATGCACTTCCTTCAGCGTTTGGGGATGTTCCCAAACGGAACGGAGCAGAGGGATGGTGGCTGTGTCTCCCAGAGCCCAGCGGAACTCCTCATAGTCCATAGGATACATACTGATACGCTCCTCTTCACTGGGGATGAGAATGTTTTCCGTGTTCTTGCGAATGGAAATCAGTGAGCCTGTTTCGATGTAATCGTATCGATGATCTTCCACAAACGACTTGATTGCCTGTCGGGCAAGGGGCTGGAACTGCACTTCGTCGAATACGATAAGAGACTTGCGTTCCACTAGTTGAACCCCATAAGCGAGTTGTAACCTGAGAAAGATGTAGTTAAGATCCGACACATCATTAAACAGGTTCTTCACCTCTTGGGAGCACTTGGTGAAATCTATAAAGATGAATGATTCGTATTCGTTTCGAGCGAACGCTTTTACAATGGTAGATTTACCGATCCGGCGAGCTCCCTCAATGAGGAGAGCGGTCTTCCCGTTACTGCTTTCCTTCCACTTCAGAAGGCGGTCATAAATCTTGCGTTTGAAGAGTCTTTCAGGTTCCATAAACTATTATTCTCGCAATGCGAATATAGCGCATATTCCGGTCTCCTCAAAATTTTTTATGCGGTTTTTCGCAATTTCCTCAAAATTTGAAACGGCATTTTTCTCAAAAACCTCAAAATGTTGGCGTGGCGATTATCGCCAGTCACTACCTCTCGATCCGTAGGGAGCCGTCATCTTCCAGGACGATAGTGTCGCCCTCGTTCACGGTCACGAACCCGTCGCCCGTGTCAACCGACAGCATCGAGAACCCCATACAGAAATACGGTGCCAGAACCCTGTCGCCGCAAAGACGCTTGACCTCGTCGTAGTTCGTGCCGGTGTAAAGGAGGCGGAGCATAGAAATCAATGAAAATAAATGCTTTCCAACAGGAGATGATGATGCAATATATATAAGAACCTTCGATGATTCGTTTATTATTCTTTATTTCCGTATGTCGGCGGTTTTGTTATAGGAAGTTTGCGTGAATGATCAATCCCTCCTCCAAGCCACTCTCCTGTAATAACCCATAACTCATAGAAATAGAGCCATTCCGAAGCCCAGGGAACGATTGTTCGTGAAAGGAGCATCGATGGATTCCATTCTCCGATCCTACCATAAAATAGACAGAGTTGCTGTTTTTCTGTATCAAATACATGAGGCAAATGTGTTTCGCCTGCCGCCTTTTTTAAAGCGGCAGGTTCTATTACATAGACTTTGGGGGATTTGCCGATAGTATAATCAACTCGGATCCTGTAGGCAGAACTGTTTGGTGACGGTACTATTATCATTTCCCATCTTAAATGGCGGAGGTCATGGCTCTTCACTTCGCCATTTGGGAACTTATCAGCAAGGAACCTTATTTGCACCGGAATAGGTACCGCTGTCATTTTACTCCTGTTTGCCATAGAAGTTATGTGCGGCAACTGTTGTCCCGGAACCTGTTCCAAGGGTTGCTGCTCCGGCTGTTGCCGTCAATGTTCCAGCCTTCCGCTGATCAAGAGTATGAAGTCCGACGGCCTTGAAAGAAGCTTTGGATACCTTCTCACCAAACATAACCTCGAATAAAGAATATAGCTTGTCCTGTCCCTTGCCGACTGTGTCAATCAATTTATCAACATCCGCCTGAAACTTATTGACCCACTTATAGAAGTTCTCTTCCTTTTTATTCTCCGGTTTCCACCTATCGGCGAAATTCTCCGAAGGGTTGACGGGATTTCTGACTATGCGGCGCCCAGGCGTACCCTCAATGTAAGACGTCATGTTGCGTGCAATATGATAAAGAGCACTAAGCAGATCCGTCGCGTCGTTATATGCCCTTGCTGCAAGCGTCGTTATGATGATAGAAATCGGTTTGTCGTCTTCGTTGCCATTGAACATTATATCACGGTGCCGCTTCATCAACTGAACCACACGCTGCAGCGGTGCCTTCTTCTCATAATACTTAGGAACGGGAGCGATGGCCTCTTTTAGGTTGATTGTTCGCTGCAAGCTTGTCGGCCGGTATGCTATGTTATAGAACCACTTGGCCAACGCGAACGGATTACTCTTCTGCCACTTGTCGGAGTCCATCTCCGTCATATAGTCAAACCTGGTCATATCTGTAATACGAATGGCCGTCGTATCAGAGACCATCGAGTCAGAAGACGCGAGCATCCTCTCCAGCGCAGTTGTATAGCCTTCGTTCACGATACACGGAAGAACATCCATGTGGTACTTGCCGTCGGCATATTTCAGCGTCCAGCAGCGCTACCCTCCTTTGTCCAACATCGGGCCGTAAACGCCAGATGACTTTAATCTATTACCAACGGCATTCTTGGTGGACCATTGTGTCCAGTTAGCCGGTTTGCGCGTTAACTCGCACACAAGGTCAATGTCCAAATCGGCATCCTCAGATACAGGGCGCACAGCGGTACCGAACAGGAATGAACCCTGCGGCCGGATTTGAGGTGAATAAACACTCAGCGGACTCGGATAATCCGCCAAATAGCTTCCAACGGCCTTGTAGCTGGTCGTAATCTGATCATACTCTGTCTTTGTCACGTCGAGCGCTTTCCCAATTTCATTAAGCAAGACGGAAATCTGTTTCTTCTGTTCTTCTGTCATATCTGTATTTATTTAATTGTAATCGTCTCAGTATCATCCATATCAACGGCATTGTTCTTGTCGAAAAGTACCAGCGCCTTGTCTGCTTTCGGCATCCATACTCGCCCCAGTTCCACAGCGCAAGCCGCCGGCATAGCCATGAAAACTTTGATAAAACCAGCCGAGGACGATGCATTGATGGCATCCAGCACTCTCCGGGTCAACTTCCTGAACTCGACGAGCTGGTCGGCAGACCTCAACATATCATTGTTGGGATCCTTCGCCGTCACCTCCCATATACTTGCATTATCACCAAAGCGGCTCCTAACTCTGGTCGAAATAGCCTTGGCGCATAGCGAAAAGATAAGTACAGGAGTCTTCGATGAATCTTGCGGCTTGATAATTCTCATCGGATTCGGTTCGGAGATCTCTTGCCACTTCCACGTATCCGGCTCCCGGTGCTTCTGATACACCTTCACTTTGTGGAGATCTGAAAGTTTCGATCCGAGTTTTACCAAGAGTGGTTGTGGTGCTAAAGCAAACACCGAGAAGCTCTCCACATCTTCCTTTCCAAGAAGAGGTCTAATACTCTCAAGAAACTTCTGGTTGAGTTGTTCCGCTTCCATTTCCCAATAGATGGGCTTAGATTCGTATATGCTTGAATCTCTGTGCTCTAGGTTGACGTGTATCCCGGAAGGGTAATTGTCAGGTACCATCGCTTCCGCTAATTCTTTTTTAGATATAACGACCCTCTGATTGCCGATGTTGGCACCATATGTTATAGGAATGCTTTTCCTGGAGAAGTCAATCTCAGTAAGTGTCTTAATCCGGTCCTCGTGCTTCTTTTTCATGGCTCGAAGTCGATCCACGCCATGGTCCTTCGCTTTCTCGTGATCGATGAGTCGGTGATGCTCGTGACACAAGAGCATAAGATTATCAATGTCATCAAATAGCAGCGCGGACTGCTCTTTGTCCCCTCTTTCTCCGCCTGGGGATGCCGCTACTATATGAGCGACAAAAGCTCTGTTTATATTCTCAGATGTCACCTCGTCTTGATAAAGTAACTTATTACAGCCTTCGTATTCACAACGACCGGCTGCTTTGCCCCATAGTGTCCTTATCGTATGTGGGGAAGCTTCTCCTTGCCTTCCTTTATTCATTTTATAACTGTTTGGAAATCAATCATTAACATATTTTTATTGCTTTTGTCAGAGCATAATATGGTCTTTGATAGCTTACTTATAAATGACGCATTTTGGTTAAGATAACCGTGTCTTGATAACGGTGGCTTCGCCTAAGAAGGAGGCGCGAAGAACTTCAAGTGCTATTGTCTCATGTTCGGAAGCAAACCAAATGAAGTCTTGTCCCTCCGAATGGTACATTTTTCCGACGTACTCTTTAAAGTGCTTTTCAACGAAGGCGCGAATGTCGCCAGAGTTCGGCGTCACTTTGAAGAAATCGAATTTCTCGTTGAAGACATCAAGCATATCCTTGCGGAACTTTTTACGAATACGTTTCTTGACATTATCGTTGTCTGCGTTGGTTACATAAGAGGCAAGGACGAATAGGAAGTTGATGTTATATGCTTTGAGTGCAAGAGTATCTCTGTCAAAAGGACGATTCTCAAAGTGAACATTATCGGGCATTATTTGATTGTTCTGGCTCAGGCGATCCTCGCTATAACATGCGTGGCCATCGGTCAGATCATCAGCTTTGATGTAGCCTCGGACAAAAAAGTTCGGAGTAAGATTGTAACCTTCCGTGAGCGGGTCGCGATAACGGACTCCGCTGATGATTTGCTGTTCATCATCCTCTCGCTCTTCAGAGGGCTTGTTGAAAATGTCGATATTAAGCTGGATGATGTTTTTGGCATACGTAAACTGTTTGTAGAGGGATTTCTTATCCAGATTAGCCCCATAGAAGTAGTATTTGCTATCTCCGATGTAGTAGATTTGACTATCGTCCAGCAGGGAGCGCTCCTTGTAGATGTGGTCTATTTCCTTGCCGTCCTCGTTGGACTTCATATCGGCGAAAATGTCATCGCCAATGAGGCCATCAATCATCTCTTCGAATACGCGGTCGAAAGAGCGGGCGAGTAGTGCCTCTTCCCTGGATTTGCCGGACCGAATTGATTCGGATTTATCAAAGAATGCGTACAAGAGTTTCCACAATAGCACTAATTCATCTTTGAAATATTTACGACGTATTGATCGAAGCAGTTTGGAGCCACGACAGGATTCGATCATCGCGTCAATGGCTGCCGGTTTAATCAGGTCGTAGTTGAGATTAGCGCGAACTGGGAAGAAGTAGTGCTGCCTCAGGTATTGAAGTACGGAGTAGAACAGAACGATAAGTTCCTCGTCGTAGTTGATTGCCTTATTTTTGTTGCGGAATTCTGCATAAAAAGGTGCTCCATCCTGTATTATCGGCTGAATCTTGCTGATGGTTTTTCCCCAGTGAATCTTATTATTCCCGCTGGAGTTGACAATCGTAATGTAGGTAAATAGGTTGGCGTGTTCCTTATGGAAGGCGAGCAGGGAAAGCACTGTATCTAGGAGCGTCTGGTCATTGACCCCGCTATGAGAATTCACACTTTGGATAAATGAGCGCTTGATGATTTCGCTCTTTGGGTGACGAGCGGAATATTTGTCGATAGCGCGGTAGATCCAGGTGGATAGGTCAAATAGTATTCGGTCGAGTCCGTCTTTTTTGAGGGGATTGTGCTCTGATGTGACTTCCGAAACGGCATAGATGTCGTACTTGCCAAAAGCGATTTCGAGTTTTGCCTGTTTGACGTCAATAATCCCTGAACCCTGAAATAGGAAGACCTTAGGAAGGATGAAAATAGAGTCGTTGATTTTCGAAGAGTAGACATAGCCGACATATGGAAGCACAGCCTCATTTCCGTCCCTGCTCGTATACACAAACGGGCTAAGGCCGAGATCCTCCATCATTTGGGGGCTATACACCTGATCTTCAAAAAGGATTCTCATCTTATTTAATTATGCTTCTTCAACTCCCAGGAACTCCATGAAACCCTGTAAAATGCCATTCGTGGCATCGTTGGTGGGGAAGAGGTTATTGAATGTGAACTCGGCGTCGTTATCGCGCTTGTTCTTAAAGAAACTACCCGCGTGTTCATACTCCTTGCACACTTCGCTCCAGAGATAGAACATCACTTTGCTTTTGAATTCTTCGACATCCACATCAGCTTTGATGAAAAAGTTTCCCATCTGCTTGTCCTCGGAATCAGAAAGTTTGTGAATGCGCATGTTGGCCCCTTCTAGGAAGCTTGACCACTTGTAAGTCTTGTCGCCAATTGTAATCTTGAACTGCGACTTCGGGTTGGATGAGTCGATAGGAACATACTCCCAAGACCAGCGACGCTTGAATGCGCTATCCATAGGGAACAAGGACTGATCTGAAGTGTTCATCGTGGCGAGGATCGTAAGATTACTTGGAATACGCAATTCTCCATTTCTAATGCCGAGACTATTTTCACCCAGCTTGCCTACAAGATAGTTTTTGAGGTCGGTGTCTGCTTTGATGGTATATAAAGAATAACCATGTTCGTTGCGGTCAAGCAACTGGAAAAGATCTCCAAAAATCTGAGCGCAATTGCCGCGGTTGATTTCTTCGATAACAAGGAAAACTTGTTCTTCGGGATTCTGCCAGGCATCAACGTATGCGAGAGTAAACACCTGGGGAACAAACTCATAGGTAACCGTATTATCTTCGTTAAGGTAACCAGATGAAATCATCCACTCGTAAAGGTTGACCATTTTGTTTACTTCGGCATGGTAATTCTCATCCAGTCCGGCCTGTTTGACCAAGTCCTTCTTGCCATACTTAGCGATGTTGCCGTTGAAATAATCCACGTACTTCAAAACGAATGAGTGAAGAGCAACCACTTTAGTCGTTGCTTGGTCATACTCCGCTTTCAGCATTGCGGCTAATTCTGCAAGAGTATAATCAGTTCTGATCGGCTTCTGGGCCTTTTTAATGGATGGCTTGTACGCACCGACGAACGAGGCGTAATCTGTATCCGGGTGAAAGGTTGTTCTGTAAGAGTGGTCTTTGTGTCCCATAAGGAAGCGGTTAACATAGAAAGACTTGCCGCTTCCGGGGGCGCCAAAAAAAATCTTATTGATGCCGGGCCCGGTAAGGTTAATCATAAGGTTGTCGTCTCCAAGCATATCGATGATCTCCTGGAGGTTCTTTTTAATATTACCTTCAATTGTTGCCATAGCTAAAACACTGTTTCAATGAAGTTCTTTCCCTCCTGTGTAATGGTGGAGGTACTCGAGTTGATATTACGAATAATATGAGCCTCTATAAGGAGTGCCCGGATGTAAGTGTAGGTTGTGTCTGGCAGAGACTTTCCGTCTTCCTTGAAAAACTCATACTCAACACCATTGTTCCGGTTGTTTATCAACGTGCTTACAATGTCAGATGTGTTTCCACCCCGATGCCACAAATAGATGGCGTATAAGAACTCGTCCCAATCGACGGTCTCCATCTGCGAAAAGAGATCAAGGGCCAGCCATATGTTGTTGTCTTTTTCAGACTCGGTATTGAACCAGAACTTAATACCAAGTTGAATAAGGTTCGCCTTTACATCGTAAAGCCGGTCAACTATCTCTTGATTATTCGCCCTTTTTGCATCTCCAAGAGCGCGATACAAGAGAATCATCTGCTTGCCACTCTCAGTGAAGACATCGCTTGTCTTTATGTAATCGTCATTCTTGGCAAGCCCCAATTTGCATAATAGAGGGAAATACGTCCGAACAACAGAGTCGGCCTTTGCGTTGCCATAGAGGGACCTTGCTACAGCATATTCTTGAATCTGCTTGTAAGTAACGAAGGCATCGGGTATGTCGTTGAGCATATCATACAACAACACCATTTGTTCACAACGGGTGTCGGATAGACTGCTGCCATCCGATCCTTTGTAAAAGTCTCTGTTTAATGTAACTCTCATTTATTCAATGTTTTCTTTATTTCTTCTGCAATAACCTGAGCAAGCATAGGTGGCACAGCGTTACCCACTTGTTTATATTGGCTCCCTCGCGTTCCTACGAACTCGAAAGAATCCGGAAAACTCTGTATCCTCGCAGATTCCCTGACAGTGGGGATACGAGGCTCACTATAGTGAAAATAGTTTCTATGCCCAGTATCAATGGTATTTGAAGGCCTTGTCGTACTCATCCGTTCAAATGCCTTGTTGTATTTTCTTACCTGCCAGAACTCTGCAGGCAAGCACCGAATATTGCCGCCGTCCGGGATTCTGCTGATAATCGAGATAGTCTGCTCACTATGGGCAGTATAGTCTTGGTTCGTCGGCTTTGTCTGGCTACCACGCATTGAGCGCTGATAATCATTCTCGGGTTCTTTTGCGTAATGGTCATTGTCGGAGCCTTCCAGATCGCCAATTCCGTCCTTTGCAGACAACGTATAACCAAACGGTTCGGGAAACTTAAACTCTTTTCCCTTTATGCCAACAAAGATGACACGATAGCGGTTCTGAGGTACCCCATAGTCGGCTGCGTTCACGAGTTGTTTGCTGATTTTGTAGCCTAAGCCATTCTCTCCAAAGCGTTCAACTATGTCGTCAACAAACGCTCCCTTGCCGAGTGTAAGCATACCTTTTACATTCTCAATCACAAAGAAATCCGGATTGGCAATCTTGACAGCTTTGTAAAACTCGAGGTACAATTTGTTCCGCGAATCATCAATAATTCTCTTGCCAACAGTGCTGAATCCTTGACAAGGGGGGCCGCCGATAATACCGATTATCTTTTCTCTCTTTATCAGTGCAGGAAGGACATTCTCGTTGAAATCTTCGACGGTAATGGTCTGGGCGACCTTATCCTTACGGTTATGGTTGAAAGTCTTGATGGCATCATCCCACAGATCGATTGCGGCGGCAACTTCGAAGCCGGCATTTTCAAATCCGAGGCTAAGGCCTCCAACACCACAAAATAAGTCTATAATTTTCATTTAATGTACTCCTTTAATTGTTCAGCGATTGCCTTCGCAAGAAGCGGAGGAACGGCATTTCCCACCTGTTTGTATTTGCTGCCTCGTGTTCCTATAAACTCGAATGAATCAGGGAACGATTGTAACCTAGCAGATTCTCTAATAGACGGAATCCGATTATAAATAGGATGAAAGTAATTGCTATGGGCATTCCCGGTGTCTATAGTACACGAGGGTTCGTCCTCCTTGAGCCTGCGATATGCTGAAGAGTGACGATTTGAACGTAAGTTAGACCACAACTCATCAGGGACATCCTGCCAATTACCTCCCTGGGGAACATGTTTGATTCGCTCCTGGACTATTTCTGCGGGATATACAGAAACGTGGTCAGGCACAAGCCCATCTCCGCGTCGATAATAAGCGCGTAGGGAAGTGTCCGGCGCTTTCGTCAAGCGCATTTTCTCAGGCCGTTTATTCTCGAAGGCATATAGCTCTCCTATAGCATCGAAAACGGTCGTCTTGTCTGCCAATGGAATTCTCGAAAAGTCAAAATGACGCTGATCTTTCGAATTATTGCGCTTGATACCAACTATGATAGCTCTGTACCTGTCTTGCGGGACACCATAGTCCGATGCGCAAAGCACTGTCATAGAAACATTGTACCCCATTTCATCGAGCAGACTCTCAATCCGCTCTTTTGCATATCCGTTGTCACGCGTAAGAAGGCCACGAACGTTTTCAATCATCACGGCTTTCGGCTTGAGAACTTCGACAAATCGAAGGAACTGAAAGAAGAGCTTGTTTCTTGGGTCATCTGCCTCTTTCTGCCATCTGTTAGCGGAAGAGAATCCTTGGCAGGGAGGACCACCAACGATAACATCTATATCGTGATACTCTTCTTTAACGCGGCTATTGTCAAACTGTGAAATGTCGGTGCAGAACACAGCGGCATCCCTAAAATTATGCTGGAAGGTCTTTGTGGCATCTTCATTAAAGTCTATGCCGCCGGCTATTTGATAACCGGCGAGCGCATAGCCTTCGCTGATGCCTCCGCACCCGCAAAATAGATCTAATAGTCTATATGACTGTTTCTTCATGGTGTATTATCTCGTGAAACCGGAGTCTTCTGACATTCTCATAATCTTCAAGCAACCTTCTGCTGATGAATAGCTTATCGATTTCGGATTCTTGCCAAGTGCGACCACAATATGGTCTATACGTTTCTTTTCCATAATGGACATCTTGTGCGTCTCCTTACCCCAAGCAGATAGTTTTGCCCAGACTTCAACAGGAATCGAAACAACAGCGTCAATTGCGGCTTGCTGATCGGGAGTCAGTTCCTCTTCGTTTTTCTTTACGAGCGAAAGGTTTGCCGGGAATTTCACATTTGCCATCTGAATTTTGATAGTGCTGCAGAAATCGGCACGTTTTGCGACCACGGTGGGATTGATGCCTTCTTGGGCAATCTTGGTTATGTATGCAACCATAACCTCGATGCATTCCTTGATAGGATCAACAAGCTCTGGCTGAACTTTCTGATTAGCCCAGATGTATTCCAGGTCAAGGTTCTGCTGAGTTTTCTGTGCGACGGTGGCAAGGACATAGTTGTCAACTATATTAGCATAGCCGCTATGTCCGGCTTCCTTGAATAGCCTATGAATTGTAAGATAAATGATGCGTTTGGCCACTATCTCATGGAAGTATTCTTTTGTAACCTCTGTGTCCTTGTAGTCTTTCTTCCAGAAATTATTAAAGCACACCTCGTTACCCTTGCTTGCCTCATTCGGGAAGCCATCCCACGCCATCAGAACTTTGGCAATATCTGTCTTGGTAAGAATCTGTTCTTTCGGCCTCGCCTGCATAAACTTGGCGACCTTGACGGAACGAGCATCTCCTTCATTAAGCTTGTCTGAAAGAAGCTGCCCGCGGAGGCGCTCGAAGTACCATAGCGTGTTCGGACGGACGGAGCCGGAGGGAGTCCATTCTTTCTTCGAGATAAAGTCGATACTCGAGAGGTACTTGTGGTTGGCGCTGAGATCGGAATCCTTAATCTGCGTTTGAGAATTTGCAGACTCGGCAATATTCTGAACGATAGTTGCATTACGGTCCTTGTCGCGGATTTCAGAGACCTTCACAGTAAGATATGCAGGCTTAATATCGACGCCTTTTTTGAATGCATTATAAATGGTGCAGGTTGTTTGTCCGCCATTGACGATATGCCAATTGCGGAGGCCTGTAATGTACATCTTAGCGGCGTCTGGATTGTCAACGAAATCGCTCTTCTTTATGACAACTTCTGATGCGGTACTGGAAATACCGTTATTGTAAGAGAAGAACATTTCGGGGGCCTCTCGGAGGGTCTTAGCGATCCTCGCATTTACTTTGATTTTTCCGGCGAGATAGTTGCGGACATTTTGGTCCAATAGCTTATCCTTATGCTTGCTATAAATGGTCCCAAGCTCATACGCGGATATAATCCCCAGATATGTGTTGACTTTGTCGTTGGGGTCATTGAGGCGGATACACTCGATAGGGTTGTCAAGCGTGATGTCAATTTCGGACATTTGGCGGCCAGCAAGGTCAGCCCGCTGGACGTTTTCGATGTCCCAAACATGATATTCGCAGTCGATCTGCTGGTCGGTAAGTTTGTTGTCGTCCAGCGTATATTCAACTTTGAGTTTACCGTTGGTGATAACGAAAAACCGAATAAGGCGTATATTCTTGGCTTTGTACTCTTCCAGAATCATATCGGTTACCTCGGCGAAATCAGGGCGTGTTTCTCTGAACATCCTTGATAGAACACCGGCAATCGTCATATTAAAGAAACGTACTCCCTGGTTGATTGAGGAGTCTATTTCGTTGTGAGGGATGGTCTCCGGTTTCTCTGAATTCTTGAATAAAGAAATAAAGAGGTCCAACTCTCCGGACATATCTGAGTAGTCAAAAGCGTTGATTCGGAAATTATCTCTTTTCTTAACGGTTTCGTCAAGAGGATGAATACAGAGGATTTCTGGGCTATTGGTTTCGTTGCTCTCCTTGATATATTCAATGATATTCTCAGTAAGGGCATCCTCCAGCGTGGTTTCATTGAGCTCGGCATCTTCTTGTGCCTGAGCCATAAAATCCTGATAGAACTTGCTAATATCTTCCATATCGCTTTATAATTGATTTTCAAAGTTTTTAACAAAATCGCTGAGCGACATTTTATATGCGCGGGCGATCTTCATTATTACCTCAAATGAAGGCATTTTTTGTCCAAGCTCCAGATAAGTGTAATATCTTGTCGAAATACCAGCGCCTTCTGCGACATCGACTTGTGTGAGGTTGTCACTTTGCGACAATCTTATTTTCCTTAAAGAGTCACCAATTCTAGTGGCGAGTTTCCTATTTATCTCGTTGCCCATTAATACTTGTTGTGCTTTTCTAAAGGCAAAGATATGCTATATTTTTACAACAACGACGAACTATAGTTCAGATAGTGAAATTTTTCTGAACTGTAGTTCATGCTATGGTGTGTATTACCAGCCCACACGAAACGTAGGATACACTATTACACGCCCTGGGAAGACATTCCGAAGAAGCGTGTGTACCATCTAGGGATAGTCAAGCAACGCCGAACTGCTGATGCGGCAGATGCCGAAAATATGCTGAGAAGGCTTGGCGGGTAAGCGACAATTTCCCCATGGTTCGGTCTCCCTAATACATGACTCGGAGAATTATGGCATTATGATACATCTTAAGTGTGGATTGAAAACCGATTTAACAAAAAGAGGACTTATTTATTCTGAGGAATTGGTAGGCGAACTTGACGATCCAAATTCCATTAAAAAACCATATATTTGTATGTTGCTTTTTTTATGAAAGATATGGCATTGGTCCAATAGAGGAATATTTATGTTGGGATTTGGTGGGCCACGTTGTTTTTTTAATAAAGAGTATTGATGCGGCGGGTGGATTATAATGCATTGTGGATTGTATTTTAAAGAGACTTTTCGTTATTTTTCTGCGGTATTTTATTTATTACCAAACAGTTAGGCTTGTTTTACAATGGTTAATTTCTCCAATGTCGAAATTGTTCGAATAATCATACATCGAGTTAATCCCAAGGTAGGGGATAATGATGCTACGGTTACTCCTTCTGATCACCTTTTGATTCTGGACGAAGAAGCGAAGACGATAATCAAGGATCGCTTAGTGACAGCCTTTGGGCGCCAGAGCAAGTCATTTGAACTCGAGATTGAGAAGGATGAGGAAGATTCTTGCTTCGGCATCGTACGCTTTTTGCACCAAGTCGACGAGCCACAGTTTATAGCTCTATCCACCAACATAGCTCAGTTATTGGCTGATAGCCAACGGCAGCAGCGGATCCCAGGAGGTTTCCTTTTGGTGGTGCAATGTAAATATGAAGACAAGCCGTTGATAGTTTTGATTAAGGCAGAACCTCACGAGGCTTTGGGCGTGTCAGAAATGACAGTCCGCACCATTAGAGATATTATTTTAAGTCCAGAGCAGAAATTATACAAGGCTGTATATTATGCGCCGAAAAGGATCGCTCGACCCGATGAGGTACTTGGGAAGGATGATTTTCAAGTGGTACTTTTCGATAGCATTGTGAACTTCAACAACTCTATTGCTCAGTATTTCTATAAAGACTTCTTGGGGCTAACAATCCAAAGCAACGCAGAACTTCAAACAAGTCTATTCTATAAAAAGATGGATGATCGGATTTGGATGAAACTTGATGAGACGGATGCAATGAATGCGTCCGATCTTCTGCGGGCAGAGGTAATGAATAATGCGCACGTGACTATCAATCCACATGAGATTATTACTAATGTTATCCCTCTGGAGGATCGTGATGAGTTTATGTCGATAATAGACGAGTTCCCGCAAGCCTTCGCTAAAAATACTTCTCTGATAACTACGAGACTTGGTAAGAAAAGTATTCTACTGTCAGATAATGTTCGAATTACTGCTCCCGCAACGTTCTTTGAGGAGAATGTGCAAGTCGAGAATGGTAATGATTATTATGTTGTAACCATACGTCGTCGCCAATGAACTATTTCGATGAAGCTATAATTAGGAAACAGTTTCAAGACTTAGTCCCACTCCTGAAGGAATGGGGGCAGTTTGTCGATGATGTTTTGAATCATTTTCTTGATTCATTGTCTTTGAGTATCGAGCGAATTCAGAAAAAACCGGAATATAGAGTCAAAAACGAGGACTCTTATGTATCTAAGGTGTTATATCGTAAATCTTACAAAGAACCCATCAAGGATACGACAGACAAAGTGGGAACTCGAATTGTTCTTCTCAATATGGATGATGTCCGAATAGTCTCTGACTTTATTGAAAAACAATGTCGCTCCTTATGGGTCGTCGTGAATAAAGCACAAGACATTGATGAGATTCGTGAGCACCATCCGGAGGAGTTTGGATACCAGTCGAATCACTATATTGTCAAGCCAATACCGGGCAAATATCCTGACAATTTGTGTGATTTGTTAACTTGCGAGATTCAAGTTCGAACACTTCTGCAACATGCTTATGCGGAGACTAGTCATGATACTGTGTACAAAAAAGGCCATAATGGTTCTCCGATTGTGTTGCGAAGTCTTGCTGTCACGATGGCATTCTTAGAGACTGCGGATGAAAAGATTGAAAAAATATACAAAGAGTCTCAATCTATGATAACTCCCAAGACTGCTTTGATAAGGCTCATGGATGAAATATATCGTGGATATGTCACTTCATATTGCGACTCCGATTATGATGCTGGGATAACAGAGGCGCTTTTGATGCTATATGATGAAAGTTTTATTTCACAGACCCTGGATGAATTGAAACAGTTCGTGAATGATAATGAAGTAGATATTCTCGCCTCCTTGACTCAATCTACACTTCCATTCCTATTTCGGCAACCTGTTGTTTTATTTGCCTTTTACGCCATACGCAAACGTCAACATCAATTGATAAGCAAATGGCCATTTACCTTTGATTCTTTGAAGCAGATTGCAAATGCGATGAATATTAGTGATGATGCAATTGTGTAGACAAACGATGTTGCCCGGAAAGAAAGAGAACAATCCCTCTTGGAAGAGGTGAAATCCCTCTGACCTTTCTCCCTTTAATCTCTACCAATAGACGTGACTCTCCACGTACATGTTAGAAGGCCTCAAATAACCTATTTTGACACACTTTTTGTCACACTAGAAACGAAAAATCCCTTACAGAGCGTTCTGTAAGGGATTTCGGCGGAGAGGACGAGAATCGTAAGCCCACAAGATTAATCCTTTCCCTTCCTATCAATAAAATATTCCTATCTTTGCCACAGTATCAAGAGTCTCCCTGGTCTCGCACCACACTGACGAGCAATCATGTTCGAGAACGAATCAAATAAGGTCCGGCAGGACATCACCATCCTCCAGCGGATGCTTGACTTTGACGAGTTCGAGGCCAACGGCGGCGACCTGTTCAAGATCGAATGGGCGCTGAACACCGCACTGGACCATATCGAGTTCCTCAAGGGCAACCTCCCTTACGACCACATGAGCGATGATATCGAGGACGAGGTTGTGGAGTGCGATGCTCTGATGGAGAAAGCCACGGAGCTGGTGGAAGCCTGCAAGGTCAAGTACAGCCTTGACAACTCCTTCTTCCGAGACCACGTCACCCCGGAGTTCTCCCGCAAGCCGGTGGAGAAGTCCAGGTCGAAGCGCCTCTTCCAGGACGCTCAGTTCAGGCTCTTTGTCTTCATCCTCTTAGCTGCGATTGTAATTACCTGCCTGATTTTTTGTGACTAATATGACCTTCCTCCTCGAATCCTTATCCGCTTGCGCACTCTTCACGTTGTTCGTGTTCCTGATGTCCAGGGACCCGGTGAAGACCATCTTCAACTATCCTCCGGCCATCATTGAGCGCTGCAAGTCCCTCGGCCTGGTTGACGACAGCAACCGTCCCGGAGGTCCTGGCTTTTATGCAAAGAAAATTGTCGCTCTCATCATCTTCGGTGTACTGCTTGGCCTCCTCGTCAAGTATGTCAACGGATGCGCGACCTTCTGGTGCGGAGCACTCACGGCCTACGCCCTCTGGTGCGTCGTGGACTGGTTCGACGCGTTGGTGCTGGACTGTCTGTGGTTCTGCCACGACAAGCATTTCGTGATCAAGGGGACCGAGGACATGGTGAAGGACTACCACGACTACTGGTTCCATATCAAGGGCTCCCTCATCGGTATGGTGCTAGCCATCCCGGCCGCCCTCATCGCCGGGCTCATCGTAGTAATATAACTACCTCTCCAAAAACTCCTTTATGATCCCGATGGCTTCTTGCTGGACTTCGCCGCGGAAACCGTGGCCAGCGCCAGGCATCACCTTGAAGGAGGAGTTCTTGTAGGCCTCGTGGGCCTTCTCTGAATATGAAATAGGCATAAGGCGGTCCTGGTCACCATGGAGAATCTGAACCGGACCTATGTACCGGGATATCCTTCCATAGACATCCAAGTCGTACAGACCTTCGACATAAGCGTGCTCCCTTCTTTCTTGAGGTGTGCTTGTTGCTTCAGCAACGATCTCGATAACACGTGGTGTAAGGTGAATGGTTCCAAAAGAAAGGGGACGTTCAACCCGGATAAGGCGAAGACGTGTCCCAAGTTTTGCCCAAGAGGAGAGAGCAAGGAGCCCTTCTATTTTGACGCACCTGTTGATTATGACGCTCTAATTCAAGGGAAGGATTATCAGATATGGGTAAATCCAAGTGTTAAAGATTGGTTTCCTTCCTTGTGTTTTTAGATATACAGCGCCCTTGTGACGCGCAGGCTCGTCTGCCGACGGCCGTCTCGAAAGGGTCCATTCACTCAATACTGAGCGAATCTATTTTTTCGTATATTTGTATAGAATCAATTATGTGAAGACATTAATCACTTAAACTAAAACACGGGATCAATGGCAGAGGACACGAATAGAGCATCAAACATAATCACAACGAGCGCAAACCTTATCAAACAAATGGCGGTAAGGGAGCTGATGGATGATCGGTATTTCTTCATCCCCGCATACCAAAGAGGATATAGATGGGGAAAAATACAAATCTATGACCTATGCAGCGACTTGCTGGATTATGCCCTAAAAAAAGAGCAGCAAGTCAATAATTTGATTCAAAACAAGTCTTTCTATTGCCTACAACCTATCATCTCTATTCCAAAGCTTTTCAAGATAAAAGGGAAAGAAATAAACGGATATGAAGTCGTCGATGGCCAACAGCGTCTATCGTCCCTATTTATACTTTATCGATATCTAGTAGGAGTGGATAATAACTTGAGCTTGTTAACTTGTAGTTCAAAAGAAAAAGACACTCTAATTACCAACAGATATGGTACGCATCTTTACCACATCTTTTACGAAACGAGGCCGAATGACTACGATGCTTTTGAGAAGATCGGGTATGAACCTCTGAAAAGATCCGAAATCTTAGATATCGACATCGCCCATATCAGCAATGCTATCCAGTACATTGAGGAATGGTACTCCGATAAACAAGAGGGAGCGCCCAAGGTATTAGCTCGATACCAAAAAAAACAGGTTTCTAAGAATGACATCACTCGGTATTTGTTGGACTTATTGCATAGTGCAAAGGATTCCCCCAAAGGGAGCGTTCAGTTTATTTGGTATGAGCTTGATCCCCAAAAAGATGCCATAAAAGAGTTTATCAAAGAGAACACGGGGAAAATAAAATTGACCGATACAGAACTGATAAAGGGATTGTTCCTACAGAAAAGAAATTGGGAGGCCCCAGTAAGAAATCTGCAACAATTAAGCATAGGGAAGGACTGGGAACAGATAGAGAACACTCTGCATCATAATGATTTCTGGTCTTTTTTAAGCAACAATATCCACCAGGAGGACAACAGGATTAATATAGTCTTCGAATATATTTATCAAAAACATAATGGAGGTAGCGCGCTTCCCAAAGACAACCAGAATGCTCTATTCCGCTTCTACAGCGACTACTTCGAGAGTTATGGAAGTATGTCTAAGCTGTGGGAGGAGGTTAAGGAGTGTTTCCAAGCCATGCAGAATTGGTATGAAGATCCCTATATCTACAATCTGGTAGGCTTGCTATCAAAGCACGGAAAGAACCTCCATGATATCATCAGCATTTACGACAATGACACGGTCAAGACGACGGACGATTTTCTGTGGAAATTAAAGGAAGAAGTATTAGAGACACTCCCGAAACCAGAAACAAACGATGATCTCATCTTTCCCAATAGACATTTCCACTTGTTTTACGGAAAAGATAATGGTGAAATAAAGAATCTTCTACTCTTCGTCAATGTCCATCAATTGTGTATGCAGCTCGACGAAGCCCGTAAGGAAATTGAGTCCAGCAACAGGAAATCTGACCAGAATAGAACTGAGCAGGATTTAATGAACCACATTTACAAGTTCCCTTATGACGTCCTGGATTCCTTTAACTGGGACATTGAACACGTTGATTCGGCTACGACAAATCGTTTGCAAGGAACGGATGAGAAGGAAGAATGGCTAAAAGGGGCAGAAGAGTTCCTCAAAGAGAGTATTCTTCAAGACCCTAACTATCACGAGCTCAAAGAGAAGTTCCAAAATGAGCCGAATAACAAGGATGCCAACTTGAACGAGTTGATCAAGCAGGTCAAGATCGTTGTTGGCGACGATCTTGAGGACGAAGAAGAAAAAAAGAATTGGATTGGGAACCTTACATTGTTGGATTGTGGGACGAACCGGGGCTATGGGAATGCGCTATTTGCAATCAAACATGAGAAAATCAAGTCGCGAATCAAAGAGGGCATTTTTGTCCCCATATGCACACAGAACGTGTTTGACAAGGTCTTTTCTGCATGCACAAACGGTTTCTGGATGTGGTCTTGGCAAGATAAACTGAGTTACCATGATTTCCTCATTCAACAATATGACGATTTTTGCAGAGAAATAGATGCTCACAGAAACGATACAAATAAAGGAGAGGTGAAAGAACCAATTGAATAGAGGCCATGGCAACAAGTTCAAGACATACTTTTAAAGAGATCCTGGAAAAAGGGATCTCCATCGATAATAGTATCATCCCCGTTGACAAGATCTTCATCCCGCGGATTCAACGCTCTTACGCGCAGGGTAGAAAATCCGAGGAGGAGGTCCGTTCTAATTTCCTAAAGGACATTTTCGAATGTCTTTGTGATCCAAAGGATTCGGTTCTGGAAATGAGTTTTCTTTTCGGATCTAAGCAACCACTGGCAAATGGCGGAGAGGGGTTCGAAGTCTTAGATGGCCAACAACGAATTACTACGCTATTTCTACTCCATTGGTATATGTGGATGAAGGAGCGGGCTCCTCTTGGGAGGGAAGATATACCGGACTTCCTCAAGAAATTCACATACGAGACAAGGGATACTTCGACTCATTTCATAAACAAAATTACTAATGCGGTGTTTCCGCTTTCGGACACCCTGCCTTCCAAGGTCATCAAAGCATCCAAATGGTTCACTGCCATATTCAATTGTGACGCTTCGGTCTGTTCCATGATGAATATGCTGGATGCTATTGACGAAAAATATAAGGATTGTAGAACAGTCGGCCTCTATGATAAGCTGGAACGACTTAAGTTCTATGTCCTATACCTAGATGATTTTGAACTGAATGATGAACTGTATATTAAAATGAATTCTCGCGGTCTAGATCTGACACCGTTTGAGAATTTCAAGGCTTCACTCATCCGGTTTATGAAGAAATCGGGAGGTAGTTTTACTCAGGATGTTGATCTCGATGGAATAATAATGCCGTACTACCTTCGTTTCTCTACCCGGATGGATACGACATGGAATGATATATTTTGGTCTCTGCCGCAGGTACCAGTAGATGCAACGGGAAACGTTAATGGAACAGTTCCTATTAACAACCTCGAAAAAGATGCGAAGTTTTTCAGGTTCATTATCCGATACCTCTTCACAAAACTCGTCCTCGAGTATGGAGAAGATTCCGACGGGTACAAAGAGTTAGAGAATTTCCTTTATAAAAAACCCACAAAGGAAGAAGATCCGAAGACTGCCGAATCGGATTACGCTATAAAAGTGCGTCTGGTCGGATGGGACTACTTCCAGAAACTACTTGACAAGCTGGGCTTTGATGGGATTTCTAAGCTAGAAAAGGTGTTGGAGGTCATGAAAAAACATGGAGCGATTATAAATTCGCTCATCAATAAGAACCCCTATGCGGATCCTTCAATGTCCAGTAAGAGCTGGAGCTTTTATGGGGAATATGGAGAGTTCATCTTACCATACCGTGTGATTTTTGCAACGGTTACCGAGTTCATTGAGCACATTCCGGATGGGGTTGACTTTATGGATCAAACCATCCAAAGCAATCTCAGCAAATTGCTCCGAGTCATGTGGAACGTACTGGCGAACACAAAGACAGAAGACCTCAAGCCAACCATTAGCGTTATCAAAGCGATGTCGGAACTAATCAACTTTCCGGGGGCGGTGAACCGTGACTTTTATTGGAGCATCTCCCATAACACGGTCCGTAGCAGAAATGCCCAATTGGACGAGGAAATTAATAAGGCTCTTAAGATTTCGGAGAATCTTCATCTTGATCCCGAATGGGAGAATTCTTTCACGATTGCTGAAAAACATCCTCTCTTCAAGGGCATGGTTCGCTTTTTCTATGAAGAGAGCATCCCTACGAGTAAAGCTTTCGACGATAGATACCATATCATGGAGGGCTTGTTTGACAAGGACGGCATTACAATTCAGTATCGGATTAATCATGTCCTTCTTCGTGCTATGATTGCAAAAATGAACTTTTGGGACGGAAATGATGGCCTGAAGGGCAAGTATATCACCGAGAATGTGGAATCACAAGGTTACCTTAAAATCCTGCTCGGAACAGATGGGGCGAAAAGGCTTTTCTGCGATCTTTTTATTTCCGGCCAAAATCCTCTGCCGTATTTTAATGATGTCATTTCGAATGCCCGATGGGGAGATCCTAAAGACATTGGGAAAAGCAGAGTTTTCAAGCGTCTGGTTAACGATGGTACTAAGACGGCGGCCTTGTTCGATAAGATGACTCTATTTGAGAATAACAGGAAGAAATGCTTTCACATAGTGCCGAACGCCGCCACCATCATGGCATGTATCCCTTATAATGAACGAATCGTTTTGAATACCGAACGCCATCTAATCTTCAAGGATTTAACGTCTAACGATGGCTTCGCATTTAAGGGGCAAACACAAGGAAGTGAGTTAGCATCCCCTTTTGAGGACGTCTGGGGAGATAATATAACTCTTCAGAAGAGCCTTAAAGATTCAAAAGGGAAAGAGGTATTTTTATCATTGGAGTTCGATCTATTGAAACATGTTTCATTCTTCATCACGTCCCAAGACTCAGATATTTCACCCATTGAAAAACTGTTGGAACGCGAAGCTGGAAGGTGGAAAGTAAATACCAAGGTTGATTATGATTCACACACTGATTATCAGAGTATCAAGTCTGAAGTTGACAGAATTGAAAATCTGATAAGCAGTTTGTGATGATCCGCAATTACCAGGATTAGGCGATGTGCTATGCCGCTAAAAGTGCAAGACCAAGTGATAAAACAACACCGACGTCCAGGACTTCAATACAATTGATTAGGATGTATTCTATTTCCCGGCTATTTTGTTTTCCTCACTCGCAAGTAAGTGTATAATGCGCTTTTGCTTACTCCGGTAGTTTCAGAGATTTCCTTGACGGTAAGTGTTTTTGAATCATACATCTTGAGCGCTTTTTCAACCTTTGCCTGATCAAGTGTAGGATGTCCGCCCTTGTGACCGCGGGCCCTCGCTGCCACCATGCCCTCAAGAGTGCCCTTCCCAACTGCATCCCGAAGGAATTGACGACCTCGGGCATATCCGTGATTTTAGGGTACTTAGTGACTCAGTCGTCCTTGATGCACAGGGCTGGATAAATAAGGACGAGCTTCTCGACTTTGTCGGGATTGTCACCGGCATAAAGGGCCGACACCATGCCGCCTTGGCTTATTCCAAGCAAGGTGACCTTCCCCTTCTTTATTCCCTTAATATTCTTTAATCCCTCAATGACAGCCCCAAGGTCATCCTATTCCGAGAATATCGACATGTCCGAAGTCTTGCCGTCGGACTTGCTGGCCCTGCCTCCGCCGCAGAAGTCATAGCAATAGACGGCATAGCCGAGCTTGACGAGGGCCTCGGCATAAGGGGCACCGGAGCGGTGGTCGCTCCCGATGCCGTGCGACACGACAAGCAGAGGGGCTTTCTTGATCCCGTCAGGTCTATACAGGACTCCATATATCTTCTGTTCACCTTTGCTGGACCAGAGTTCCTCCTGTGAGAATGAATCCACGTTAGCGGCATCCTTGACAGAGGCGCAACCGCCAAGCGAGAATAATGCCGTCAGGATAATGATAAATGTCGTAAACTTTTTCATGGATATCTGAATATCTGAGTGTGGTTAAGCGATGTGTCTTCCCTTATTTCTCCCCGATCCTGCCGGTATACGCGTCCACGTCGGATGAATTGAAGGGCTGGGCGAAGAACTTCTGGGCGGCCTCCTCCATGGCGCCAGACCATGGCTGGGGACCTCCGGCGCTCTGGATTACCCACAGCCTGAGTTGTTTCTTATGCCAGTTGACACTGCAATTGGTTCCCCATGCTCCACCATGGCCAAACCACGCGTCCTCGCTGTCCTCTTTCGGCGCTGTCAGCCCGAGGGAATAACCGCCCATATTATCAGGCCGCGTCGTTAGAGCCAGGATGGATTTGACGGTCTCTTCCTTCAGTATTCGAACACCGTTGTCACCCACGCCGAGGTTCATCAGCATCTTGTAGAATTTCAGCTGGTCTTTAGCGGTGGTCCAAAGGCCCGCACCAGCGGAAGCGAACACATGGGAGTCGTTGTACGGACGCTGCTCCCAGCCCATTTCCTCACGCCATTCGGCGGGAGCGTTCTCCTTGTATTCATAGAGCTCTATCTTCTTCTTTATCTGCTTGTTGGTGGGCCAGAACCATGACGATTTCATGCCCAGCGGATCCAGAACTTCCTGCTTGAGGTACTGCTCCCACCTCATCCCGGTAATGGCCTCGACGACCGCCGCGCCGATGTCTATTCCCGTATTGGAATATAACTCCTTAGTGCCCGGCTCGAACATCAAGGGAGAGGCTGCGGCTATGGACGCCACCTGACGAATAGGAGCTCCTCCCGACCATCCGCCTCCTCTCACATCCGAACGCTTGGCGCTAATCTCAAACGGGAACCCGCCAGTGTGGTTAAGTACCATCCTCACTGTCAAAACGTTCTGGGCCTTGTGCAGGGTCTTGACTCCGTCTTTCTCCTCATCCAGCACCCAAAGCTCACTAAACTCGGGAAGGTACTTCGACACGGGATCGTCTAGCGATAGCTTGCCTTCCTCAACCAGCTTGGCTATGGTCACTCCGCAGAATCCCTTGGTCTGGGAGCATTGCATGAAAGCGTTGTCCATCTTGATACGGCGCTTGGCGGCCACGTCGGCATAGCCTACGCAGCAGGTCTCCTGCACTCCGTCCTTGTAAAAAACGCTGATGGCTCCGGCCAGTTGGCCATTGTCCACATAAGGTTGCAGGACGTCTTTGGCATAAGTGGTCTTGGAATCCTTTTGGGCCAGCGCTGGCATCATGAGGCAGAATGACGCCGCCAAAATGACAAGAATAGACGTTAACTTTTTCATGGCGATTGGTTTATCTTATGAATACAAAGATAAACAAAAGCGCCGCACTTTCGTGCGGCGCTTGCCTGACTTATCGCGTTGCTGCGGAAGGGACGAGATTCGAACTCGTGGTACGGTTACCCGTACGACAGTTTAGCAAACTGTTGGTTTCAGCCACTCACCCACCCTTCCAGTGGTCTCGGCCGAAAGGTTTTGTCAAACCGTTCAATCAAGTCGGGACTGCAAAGATACAAAAATTAATTATTTTGCAAAATCTTCGAATGAGAAAGATTCAACATCTCCGAAGACTTCCCTGGCGAGGGACTCAAGGATTTCTTTGGGTCCTTCGAGGTGGAAAGTGAACTGGGTGTGGGTTAAGCTCTCTCCGGGGTCGAGGGCGGCACCGGGCGAAGAGGTCTCGATCTCATAGAAGGGTCCCATCACGACTCCGGTCTCCGTCGGGCCGTCATTGTAGGAGTTGATCACATCGCCGCCGAAATGGTCTTCCTGGGGTCCCCACTGGCTGTTGACATAGTCATTATCTCCTTGAGGGACAGTGTATTTAAGAATATTCAAGACACCGGCCTTAGGGTCGAAACTTCCGCAGAGGTCCTTGGCGCTCCCGGCAGGGAGACCGATCTTCGCGCGGTATTTCCCGTCAATCTTGAAATATACAAAGCCATCCTTCACCACGAGCCTGTCAGCCGGAACCTTCCCGAAATAGTCATCCTTTACCACCTTGCCCTCGAACTCCTGATTATAAGGAATAAACACTACCGTCGAAGGGGTCGGAGGATACATCCCGAGGAGCCAGACCGAGGGCATACCGGTCTCTTTGGTCCAAGACTTGGCGCCAAGGTTCTTTATTGTGTTGGCGGTACTATATGCCACCGGACGGACTCCATCAGGCAGATGTATTCCCAGAACCTTCTCAGATTCAGAGCGTTCCAGAAGCTTAACCACCCTACGAACTCCAATGTTGAACTCTACTCCAGACGCGTTTTTCAATACCGCTTCTTTTGCAAAAACAGCCTCTGAGTCCGACGAAGACTCAACCTCGAAAGCTTCAGAATCGAGGAATGCCGGCACATCCCAGTTGGCGTAGACCTGCTCAGCACCTGGCTTGAAATACCAAGAGAACGGACCTCCCTCCGGCCCTATCCAGAAGCGCTCCTCGCCTCCGAAAGGGTTGAACCGCGGGTTGGCGAAACCATCAGCTATAGCCTTATAATTGATCCAACCGTAGCTTGCTCCTTTGAGGCCTCCAGCGGTGGAAGTCATCACTCTCCCCTGGCAAGC
>JAEEGK010005652.1_pt1 | contig 30224 bp, 24 predicted proteins | sample 8958771 | NCBI WGS metagenome assembly JAEEGK01 (sample SAMN16246547, study PRJNA631951) | gut metagenome | biome: gut microbiome; feature: rumen; material: SC-attached | host: Bos | place: Iran: Karaj | collected 2018-10 | reverse complement strand
TCATTTCTGGCATTTGAATATCCATAAAGATTAAAGAGTATTGACCTTGCGTAGCGCTCTTCATCTTTTCTAAACAAACGCGACCATTTTCAGCGCGTTCGGTAGTAATGCCATACATCGATAATAATGTTGAAATAATTTCCCAGTTAATGTCATTATCTTCTGCAACAAGGATATTCATACCTTCTAAATCTGAATAATCGTTTTCTGGTTCGCTTGATTTAGTTTCTGTACCAAGAATTTCACTAATTCTATCGTAAAGTGTGGAACGGAAAAGTGGCTTACTGAGGAAGCCATTAACTCCCGCTTCTTTAGCTTCTTGTTCAACATCTGACCACGAATAAGCGGAAATCAATAAAATTGGTACACTTGATTTAACTTCTGAACGAATACGACGGATTGTTTCAATGCCATCTACATCAGGCATCTTTAAATCAATAATAACGATATCGTAATTCTTACCAGTTTGTTCGCGATGTTTAATCATGCCAAGGGCTTCTAAGCCATTACTCGCTTGTTCAGTTACTAAACCGAGAGATTCTAATGTATCCACAGCGGTTTCTAAAAGAACTTCGTCATCATCGACGATTAAGACATCCATCTTATCAAACTTCATATCTAGGCGTTGGTGGTCAGAAACTGGTAAATCTAAAGTCACTGTGAATGTTGTACCTTTGCCTGGCTCACTTTCACACTCAATAGTGCCTTCCATTAAATCCACCATTTGTTTAGTAATAGCAAGACCTAAACCAGTACCTTGGATCTTATTCACACGACTATCAGTTTGACGTGAGAATGGTTGATACATAGTGGCCATATATTCTTTGCTCATGCCAATGCCGGTATCTGCGACGCGATATATTAGTTTTACGTAGCCTTCTTTTTCGCTTTCTTCTTCCTTCATGTCGACAGTCACACTGCCATTAGCCTCAGTGTACTTAATCGCATTAGAAAGGATATTGATATAAATTTGGTTTAATCTCAGTTGATCAGCATAGAGGTATTCTTTATCCATACGGCTAATATGGAAGCTGAAATCTATGTTCTTTTCTTTAATCATTGGTTGAGACAAATTCATGAGATTTTCCACTGTTTCAACGATTGAGAATGTTTGTGGAGAAACGTTCAATTTACCACTTTCAACTTTAGAAATATCCAATATGTCATTGATTAAGGTCAATAAATGATTACTAGCGAGATTAATTTTACGGAGGTTTTCACTGACGAGTTTTTGGTCATCAACATTCTTCTCAGCGATAAGAGTAAGACCAATAATTGCGTTCATTGGTGTTCTGATATCGTGTGACATCGCAGAAAGGAAATCAGTCTTCGCTCTACTGGCTAATTCCGCTTCTTTAGCCGCGGCTTTGAGTTGTCTATTGAAGATACGTAAAACAATTAAGTCAAAGATGAATAAAACGAGTAGCGCAGCGGAAATAACACCAATTAACAACCAGTTTTGTGTAGTAACAATTAAGTCTTTCATTGGCATCATGCTAACAAGAGTCCATTCACCAGTAGCGTTAAATGGTGTAAACGCAACGATACATTCTTCGCCACGAGAATTAAGCATAGTGAGAGAGCCGGTTGTGGTCGTAATCTTTTTAAATAGTTCTTGTCCGGCAAGAGAATCTATTGCGTTATATGACTTATAAAATTCAAAGAAGTTAGAATTCTTGAACGCTTGACCTTTAATGATGTAGTCACCCTTTGAATCGATAATCGATAAATCCGCACTTTCATATTCTTCTTTAGGGAAGACCCATTTTGTCTTAAGTTCAGAAACTGGTAAAACACGAAGCAAAATTGCTTGCTTTTGCTCACCGCTTTCCTGAAGTGTGACGTAATTACAAAAGGCGATTGATTGTTCACCGTTAATTGGGTTTGTATAAGCACGGGAAATATTAATAGATTCACCGATTTCAGAAATCCAATCAGCGTTATTTAAAATGCCAATGTTTTTATAAGAGACCGCAAAATCATCAGTAGTACCTTGTTTTGGTTTAGTAGATAAACCCGTAAAATTTCCATCGTCATAAACAATATGCGCGGAAGCATTAGGTAAAACGTGAGAAACACGAATAAAAGAGACCGCTTCTTCCATAGTCATATTTTCACTATTTATGTAGTGGGTCCAGACATCACAAATGCGTTGCTCACCTTCAAGATAGTTTTCGGTGACATGTTCCATTGTAATTGTGGTATTTTTAAAATGTTCGACTTGTCTTTTTGTAGTGGCTTTAGTTTCAAAGGTAGAGTAAAGAACGACGAAGACAATCATCGAAACCATTAATGCAACGTTAACAATAGAGACCCAAATCTTTTTCATTGTGTTATCGGCAAAAAGACATCATAAATTTGATGAAAAAACTTATAACGACTTATTTGTTGGCAATATTTTATCACACGCTTGTCACATAAGTGTCCCAAATAGACAAAAAGTAAAAAAGCCGCCTATTGGCAGCTAAACAACGCTAATTGGTGGATCCAGGGGGATTCGAACCCCTGACCTCCTCGTTGCGAACGAGGCGCTCTCCCAGCTGAGCTATGGACCCGTAGCGTTCTCTATAATATAGATTTTTTAGTGAAAAATCAATTAAACATTATACGCGGAGATATCAATTTTCATTTCTTCCGCTGTATTTCCGGCGTGATGGCCTTTAAACAATTTGAATTCTTTTAATTCACTAGAGGAATATAAGCAATATCTATCAATGCTAGTAGCGACGTAATCTCCGATGAATTCTACGGCTTTAGGATTAATCTCACCTTCGCCAAAGATTTGAGCCTCTAATGCCTCTTTTTTGCTCATTAAAAGGAAATGTTCACTATAGTACTTATTGAATAGTTCTTTAAATTTTTCTTGTTTACCATCCTTAATGAAGAAAACAGGAGTTCTCTTTTCAAATGACATTGGATGTTTTAATAGATTGTGTAAATCTGGATGTTCATCGATATCTAAAAATGTCACATTGATATGACCGTGGTCTGCAAAAGTTAAGAACAATGTATCTGGGTTCTTTTTCGCTAAACGACGAACCATGTCATTGATTCTTCTTACAATAACGTGAATTCTCCAATTATCGATACCATGTGCGTGCATTTCGTAATCTGGAGAGTCGAAATAGAAGTATCCAAAGCAAGAATCTACACCTTCAATGCTCATATTAATGATTCTTTCTAAATCCCTTAATTTCTTAGGACCATTAGGATCCACTGGAAATCTTTTAACATTGAATGTTTGAACACTAGGATTTTGTTCCTTGATTAAAGTAGTAATGTCTTTAAATGGCAATTCTACTTCCGCGATATGTTCAGGAGTAATCTTTTCTTCAGTGTTATAGTCTTTGTTAGTAAAAAGAATAATATTGCGGTTATACTTTTCAAAATATTGCGTCCAAGACATCCAGCCTGTTTCAATTGGATATTTACCAGTTAAAAAGGCGGTTGTCGCAGCAGTTGTTGTGGGTGGAAATGTTGAATTAATCGTGCACAAATAATGTTCTCTTATAAAAGAACTTTCTTTTAAATGCATCTTAACAATATTTTGACCCATGCCATCAAAAAGAATGGCAACGACTTTTTTGTGGTTTGCTAAAATCTTGTCCACCGCTTCTTCAGTTTGGTGAAATGGTTTAACTCCGAAATGTTTCAATATGCTATTAGAAAAGGTGACAAGGTTATGTGTATTATAGTTGTTCACTATTATCTCCTTCGATTTGTTTCAAATCGTCACTGAGATTATTGCTTGTGTTAATCGCTTGGAATTTATTGGTAATTCTTCCAACGCGGTGATCAAGTTCTTCTCTTCTCTTACCTGTTTGTTCGAGGGCGTTAGAAAACTTATCCCATTCACGACCAAACATTTCAAAGTCTTTCGCAAGACGTTGTAAGTGACGATTGATTTCTTCTGCGTTTTTGCTTCTCTCAACCTCAATTCTCACCATGTTAATAGTGACGAGAATTGCTGGTAAAGTTGATGGAGAAGTTAAGATGACTTTCTTACTTCTCGCATACTCCACGACATCTTCTAAGTTGTGGTGAATAAACGCAAAGACACCATCGTTAGGAATGAACATTAACGCTTCAGGAGCGGTTTTACCTTCAACAATGTATTTATCTTTAATAACGGTAATATGCTTTTTAACAGCGTTACCAAATTCTTTAGTTAAGCGATCTTTTTCTTCTTGGATATCGGTTTCAAAGATACGTTGGTAGTCTTGGAATGGGAATTTGGAGTCGATACAAATCATCTTATTCGGTTCAGGCATAAATACGACTGCATCAGCGCGTACATCATCCCCGTCCTTGACCTTTTTCATTGTGAATTGCTCTTGATAGCAACCAGTTGTGTCCCCAAAAACACTGTGTAACACCATTGATAATTGGTATTCACCGTATTGACCTCTACTTTGGTTACCTTCAAGAACACTTTTTAAAGAAACAACATCACTAGATAACTTTTCGATATTCTTTTGGGCGGCATCAATGGCTTGTAATCTTTCTCTTACTTGGGCCATTGTTTCGCCTGTGGACTTAAAGCCTTCTGCAAGTTTTTCATCCACTTTTTTGTTAATTTCAATGAGCTTATCATCGATTTGCTTATTAAGAGCATCGAAACGTTTGTTGAGTGATTCAGTAATACCCGCTTGGAAACGTTCTAACTTTTCATTGTTAAGTTCGTTACTCTTTTGGGATTGCTCCATTACTTTAGTAATTTCCTCACTCACGGATAACTTAATGTTGGTCTTTAATTGATCGGTTAAAGAATTAAGTTGCTGTTGCAACATACCAATTTCTTTCAAGTCTACTTGTGATGTTTGAGTGTTATTTGGTTTTCTAACAATCAAAACAATCGCCACGATAATAGCGAGTAAAGCAAGAGAAGAAATGATAATTGCAGCAATTTCCATAGTTTAATACCCCACCACTTATTTTAAACAAGCGTGGAGGTAAAATATACCAAATAATATTTTAATAGCAAAGAAAAATTATAAAAATGCATGTCAAGACTGATAAGTAAAAATGTTTTTGTATATAATACTTTCACCATGAAAAAGAGAGTAATCGCAGTCATTGACTTAAAAGCTTTTTATTCATACGTTGAATGTCTCGATAGAGGACTTGATCCTTGGAAAGAACCACTTGTAGTAGCGGATAAAGATAGAGGCACAAATACGATTGTTTTGAGTGTGTCTCCTTTTTTAAAGAAACAAGGCATTCCTTCAAGATGTCGCATTAAAGAATTACCAAAGAAATATAAGTACATTTATGCCGTTCCTAGAATGGAAAGATACTTAGAAAAAAGCGCTCAAGTAATTGATGTTTTATATCACTTTGTCGCTGAAGAAGACGTACACGTGTACTCAATTGATGAAGCTTTCGTCGATTTAACAACTTATTTAAAGTATTACAATAAGACCCCTCTTCAAATGGTCACCACTATTATTAATCAAATAAAAGAAGAAACGGGTTTACAAGCCACCGCCGGTATCGGTGATAACTTCTTTTTAGCGAAGATTGCTTTAGACATCTACGCTAAGAAAGAAAGAAACGGCATCGCTAGAGTTGGTGTTAATGATATTAAAGAAAAACTATGGCCAATCACCCCACTTAGTAAGGTTTGGAGTATTGGTCCAAGAATGGAATTAAGATTAAACAAGATTGGTTTATTTACTGTTAAGGATATTGCTTTATCTAACCTTGATTATTTAAGAGATAAATTTGGAGTAATCGGTGAACAGCTATGGAGACACGCGAATGGTATCGATGAAGCGGATATCCATGAAAAATATGAACCAAAAGAGCGCAGTCTTTCTTTAAGCCAAGTTCTGTTTAGAGATTATAACCAAAAAGAAGCTATCACTATTATTAGAGAAATGGTTGATACATTAGCCTCAAGAATGAGAAATGAAAACAAGATGACTAAAGTGGTCGCAATTTATGTTGGTTATTCAAAGAATATGGGTGGATTTGCCAGAAGATCAACCTTATTAGCGCCCACTGATGATACAGAACTATTACTAAAGGCCATATTAGAAATCTATCATATGTATATTAAGGATTTACCAATTAGGACAATCGGTATTAACTTTAGTGGATTAGCGGAATCAACTTATCAACAGCTCAATATGTTTGAGGATGATAAAGAACAAATCAAAAGACGCAATCTTCAAAAGACAATGGATAAACTCCATAGCAAGTTTGGAAAGAACTCTGTTCTAAGAGCCTCTTCCTTATTAGAGGAAAGCACAATTAAAGAAAGAAATAACTTTATAGGAGGTCATCGTAAATGAGTGAACGTGGTATGAAGAAATGGGCTCCCTATAAATCGCTTAACGAGCAACAAAACTATTTAGATAAATTACACGAAAAGCAAGAGAAAGCGGAACGTCCACGCATCTCTAGTGACGAAGCAGAAAATATCAACGAAATACTGGTTAATTATCACGGAGAGGAACTAGTTATTTCCTATTGGAGAAACAATAAACTATGTACCGTCTCCACTGTTTTGAGCAAAATTGATCCAATAAACAAAAAGATTGTCATCCCCGAAAGAAAGACAATCTACTTTGCTGAACTTATTAAGATTGAGCGAGCTTAAATGGCCCAAGTACCATCTTTAAAGATTTGAATTTGTTTGCCTTTGGCGTCAACACCAACGATTGATAAATCACGTGTACCCACCATGAAGTCAACGTGAATCATGGAATTGTTAATGCCAATTTCCGCTCTTTGTTCCATGGTCATATCTAAGGCACCTGGATATAATTCTGGGAAACCAGCGCCCAATGCCACGTGGCAACAGGCATTTTCATCAAACAATGTTTCATAGAATAATAAACCAGTTTGGTTAATTGGAGATTCAAATGGCACTAAGGCAACTTCGCCTAACATAGAAGCACCTTCATCCATTTTGACCATCTTTTCTAATAAAGCTTGGTTTTTTCTAGCTTTGACAGAAGAGACTTTACCATCCTTAAAGCTAATCGCGAAGTCTTCGATTAATTCACCATTATAAGATAGAGGTTTAGAAGCCACTAATGTGCCTTCAGCTTTACCTTTCATTGGAGTTGTGAATACTTCTTCACTTGGGATATTAGGATTGAATTGACCTTTGTTAGGTGCAAATTCCACACCACCGCCCCATTTCATGTTTGGAACGAGTTCGACTTGGAAGTCTGTACCATTATTAGCCTTATAAATAAGTTTTCTTAAATCTAAGGCTTCTAATTTCTTTCTTTGGTTAACTAAGAAGTCATTATGGTCATCCCAGTTTTTAACTGGATCGTTACCATCCACTCTTGATGTTTTAAGAATCGCTGCCCATAAAGCTTCAATAGCGTCTTCATCATTTAATTTAGGGAAAACCTTATTGGCCCAAGCTTTGCCTGGAACCGCGGCGATACACCATTTATATTTTCCATCCATTGCATCTCTATATTTCTTAATCTTTGGATAACGCTTTGCCATGGATTTAGTAACCTTATTTTGGTTAACACCTTTCATCGCGTCTGGATCATCAGAAATGATATGAATGACTGTTGGTAATTTTTTGACCCAATATTTGAATTTGGCAATTTGCATTGGGGAGACATTAGCCAAACTACCCACTGTTTCATTTTTATACGCTAGTTTGTTGACTGGATCGTGATGCCAATAGACAGTCACCTTTTTAGCGCCCGCTTTATAGCATTCTTCAACAACTAAAGTCACGAAGTCTGGTTGCTCTAAACCAGCATTAATCCATACTTCATCGCCCTTAACAACATGGCCGCCTTCAACGGCGATTAATCTTGCATAATCTCTTAATAATTTTTGTTCCATAGTTCTTTATGTTCCTTTCAAAAATACTATAATAGTATTCGAGGGTGAATTCTATATGAAAAGTTTATTTAACAAATACGTCTGGCTCCAATTAATACTATCAATTTTATTATTATTCGGTGGTTCAGTTATCATCGCATTCGCTATTAACAATGATACAAAAGTTCTTGAGAACGCTTTAAATATCGTTATCGCGGTTATCTTATTCTTATTTGGTTTATTCGCTATCCTAACCGCCTTTATCTTTGAAACAAAGAAATATGTAACACTAAGCCTATTATATGGTTCGGCTTCTATTGCCTTAGGTGTATTCCTTTGTACAAAAGAATTAGTGTTATTAAATTACATCATCTATTTAATTGCGATTTTCATGATTGTAGTGGGCGCAGTTGAGTTATTAAAAGCCATTATTTTGACAGTTAAAGATAGAAAGCAATTAACACTTATCATAATTTCTTATGTTATTGCTGTGTTATTTATCACCGCTGGTATATTAGCCATCGTCTTCCGTGACAAGATTAAAGATGTTCTTAATATTGTGACCTGTGTACTCGCTGGCGTATTGTTACTTCTCGCTGGTGGTTGGGAATTATATCTTGGTATTAAAGCTCTTGTTGGCAAAAACAAGAATGGCGTTTCAAAAGAAAAGAAAAAGAATAAGAAAGATGACCAAGTTGTGGCTACTCAACAGGAACAGCCAAAAGAAGAAATTAAAGAGATTGATTACACCTCTAACAAAATAGAGCAAAAATAAAAGCGGATTTTTCCGCTTTTTTCTTACCTCTAATTGCTAGCAATTAAGCAGCTTTAGCGGTAATCTCAATAAGGATCGCGATAAAGAAGAACAAGATTGCACAGATAAGTGTCAAAATAGAAACAACTTTTTCTGCACCTCTTTCTTTGGTCTTAACGAAAACGTTTAAGCCACCACCAGTAATGGCACCAGAAGCACCTTCTGATTTACCGCCTTGTAATAAGCACAAGACGATGATGATAATGGCTACTGCCAACATAATCCAGTCATACCAATTTAACATAAGAATTTAATTCCTTTCTTAATCGCTGCTTACTAATAATATTAGAATCGCAAAAATAACGCAAACTATATTTTTATAAATTGCCTTTTATTTCGAGAATTATATCTCGAAGCTCAGCCGCCCTTTCAAAGTCAAATTCTTTGGCGGCTTGGCGCATTTGTTTTTCGAGTTCTTTAATCTTCGCTTCAATTTCCATACGGCTTCCGTGCTTGGTAATATCAATCATTTCACTGATTTCATCATCACTGTTATGGATTGGAGGACGAATTTCTTTAATAACTGTTCGTGGGATAATTCCGTTTTCATAGTTATAAGCTTCTTGAATGCTTCTTCTACGATTAGTTTCTTCAATACAATTTTGCATTGAATCAGTCATGTGATCAGCATACATCACCACTAAACCATTGGCGTTTCGCGCTGCTCTACCAACAATTTGAATAAGAGAACGAGTACTTCTAAGGAAGCCTTCTTTGTCTGCATCGAAGATAGAAATAAGTGAGACTTCTGGAATATCTAAACCTTCTCTTAATAGGTTAATACCCACTAAGACATCATACTTACCTTTTCTTAATTGATAAATGATTTCACTTCTCTCTAAAGTTTTGGTTTCGTGATGCAAATAGACAACCTTAATGCCTTTATCTTTTAAGTAATTGGTGAGGTCTTCCGCCATACGAATTGTGAGGGTGACCACCATTGTTCTTTCATTTTTTGCAATACGCGCTTTTATTTCGTGAACTAAATCGTCAATTTGGCCTAAAGTTGGACGAACTTCAATAATTGGATCAAGTAATCCAGTAGGTCTAATAATTTGTTCTGCGGATATGCCACCCGCTTTATTAAGCTCATAATCGCCTGGTGTAGCGGATGTGCAAACAACATAAGGCATTATCTTTTCAAACTCTTCGAAATTAAGTGGTCTATTATCTAAAGCGGAAGGTAATCTAAAACCATATTCCACTAAAGTTTCTTTTCTAGAACGGTCTCCGTTATACATACCTCTTAACTGTGGGAATGTTACGTGAGATTCATCAACAATCATTAAGAAATCTTCTGGGAAATAATCTAATAAGCACCAAGGTCTTTCACCTGGTTTTCTTTTATCAATATGACGAGAATAGTTTTCAATACCAGGACACATACCAAATTCTTGCATGCTTTCCATGTCTTGATTTGTTCTCATTTCTAAACGTTCAGCTTCGAGGAGCTTACCGTTTTCTTTAAAGAATTTAAGTCTTTCTTCTAATTCCGCTTTAATAGTGACACATGCCTCTTTAATTCTTTCTCTTGTGGAGGCGTGATCATAAGCTGGGAAGATAGGAAAAGTGTGGTACGTGTGCTTTATTTCTCCAGTCATTGGGTTAAGCTGCACTATTTTTTCAACTTCATCGCCAAATGTATCAATTCTAATGACATCGTTATCTAAGAATGCAGCGGGAACAATCTCAATCACATCCCCTCTAACACGGAATGTGCCTGGCGCTAAATCTAAATTATTGCGTTTATATTGAGCGTCCACGAGTTTCTTATAGAGTTCTTGTCTATTAATTTCTTCACCAACACGGATATTAAAAACTAGGTTTCGATATTCATCTGGATCAGTTAAACCATATATAGAAGCAACAGAAGCCACAATAATTGTGTCTTTTCTTTCCAAAATAGAGTTAATCGCTGATGTACGAAGCATTTCGATTTCTTCATTCATCACTGCATTCTTGTCAATATAGGTATCACTTTTTGGAATATAAGCTTCTGGTTGATAAAAATCAAAGTTAGATACAAAGTATTCCACACGATTATGAGGGAATAATTCTTGGAACTCAGAATATAATTGGCCCGCAAGAGTTTTGTTGTGCACTAACACTAATGTTGGTTTTTGCACTGTTTGAATGATATTGGCCATGGTAAAAGTCTTACCAGTACCAGTCGCACCCATCAAAACTTGGAACTTTTTGCCTTCTAAAATTCCATCGCTTAACTTCTTAATCGCGGTGGGCTGATCGCCTGTAGGCTTGAATTTGGAAACTATCTCAAATAAGTGCTCATTTTCCATAAAAAGTCTGCAAAACTCCACTATTTCGTATTATTCTTGGCTTCCATCTGTAGGTAAGAATAGATAAATCCATCGATATTTCCATTCATGACAGATTGGACATCAGTAACCTCAAAAGATGTGCGATTATCTTTGACTAGAGTGTAAGGACAGAAGACGTAGGAACGGATTTGGCTACCCCATTCAATATTCTTCTTTTCACCAACTATAGAATTAAGCTTATTTTGACGAGATTCAAGTTCAATTAAATATAATTTACCTTTTAACATCTTCATCGCTGTTTCTTTATTTAATAATTGGCTTCTTTCAATTTGACAAGACACAACAATACCTGTTGGTAAGTGGGTAATTCTAACTGCGGTTTCAACTTTGTTGACGTTTTGACCACCCGCACCACCAGATCTATATGTATCAATCTTTAAATCTGATTCATTAATCACAATGTCGATAGAATCATCTTTGAATTCTGGAACAACGTTCACAGAGGCAAATGATGTATGTCTTCTTTTATTCGCATCAAAAGGAGAGATTCTCACTAATCTATGAACGCCTTTTTCTCCTTTTAATAAACCATAAGCGTTTTTACCACTTATTTGTAAGGTTACAGACTTAACGCCCGCTTCATCGCCAGGTTCAAAAGAAAGAACGGACATTTTAAAGCGATGTGCTTCTGCGTATAACACGTACATTCTATAAAGCATATCCGCCCAGTCTTGGGCTTCCGTGCCTCCTGCGCCTGGGTGAATTTCAATAATCGCGTTTAAAGAATCGAATTCACCAGTAAAGAGTATTTGTAATTCGAATTCCTTTGATTGTTTATTAAGTTCCTCTAATGATTTTTCAATTTGTTCGAGGAATGAATCGTCTTCAAATTCTAAAAGTTCTTCAAGGTCTTTTTGACCGCGCAAAAGAGCGCGATATGTATCCACAATTTCGCGAGAATGATTGAGACGGGATATGATTTCAAGCGCTGAATTCCTATTATTCCAGAAATCCGCAGCTTCACTTTTTTGTGTTAAATCTGCTATCTCAGCATCGAGCTTAGCAAGGTCAAAGAGAAGACCCGAGTTGACGGATTCTCTCGCCAACAGCACAAAGTTCCTGCTTTAGGGTCACAATGTCTTTCATATTATTCGGCTTTCTTTTCTTCTTCCGCTGGAGCAGCTTCTGGAGCTTTTTGAGTATCAACAACTTCTGGAGTTGGTTGTTCTGGTTGTGCTTCAACTGTCACACGACGTTGTGGTCTGATGTTGACTAAGTTTAAAACTGCATCAACAGAAGCCATTTCTAAACATTCTCTGAACATAGCATAGCCTTCATTAACGTAGTCTTGTAATGGGTTAACGTTAGCGTAGCTTCTTAAGAAGATTGCTTCTCTTAATCTCGCCATGGAGTCAATATGCTTGGTCCAGTTTTGGTCAATACAATGTAAGACAACTGAACGTTTGATGTTATCCTTATCGACTTCTTCAACATCCCATTCTTTGAGGAGTTGATCGAATCTTTCTCTAATAATGATGGCTAAGTCTGGTGCAATATCATCAACTGGAGCATCATCATATAAGTTTGGCTTAATTGTGCCACTTGGTAAGAATCTTGGTTCCACAACTTTAACTAATTGTTCACCAGAGATTAAATCATCATTAGAATCCGCTGGGATACCTTTCTTAGCAAGGAATTCACCAGTGGTTTTAAAGATATCATCCATGATATCGTCGATGTTTTTACCTTCGATGATTCTATCTCTCTTGTCATAGACAATTTGTCTTTGTTTGGCTAAAACATCATCGTATTCAAGCAAGCTCTTACGAGTATCGAAGTTTTGACCTTCAATCTTCTTTTGAGCGGATGTAATAACATTGGTAATCATTCTAGCTTCTAAAGCTTCATCACCAAAGTTCTTTTCGATGTAATTCTTAATAGAATCAGCAGCGAATCTCACTAAAAGTGTGTCATCAAAAGAAACATAGAATCTGGAGAAGCCTGGGTCACCTTGACGGCCAGAACGACCACGTAATTGGTTATCAATACGTCTAGATTCATGTCTTTCAGTACCGAAAACACAAAGACCACCTAAGGCTCTAACTTCATCGTTAATCTTAATATCAGTACCACGACCAGCCATGTTAGTAGCTAAGGTAATGGAGCCTTTTTCACCAGCGTGTGAAATAATTTCCGCTTCACGTGCGTGGTTTTTCGCGTTCAACATTTCGTGTGGTAAGCCCGCTTCTGTTAATAAAGCAGAAATTTCTTCGGAAGATTCGACGGAGACAGTACCAATTAAGATTGGTTGGCCTGTTTCGTGACGTTCTTTAACTTCCTTAATTAAAGCAGCGAGTTTTGGACCTTTGTGAGCGTACACATAGTCTAAAGCATCAATACGTTGGATTGGTCTATTTGTAGGAATACACACAACGCGCATGTTATAAATCTTACGGAATTCTTCTTCTTCGGTTTTGGCGGTACCAGTCATACCAGCGAGTTTATTGTATAAACGGAAGAAGTTTTGATATGTAATTGTCGCCATGGTGACGGTTTCTTGTTTAATCTTAACGTTTTCCTTAGCTTGAACAGCTTGGTGTAAACCATCAGACCATTCACGACCTGGAAGAACACGACCAGTGAATGGGTCGATAATTTGAACTTCGCCTTCGGCGTCCACTAAGTAGTCGACGTCTCTAGCCATAATGAAGTTCGCTTTTAAAGCGTTATGGATTCTGTGGACTAAATCAGCGTATTCTGGATCATATAAATTTTGGATACCAAACATACGTTCTGCTTTTTGTTGACCTTCTTCAGTTAAGTGAACTGTTTTGTCCTTAACATCGATAGAATAGTCTTTTTCTTTCTTTAATGTCTTACAAAATCTATCAGCGACTGTATATTGGGAAGCGCTTGTTTTAGCGCCACCAGAAATAATTAATGGTGTTCTACTTTCATCGATTAAGATGGAGTCAGCTTCGTCAACGATACAGAAGTTTAAGCCTCTTAAGACACGGTGTTCCATGTCTGTGGCCATGTTATCTCTTAAGTAGTCGAAACCTAATTCAGAGTTTGTGGTATATGTAATATCACATAAATAGGCTTCTTTCTTTTCTCTGGTAGATTTTGTACGAGCGTTAACACCAACAGTTAAGCCTAAGAATCTATAGATTTGACCCATCCATTCAGCGTCACGACCAGATAAGTATTCATTAACTGTAATAACGTGTAAGCCTTTGCCTGAAAGAGCGTTAAGATAAACCGCCATTGTGCATGTTAAGGTTTTACCTTCACCAGTTTTCATTTCAGCGACATCGCCGTTGTGTAAAACTAAGGAACCAATAATTTGTACTTTGTAAGGGAATTCACCAATACAACGTTTAGCAGCTTCACGAGCAACCGCAAAAGCTTCGTATTTAATATCATCAAGGGATGCGCCCTTGGCTAATAAGTCTTTAAAGTATGGAGTTTTGGCTTGTAATTCTTCATTGCTAAGCGCAGCCATTTCACTTTCATAAGCGATGACTTTTTCCGCTTCGCGTTGATATTTCTTAATAAGCCTTCTGTCGAAAAATCCCATTTTCTAATACCGATCACATCAAATATGTGCCTTTCTTTATAAAAAGAATGTCAAGCATTCGCTTAAATATAATATCAATCCAACCTCTACTTGTCTAACACAAATTAATTTGTATTAGCTATTTAGGTATTTGTTTTGGCTTTGTTTTAGCGATAACAAGCACTTCAATTCTTTTTGGATTGAGCTTTTCTATGAGGTTTATTGATGATTTAATTGTACTGCCTGTAGTGTAAACGTCATCCACTAATAAGACCTTCTTTTTGCGCAAATCTGGATGAGCGGATAACGCTAAAAATTTATAGACTTGGTGCCTTGAATTAACAGAGCTTTTTGCCTGCTTATGTTTCTCTGTTTTTTCAATTATTTCTAGCATCTCTAATCCTAAGTTTTTAAAGATCTCAATCACGTGATTAAATCCTCTTTCTTCATCTTCTTTTTTATATGAAGGAATAGGTATCACAACATAGTTCAAATATCTGATTCTTATTTCACGAGCAAACATGCTAATAAACGCTTTGTTAAGTTCGTAATCATAACAACCCTTGTATTGGTAAATTAGTTTTTTAATAAAAGGATTATAGTAATAGATTGATGTAGCAGGATGGCCTTCCGCTTTAAACTTGATAAACTTAGGTTTCATTTCATTTTGACATGAGCGACATATCGGTATATTCCCATTCAAAAGGTGACCCGTATCGTTTAATTTGATTTCTTTAAAGCATATGAGGCAGTTTCTTGTTGGCGGCAGTAATTTCTTCCACCGCTCTTTGCATTTCTTGATTATTTTTCCTAGCAAGGAATATCACCTCTCCTTCTGGTGCTTCTTTCTTTCGGCCCACTCTTCCGGCAATTTGAATTAAGGCATGTGAATCGTAAACTGGATGGTCGCTTTGATAAACAATGACTTGTAAATCCTTAACAGTAACCCCTCTTTCTAAAACCGCAGTGGTCACTAAATAGCGATATTTTTTAATCCTAAATCTTTTAATAATTTCATCGCGATTTTCGCAGTGCGAATTTATATATCCACCATTAGGAAAAAATAGCTTTAAGAATTTATATAATTTAATCGATAAATCAATAGTCGGAACAAAGATAAAAATTTGTTTAAACATCTTAAGAAATCTCGATGTTTCTTTTATTAGTTTGTAGTTTAAATATAGTAAGTTTCCTTTGACAATCCTTGGAACCGGTAACGGCTTACCATGGAATCTTGAATATAGTTCCACGATTGAACGTCCTGGTTTTGAAAAATACTCCATAATATCATCTGATGGAGTGGCAGACATAAGAACAAAATTCTTTTTAATACTGCGTTTAAAGAATATTTCTAATATTTCACTCCCTTTATATGGGAAAGCATCTATCTCATCCATGATTAATAAATCGAAGTAATGTTCATATCTAAATAATTGATGGGTGGTAAGAACCACTAAATCGCCTTCTAAACACTTTGTGTTTCCACCATAAACCGCTGTTAAATCATTTTTATTAAATATTTCCGCAAAGCGGTAATATAACTCAACACAAACGTCACGTCTAGGAACGGCAAAGCCCACTCTTAGTTTGTTTTCAATGCAGTAAGAAATAATCTCAAGGCATATTTCGGTCTTGCCACTACCACATACAGCATGGACCAGTGTATCTATCCCATTCTTAAAGTTTTCGACCAGTTGATTCGATAATCTTTTCTGATCATCCGATAATTCATAACGGAGAGAATATTCTGATTGATCAGAAATGACAAAATCCCCTACTGGTTCTTGTCCGCGAAACGCTATACATTTACGGCAATAGGTTTGTCCGTTTTTGATGCCTAGGTATTTTGGATTAGTATTACCGCAAATCGGGCATTTAAATGGTTGATTATTGATATTCATTTTTGCTTTTGCTTTAATGAGCATAGTGATTCGTACGTAGAGATCGATTGTGGTCTTGTGAATCACTTTTTCTTTTGTTTTCTTTAATACTGTGATTAAATAATTTTGTCGTCACGCAGAGCTGAATAGGCTCAGACGACTTTTTTATTTAATTTTCACTGGTTTTTTTAATCTAATTACTTTTATAAGAATTCTATCGTCAGCGTGTATCTTCATTCCTTTTAATTCATGAGATCCAAAGTGTTTTCTTCTTCCAAGAACTGGTCTGTTTTTCACATATGTGACCTTAACACGTTTTTCGGTAGGATGTTTAAGTCTCGTCTGATGTCTTTCAAGAGTAGTTCCCGTAACTATAGCTATATAAATATTTTTCTTATCGTTTTTAAAAACAATTAATCCTGGATGGCGATTCACCGAATAGAACTTTCCTTTTTCTAAATGCTTGCTGTAAATCTTTTTCTTGCTCATGAAAATCCTTTCTATGAATCGAGGCAATAAAAAAGCCCCTCTACTAATAAGTAATGGGGCAAATTAATATTTTTCCTAAAAAAGTGAATTATTTTTCTAAATCATTAATCATTTGTACTCTGGTAGCGTGTCTTCCACCGGCGAATTGAGTATTTAAGAAGATATCCACTCTTTCACAAGCTTCTTCTAATGAAACATAATTAGCACCGAAACCAATAACATTAGCGTCGTTATGTTCACGCATTAATCGTGACACATCCGCGTTATATGCTAATCCAGCGCGTACACCTTTGACTTTGTTCGCGGCGATGACAATGCCTTCACCGGTTGTGCAAACAACAATACCAAATTTACAAACGCCATCCGCCACTAATTTAGCGACTTTTGCGCCAAATTCTGGATAATGGCAAGAATCTAAACTATATGTACCAACATCGATAATTTCAAAACCCTTACTAGCTAAATACTGTTTAAGGCCTTCTTTTAATTTGAAACCACCGTGATCTGAACCAATTGCTAATTTCATAATATTATTATAATAATATCCTTTCTAATTATCTATTACTTTTTACCCTTGATATAAAGGAATCGAATTTTATTATACATATCTTTTTCAAAATAGAATGAACAACCAGAGCAGTATTTATCCACTAACTTAGTTAGAGCTTCTTCTTGGTCTTCCCCTATTTCAAAGGCCATGATGAATTCGTCTTTCACTATTTTGAGGTAATCTTGAAACACTCTTTCATAGAATAAAGTTCCAGGTTTAGCAAGCAACGCTAAATGGGGTTCTTGTTTCCATGTTTTTTCATCAATTGTGGACTCGTTTTCAATATATGGCGGATTACAAATAATAACATCAAACTGGTACCCGTCTTCAATAAATGGCGCTAACATGTCACCTTGTCGAGCGGTCACGTTTGTTAGTTTATGTTCCTTAATATTTCTATTCGAAACAGCCAAAGCTTCACTAGAAATATCGGATAAAATGACTTCACTATTATTAAAGATATGAGCAAGGCTTATACCAATGCAGCCACTACCAGTGCAAACATCCGCAATCATTAGATTATCATTATGGAAAGTATCTTTGATTAATCTTGCAGTATTGAGCACTAATTGTTCTGTTTCTTGTCTTGGAATTAAAACATTCTTGTCAACATAAAAAGGCTTAGACAAAAAGTAAGCCTTATTAAATATATATTCAATCATTTCACCATTTTGATAGCGTTTCATCGCACTAACAAAACGATTTTCATCTTTGATTTCCTTATCAAAACTATTTGTTAATTCTAAATGGCTGAAGCCATTGATTTCTTCAAGCGCAAAGTAGATAACCGTATCAGGTATACCTTCTTTTTTATATTGAAAGTATAGTTCACGGTTTGTGGACATAGATTACTCGCCCGCTAATTTTGTGGATTGATCGTAATGGATTAACGCTTCAATAACTTCGTCTAATTCGCCTTCGATAACGCGATCAAGTTTTTGAATGGTGAAACCAATACGGTGATCGGTCACACGGTTTTGTGGATAGTTATAAGTTCTAATCTTTTCACTTCTTTCACCAGTACCGATTTTAAGTTTACGTTCGTTACCAATTCTTTCTTGTTGTTCCGCTAACATGTTTGCATACATCTTTGTACGTAACATTTGCATAGCAATTTCTCTATTTTGGATTTGAGATTTTTCAGTTTGGCAAGCCACAACTGTGCCAGTTGGGATGTGGGTAATACGGACAGCGGATTCTGTCTTATTAACGTTTTGACCACCCGCACCTTGAGAGTGATATGTATCGACTTGTAAGTCGTTAGGATTAATTTGGATATCAATTTCTTCTGCTTCAGGCATAACTAAGACTGTCGCAGTACTTGTGTGAATACGTCCAGAAGCTTCGGTCTTAGGTACTCTTTGAACGCGGTGAGCACCACTTTCAAATTTGAGTTTTGAGAAGACACGATTTCCGGTGATTTTGAACGAAATCATTGCAAAACCCCCAGATTCTGATGGATTTTCATCTAAAATTTGAATCTTCCAACCTTGGGATTCAGCGTATCTTGTGTACATTCTGAAGAGGTCACCAGCGAAGATGTTTGCTTCATCGCCACCGACAGCGCCTCTAATTTCAACAATGATATCTTTGTCATCATTAGGATCTCTTGGAAGGAGCATTTCTCTTAATTCTTCAATGAGTTTTTCTTGTTCGGCTTCAAGGCGTTTGATTTCTTCTTTGCCCATTTCCGCTAAATCTGGGTCAGAATCATGTGCCATTTCTTTCGCGGCTTCGATATCTTCTTCGTTTTTTGTGTAACGATTAAAAGCTTCGACTTGGGGATCCAAGTTTGCTCTTTCTTTAGATATCTCCTTAAACTTCGACATATTTTTCATAATGTCTTCGCTCACGAGTTCTTCATCAATTTCTTTAAGACGTTTTTCCGCGGCGATTAAACGTTGACGCATGCTTTCTTCCATAGTAGTTTCCTCTGACCGTTTAGTATTGTAGCATAACTCTTCTATAAGGCAAACAGTGAAATATTTCCATTAATAGAATATTAACATTTCTTTATGATGGGGTTTTGGTATATACTTAACACAGGTGATTTTATATGGCTTATAAAGCATTATATCGAACATATCGTCCTAGTACTTTTGAAGAAGTCGCTGGACAAGAACATATCGTCAAGACTTTAAAGAACGCTTTGGCGACCAGAAAGTTAGCCCACGCTTACCTATTCGCAGGCCCAAGAGGTACAGGTAAAACCACAATGGCTAAACTTTTAGCGAAAGCGCTTAACTGTGACGAAGGCATTGGTTCACAATGCAACGAATGTAAAAACTGTAAAGCAATTATTGATGGTACACATCCTGATGTTATTGAACTCGATGCTGCTAGTAATAATGGTGTTGATGAAATCAGAGAATTAATCGATAAGGTAAAATACGGCACAATTTTAGGTCGTTATAAAGTTTACATTATCGATGAAGTTCACATGCTTTCCACTGGTGCGTTCAACGCTCTTCTTAAAACATTAGAAGAACCACCAGAACACGTTATCTTCATTTTAGCGACAACTGAACCACATAAAATCCTTCCAACCATTCTTTCACGCTGTCAAAGATATGACTTCACCAAATTAAGTGATGAAGATATTAAAAATAGATTAAAGAGCGTTCTTGAAAAAGAAGGTATCGCCTATAACGAAGAGGCAATCAAGATTATTGTTTCTTTAGCGGATGGCGGTATGCGTGATGCTTTATCTATCTTGGATCAAGTTTTAGCGTACTCTGGTAACAAACTTGAAGTCCAAGACATCTTGGATATCTTTGCTTTAGAGTCTAAAGAAGAAAAGATTGCCTTATTAAATTCCATTATTAATAAAGATGTTTCTGACGTTTTAAGCAGAGTAAATCGTTATATTTCTATGGGTACCGATATCAAGAGATTGACTGACGACCTATTATTAATATTAAAGGATATATTGATTTATCAATCTTCACGTAATGTTGATTGTTTAGAAATCCTTAATCAAGATGAAGCCGCTTCATTCTTTAAGCATTTAGATATCGATGAAACATTAAAGATGATTGATGTCATTATGGCCGCACAGAAGGACTATAAAACAGTTAGTTCTATCATCCCATTATTTGAGGTCACAATTCTAAAATTATGCGCCACCAAGAAAGATGGTACTCCACGTGAGGCAGAACCTAAATTCAGTGAACCTGTGATTGAAAAACCAGTCGCTCCTGAAGCTAAACCTCAACCAAAAGTAGAGGCAAAGTCTGAGGCAAAACCAGTGAAACAAGAAGAATTAATTTCCTTACTTGATCAACCTGAGCCTGAACCAGAACCAGTGAAGGAAATTGTCTTAAGTAAGAATGTCCTCACAATTAAAAACACTAGAAAAGAGAATTCATTCGACATCGGTGATGACTTAATGATTGATATCATGGTTATTTCCAAAAAAGACATCAAGAATTCTCTAATTGATAACTGGCCAAATATTAAGAAGCTAATTGGCCATCCAGAACTAGGCAAAGCAGCGACCATGTTAGTGGACGGACGTCCACTTGTGGCCTCACAAAAAATCCTAGTTGTGGAATATCAATTCCCAAATATCGCTGAGAAGGCCAATTTGGTTGAAAACCAAGAAGCCATTCAAAACGTTATTGAAACCGTATTCAATAGAAAGATGTTCGTCTATGCTGTCTCAAGAAAGGATTCAGTAAGATGGCAACAAAGCTACATGAATAGATTACAAATCGGTAAATTACCAAAAGCTGACACAGTCAGCATTGAATTTGAAGGAGAATAAAACCTATGAACATGCAACAAATGATGATTCAAGCACAAAAGATGCAAAGAGAATTAAGAAAAGCGCAAGCCGAATTAGCGGAAAAAGAATTCAAAGTCTCTAAAGGTGGCGCTGTAACAGTCACTGTGCTTGGAAGCAAAGAAATTAAAGCTATCGATATCGATAAAGATGCTTTCGACGCTGACAATAAAGAAATGGTCGAAGAAATGATTGCTATGGCAATTAACGAAGCTAATGAAAAGATCGATGAAGAAGCTGAAGCCATTAATGAACGCATCACCGGTCAAAAAGGAGGATTCGGTTTCTAATGGAGAAGCTTAAAGCTCTTATCCGTTTAGAAGAATCTTTAGCCAAGTTACCAAGCGTTGGACGCCGTAGCGCGGAGCGTATGGCGTACGCAATGCTCAATATGGAAGATGATGACTTGAATGAGTTTTCAGATGCCATTAAAAATCTTAAACAATCAATACACGTCTGCCCTATCTGTGGCTTTTTAACCGAAGGTGAGAACTGTGTTATTTGTGATGATAAGGAACGTGACCAAGATACCTTAATGGTCGTTTCTTTTCCAAAAGATGTCATCGCCTTTGAAAACGCTGAATATTACCATGGCTTATACCATGTGTTAAACGGTGTTATCTCATTAGGTAAAGGTGGCACAATTGATGATTTGAACATCAACGCCTTAATGAAGAGATTAGATAATCACCACTTCAAAGAAGTGATTATTGCCACTAACCCCACAATTGAAGGGGAAACCACTGCTTTATATTTGGCGAAATTAATCGCTGATAAAGTCGATTCAGTCACCCGTTTAGCGTATGGCTTACAAATGGGTGGAACTTTAGATTATACAGACGCCTTAACATTATCCAAAGCCGTTGAAGGCAGAAGAAAACTATAGAGAGGTACTAATTATGTTTATTACTCTTGAAGGACCAGAAGGATCTGGCAAAACAACCGCTGTTGATTACGCTGTTAGCAAATTAGAAGAGATGGGATATAAAATTGTCCGTACTCGTGAACCAGGTGGTACACCAATTGCGGAACAAATCCGTAATGTTATTTTAGACAAAGCCAATACAGCGATGGATGAAAGAACAGAAGCCCTTCTTTATGCTGCTTCAAGAAGGCAACACCTCGTGGAAAAAGTCTGGCCTGCTTTAAAAGAAGGCAAGATTGTTATATGTGATAGATATTTAGACTCCTCATTAGCCTATCAAGGTGGCGCAAGAGGTTTAGGCGTGGAAAATATTTTAAACGTTAATAACTTCGCTACCGAAGGTACATTCCCAGATTTAACTCTTCTATTTGATATTGATCCTAAGATTGGATTAGCGAGAATCGCTGCTAACGCAAATAGAGAAGTTAATCGTTTAGATTTAGAAAAATTAGACTTCCATAACAAAGTCAGAAATACATTTTTAGAATTAGCGAAACGCTATCCAGAACGTTTTATAGTTATTGATGCCAGTAAGAGCAGAGAAGAAGTGGCGGACGCTACTTTAAAAGCCATGCTCTCTAGAATATGCAAGTAGAGAAATACCTAAAAAATTATCAACCAGTTATTTATCAAACCTTTGTAAATTCTTTACAAAAAGGTCAACTTTCTCATGCTTATCTTCTTTCTGGAAGCAATGGTACACCACTTTTAGATATCGCGAAGTTTTTCGCTAAATCAATTCTTTGTGATGACCCATCTCCATTAGCCTGTAATTCATGCATTACATGTTTACGTGTTGATGATGATAACTATCCAGACTTTTTCGTTTTTGATGGCAGTAAATCCACGATTAAAAAAGAAGCGGTCACCACGATTGAAAGTTCTTTTGAAAAGAAAGCCTTTGAAAATAAAGGTATTCGTATCTATATTCTTCACCTCATTGAAAACATGACCATTGAGGCGATTAACTCAATCCTTAAGTTCTTAGAAGAACCAGGTCAACAAATCTATGCTTTCTTAACCACTAATAACGAAAACAGTATCTTGCCCACCATTATTTCAAGATGCCAAGTCTTAAGATTAAAGCTCATTGATAAGAATATCGTCATCAAAGATGCAATGGATTTTGGCGTGGAAAAGAAGGATGCTGAACTACTCTCTTATTTCTATAACGATGGAGAACTCATTAAAGAAATCATCGATGACGAAGATAACAATGACGCTTTCTTTACCGCGAAGAAGTGCTTTGAAGAAACGTTAGAAGTAATGAATGAAGGGGATAAGGATGCGCTTATCTACTTTGTGCAAAGCAATACCGCTAATCAAATCAAAACTAAAGAAGCTTGTCGTTACTTTATCAACATGTTGGTAATGGCCTTTGAGGACATGATTGCCATTTCTAACGAAAAAGCCCCATTTTTAGAAAGTTATGCTACAATATTAGAACATCTTGCCAATCAACTTTCTCATATTAATGAAAGTTTGATTGAATTGTTAAGGTGTGCAACTGCGATTAATACGAACGTCAATATCGTCTTATTAATAGATCACGTTTTTTATACGATTACCAAAGAGGATTAATATATGCCAAAAATTGATAACGAAAAACAAAATCAACAAATAGATCAAAAGCATGAATATAGCCATTTCGTTGGTGTGAAATTTTTAAATACTCCAAGAGCGTATTTCTTTGGCTGCAATGACGGCACTCTCGCACTTAACGATAAAGTTGTCGTTGAAACAGTGAGAGGTATGGAACTTGGCACCATCGCTATTGAACCTATTTCTATTGATAAATATGCCAATGGTTTATACCTAAAACCAATTGTTAGAAAAGCCACTGATGTAGATATCCGTCTATCAGAAATTAACCAAAAAGACGCGGTATATGCATTAGAAATCTGCCAAGTTGAGTCCAAAAAGCTCAATCTTGATATGAACTTAATTTCTTGTGAATACACCCTTGATAAATCCAAAGTCATCTTCTCTTATTTAGCGGATGACCGCGTTGATTTCCGTGAACTCTTAAAGGTCTTAGCCTCACGCTTAAGAACAAGAATTGAACTTAGACAAATTGGTTCAAGAGATAAAGCTAAAATGATTGGTGGCTTAGGTGTGTGTGGTATGCCTTTATGCTGTTCCACATTCTTAAATGAATTCGATGGTATTTCCATCAATAGAGCGAAAAACCAAATGTTAGCGATTAACATTCCTAAGTTAAGTGGACAATGCGGTAAATTAATCTGCTGCTTAAAGTATGAAGATGATGCCTATACCGAAGAAAGAAAGAAATTCCCAGATTTAGGCAGTAAACACTTCATCGATAAAGTCGAATACACAGTCACTAGTGTTAATATCCTTTCTCGTGTTGTCAAAATTGAAAATGATGAAGATATTAAATTCCTTCCTTTGGAAGACTTCTATAAACAAGTAGGCGGACAAAGAAATAAAGAGAGACGCTATGAAAAGAAATAAGTCTTTTGATAAAGGTAACTCCCCACTCTATTTAATAGCCACTCCAATAGGTAATCTAAAGGAGTTTTCTTCACGTGCTATCGAAGTGGTCAGTGACGCTGATATTGTCGCTGCGGAAGATACCCGTAATGCTTATGACTTATTAATCAAATTTGGTATTAAAAAAGATACTTATTCTCTCAGAGAACATAACGAAAAAGAAGCTAGTCAACATCTTATCTCCCTTATCAAAGGGGGTAAGAAAGTTGTTTATATGTCTGATGCCGGTTATCCTGGTATTTCTGATCCAGGTCATATCTTAGTCAAAGAAGCAATTGAAAACGATATTCCAATATCCACCGTTTCTGGTAGCTCCGCTTTTATTAATGCTCTAGTGGCCTCAGGACTAGATACTGCGCACTTTTTCTTCTATGGATTCTTATCCGCAAAAGATGGAGAAGCCAAAGAAGAGATTAATAGTTTAAAAGCTTTAAGAAATACAATCATCTTCTACGAAGCACCGCATCGTATTATTAGAACTCTTAAGCTATTAAAAGAAGTTCTTGGCAATAGATATGTTTGTCTAGCTAGAGAACTAACTAAAATCAATGAAGAATATATCAGAGGCACTCTTGAAGAATTGTCTAATATAGAGGAAGAGACCTTAAAAGGTGAGATGGTCTTAATCGTTGATGGTAATCACGAAGAAATTATCTTTAAAGATGACGAAATCACCTCCCGTGTCGCTTATTTTGTTAATTTAGGCCTGAGCCAAAAAGACGCGATCAATGTTGTCTCTGAAGAATTCAAAATCAACAAAAATTACATCAAAAAATTATTATTCTAAAAGTTATGGAAATCGTTTTTAAGAAAGATAAGCAGAAGAAGCCAAATCCTTTTAAAGAGGGCGCGAAAAAGTTGTTTGAAAAAGTTAAACACTATCGCTTTCCTGTGACTTTTTATTATTTCTTAGTTCTTATCGCTATTGGTGTGGGCTTCTACATGATGATGCTCGTCCAAAACAATTTCTCTTTAGCTTATGGTGGTGACTATATGGCCCAATATATCCCGATGGGATACCATGTTTGGGATTATTACCATGAATGGTTTAGAACTGGGCACTTCATTTTATTCGATCAAGACATTTATTTAGGTGTTAATTCCTTTGGCTCTAATGCCTATTATGGTTTGTTCTCACCATTCAATATTATCGTCATTCTTTTCCCACGCGCTTTTGTCCCTCAAGCCATGGCCATCACTTCCATTATCAAGATTGCTTGTGCGGGTTTATTCTTCTCCGCTTATATGAAGCAAGCTTTCAAAGTAAAAGATAATGTCGCTAGATTATGTGGTATTGCTTATGGTTTTGCGGGTTGGGGAGCCTTCTACCTTTGGTATAACAACTATCAAGATGTTTTAGTTTTCTTCCCACTTGTCTTATTAGGCATTGAAAATACAATTCAAAAAGAAAAGCCATGGTTATTAGCCTTAGGCGTTTTCTTCCTAGCTATTTCTAACTATGTCTTAATGGTTTCATATGTAATATGTGCTTTCTTATATGCGATGTTCCGTTATTTTCAAACCATTAGAACAAGAACTATCGCTAGTAACTTTAAAGTATTAGGTTTAGGTTTCATCGGCTTTGCCGGTGGCTTAGCGATGAGTTTAATCGTTTTTGGTCCCGCATTTATGGCCACGATGACTTCACCAAAACTTGAATTATCAGGCTATAAAGAATTATTAAAAGGCTATTGGGAAAAGAAGCAATATAAAGAGTTTTTTGACTTATTACTTTCTTGGAAAGTAGCACCTGATCAACACAATAGAATTATTCCAGAAAGAGTCTATTATCCAATATTAGAGTTCTTCTTCCCCACAACAACATGTAGATCTTTACCAACTTTAGAATTATATGGTTGGGACTTTGATGATATTTGTGTTTCCTTATGGTGCTATGTGCCATTTATTCTCTTCTTAGTGCCGGCGCTTATTCAATCATTCACTGAAAAGAAATGGACACACATTGTGGGCTTCGCTTTAATGGTGTTCGCCTTATTTACTCCTGTGATGTACTACTTAACTGTGGGTCTCACTAATGGTTATGCAAGATGGACACTATTTGTTGTAGCTGCATTAATTGCCTATGTTGGCATCTATATTAATAAGATTCCAAATGTTCCTACTTGGCATATGCATGTGGGCTTTGTTTTCGCTATCATGGGTATGTTTGCTTCATGGTTCATTACACGTAAATTAGCGGACACGGTAGTTAGTAATGATCCTGGTTTTGTCCAATTAGGCATCGGTGGTTTATTGCTTGCAGGCTTAACTGGATATTTTGGAAAAACCACCAAAAATAAAGCTGTTAAATCAATTGGATATACCTTATTAGCCATCTATTTCTTAGTCATGCTCTTTGTCTGGTTTACTTCCGATATGGGTTTAGACATGTTAAGTGAGAAGAAACATGGAGAATTAACATATCGCTTCTTAGACGAAGGAATTAACTCTACAAACATTGTCTTTATCGCGGAGATGCTATATGTCGCTGTTGTTTATGTGGTTTTACTTTTAGTAAGAAACACTAAAGCATTTGTCTTATTAGCAACTTTATTTGTCAGCGCTGAAGCTATTGCTGTTGGTAACTTTGTCACTTGGGGACATGGTTATGATGGTGGTCATAATAATGGCTATGACACTAATGAAAGATTTAGATATACCTTAAAGAAAATCGAAGATTCAGATAAGTCCTTCTATCGTATGTATACTTCTATTGGTGATGGTTGGAGCACAAATAACGCTTTCATGAATGGTTATGGCGCTGCTAGCTTCTTCCACTCACTATATAACTTTGAAGTTAATGACTATACATTATGGACTGGTTTAAGAAACGGCGATAAATCTGTCGGTGGTTCTTATAGAAATAAGATTGCAGATATCGATAACCAATTAGGCATTAAGTATTACGTGGTCAGCAAGAAAAAGACCATGCAAGACTATATCGATTACTATTATCCAGGAAGTTACATGGCTAATGTTCCATGGGATTTCGAAGAAGTTAAAGAATTCGAAACAAATGAATATAAAGTCTATAAAAATAGCAAATTAAATGACTTAGGCTATGCCTATGACACTGTTTATAATGGTGAATTAGATAAGAGTGCTGTTAACTATGACGTGAGATGCGTAAGAAACGCTCTTGCTTTATCCACCACTGCGGTTGCTTCAAAAGAAGATTGTTTAGAAATCACTAATAAACACCCAGATATTACCGTTACCGATGAAAGAGCAAAAACATTGGACGAAGATACAGAACACTATAAGGGTGTGCAATATAGTCATAACGTTTATCACGTTGGTACATGGGCTAAATATTACGATTTCCAAAAGATCGCTGATATTCCAACCACATTCACACCAATTAGTGCTTATAACTATAACTCTAATGAAACGATGAAGTACTTTGCTTTCTATACACCAAGAGTGGATAACCAACCACTTTTCAAAGAAGGCACAGCTTTATATATTAAAGCGGGTTTCACTGGTTCAATTAAATACAACTTCTACTTCATTGATAAAGATAACAAAATCTTTATGATGGACGCTCATGATGACGATACCACTGATAACACATCATATATGCGTGGCTTTTATGTAAAACGTGACTGCTATGCGTTAGCGGTATGTGGTAAATACTATCAAAGCCATGTGAGATCATATTCTTTATCCCTCTACAAAGAAGATGTTTCTAACTATCGCGCTAGATGGGATAAATTAAACGCTCAACCAATTACCAACGTTAAATATACCGCGGATAAATTCACTTTCGACACTAATTATGATGCTGAAAAATTTGTGGTTACCCGTGTCGCATTTGACGCAGGTTGGAAATTAAAAGCTACTAATAATGACACTAAACAAAGTGAAGATTTAAAAGTTATTAAAGGTAACGGTGGTTTTGTTTCATTCGTCGCGCCTAAAGGTAATTATTCCTACACCATGGTCTATGAAACACCATATTTAAAACTCTCTTATGTAGCGTCTGCTTTCTCATTTATGACCTTCTTTGGCTCATTACTTGGCTATCATTTATACCAAGAAAAGAAGAGAAATCACCATTTAGATAATCTTTTTAGAGAAAATTAATCAAATATTTTCTCTTGCTTTTAGCATATTAACTCCTCTAAGATATTAGAGGTTTTTTTCTAGGAGGGCCGCATTTATGAATATTCGTAACATCGCCATCATCGCACACGTTGACCATGGTAAAACCACCTTAGTCGACCAACTTTTAAAATCCTCTGGAACCTTCCGTGAAAACGAAGAAGTAAATGAAAGAGCGATGGATAGTAATGATATCGAAAGAGAAAGAGGCATTACCATCCTAGCAAAAACAACATCCATTATTTATAAAGACACAAAAATCAATATTCTCGATACTCCAGGACACGCTGACTTCGGTGGTGAAGTAGAAAGAATTATGAACATGGTTGATGGTTGCTTATTATTAGTCGATGCTTTTGAAGGCACCATGCCACAAACAAGATTCGTTTTAAAGAAAGCTTTACAAGCTCACATTAAACCAATCGTTGTTATCAACAAAGTTGATAGAAATAACATTGATATTGAACGTACACTCGATGAAGTATTAGAACTCTTCATTGAATTAGGCGCTCCAGATGAATTCTTAGAATTCCCAGTTGTTTATACTTCTGGCTTAAAAGGTACTTCTTCTTTAGAAGCTAACGTTAACACCCAAAAACCAGGTATGGAACCAGTGTTAGACACTATTATTAAAGAAATTCCTGCTCCAAAGGTTGATGTTAACGCCCCACTTCAATTACAAGTTGCCTTATTAGACTATAACGACTTCGTCGGTAGAATTGGCTTAGGCACAATTAAAAAAGGCACAATCCACGTTAACGATAATGTCACTGTAGCGAGACTTGATGGCACCACTACAAACTTCAGAGTGATGAAGTTATTTGGTTATCAAGGCTTAAAGAGATTAGAAATTGAAGAAGCTTCCGCTGGTGAAATCGTCGCAGTTGCGGGTTTAACTGATATTAACGTTGGTGAAACTATCGGTGCTCTTAATAATGTTGAAGCATTACCTCCAATTAGACTTGATGAACCAACATTACAAATGACATTCGGCACTAACTCTTCTCCATTATCTGGCCAAGACGGTAAGCAATTAACCGCTAGAAAGATTGAAGAAAGACTATTTAGAGAAACACAAAAAGACGTGGCCTTAAAGGTCGAAAGAATCCCAAATAAAGAATCATGGATTGTCTCTGGTAGAGGTGAATTACACTTATCCATCTTAATTGAAAATATGAGACGTGAAGGCTTCGAATTAGAAGTTAGTAAGCCACAAGTCATCATTAAAGAAATTGATGGTGAAAGATGTGAACCATATGAAGATTTATTAATTGATGTACCAAACGAATTCGTTGGTGACATTATGATGTCATTAGGTAATCGATCCGCTGAATTGATCAATATGGATGCTAGAGAAACAGTCACTATTCTCCAATATGTTATCCCATCCCGTGGTTTATTAGGCTTTATGACCAATTTCATGACCTTAACCAAAGGTTATGGCATTATCTCTCATACTTACAAAGAATATCGCCCAGCGAGTGCATTAAACTTAGGTGAGAGACAAATCGGTGTCTTAG
>JAEEGK010005650.1_pt1 | contig 30226 bp, 30 predicted proteins | sample 8958771 | NCBI WGS metagenome assembly JAEEGK01 (sample SAMN16246547, study PRJNA631951) | gut metagenome | biome: gut microbiome; feature: rumen; material: SC-attached | host: Bos | place: Iran: Karaj | collected 2018-10 | reverse complement strand
CCGAATATTGAGCCTAAGATGACTAACATTACGGCTAAGAATATCCATACATATACTTCGCGAAAAAGGTCGTATATTATGAATCCAAATCCTGGTTCTTCCATAATTATCCTTTTTGAGTGTTGTTGTAGGGGGCGGATGAAATCCGCCCGGAATTGACGTTACTCCTCCTTGGCGGGGGCGGGGGTGTCCTCGGTTTTGTCTTCGGGTTCGGACTTTTCTCCGGACTTGGCGTTGGTCTCAATCCATGTGTTGAGTTGCTCCATCTGGGCGGGGGTCAAGAGAGCCTTGAAGAAGTCGAAGGCGAGGGATGCCGCTGTTTTGGGGCAGAGGCGGACGAGGCCTGCGCGGGTCTCCTTGGGTGCGGGCTGCGGTTCGGGTTGCTTGGCGGCCTTGATGAGGGAGATGATGTCGGGGATGGCTTTGAGGATTTTTTCAAATGTTCCCTGCGTTGCGTAGGTCTCGGTGCTGGTGCGCTCGTTGGCGGCAAGGGCGTTGACGACGGTCGTGGTGATGTCGCGAGCCAAGATGTCGTTGATTTCGATTTCTAATCTCATTTTTGTAGTGTTTTTATGGTTTGTATTGTGGGCGTGGGGCTGACAAGTATGTCAGCCGACACGACCCGGTGTTTGCTTTTTAAAAACCGCCGGATGGCCAAATCTTACCTTTTGTCCGGCGGTGGGTTGGAAGACCAAAGTAGCGGACTATTCTGTCCCGTTTGCTTGCAATAGGTTGTGGTAGTATTCTTGAAAAACACTCTCGACGTGCGCGGCGTAGCGGTCGGGTACTTGGTCGTTTGCCACCCACTTGTAGAAGGTGGGGAGCGTGATGCCGCAACTGTCCATTATGCGGTCGCGGAGCGCGATTGCGTCTCGCTTGTTGAGGATGTTTTTGTATTGCTGTCTTATCATTGTTTTGTAGTTTTTGTTTCGTTATATAAAAAGGGCGGCGGGGAGACGGGCAGTTTTGCGACGTTTTTTGCGACGCTTTTACGGGCTTTTGTTTTGAACGCTCTCAGGGCTGCGTGCCGCCGCTCCTTTTTTTTTCAAAGACCTTTGCAAATGATAATTTTTTGTTTATCTTTGCGTTTGTATTATAATTATTATCAGTATGATTTTAATTATTTTTACAATGCAAAAATAGACAGATTGTCTAAAACTCACAAATATTTTTAGTTAACAAACGTTAAATTTATAGACAAAATGGATAAAGTATTGATATTAGAGGAGTTACGAAAGTACAAAAAATTCAAAACTCAGACAGAATTTGCAGAATATTTGGAGATAACGCCGCAAAGTATCTCCAAATGGTATAGCCGGCACACATACAATATAGACATTTTGACTAATCATTTTCCCGAAGTCAGTACAGAATGGCTACTAACAGGCGAGGGTGAAATGCTTAAAGGTCAAGAAAAAGGTGTGTCTATAAGCAATGTAAACGGCGACAATATAGGCTGCGGCCACGACAACACAATAAATAACAATGACCTGACGATCCGCGCCCTTATCGACCAAATAAAGGTGAAGGACGGGCAAATAAGCAAGTCGCAAGACCAAATAAGTATGCAGCAAGCACAGATAACTAAGTCGCAGGAGCAAATATCGAAGAGTCAGGAACAGATAGACAGGCTGATTGCGTTGTTGGAGAAGAAATGATTGAGGGGATGATGCCCGCATACAATGCGGGGGAATGGACGGAACGGGAGAGAGGCGAGAAGGAAAAAAATTGTATATTTGCGATAAAAATAATGATAAACAGCAAATTATGGACAAGGAAATAAAGAACGCTCGCAGGGCGAAACTGACGGTATCAGCCAAGGACATCGACAAGGAGTATGTCTTTGACGTGGGAATCTATATATTCAAGGAGGACGGGGTGTATATCTCTTATTCGCCCGCCTTCGACTTGTGTTCCTACGCCGAGGATTTCAACGGTGCTATTGCGGCATTTTATGAGGCGTTTCAACTATATGTGGAGTATTGCGTGGAAAACAACACGTTGGAGGCCGACTTGAAAGAGCACGGATGGAAGATAACCCGCACCAAAATCAAGGAGCCGGGCATCGGACGCCTGTTAAAGAACGAAACAATGAATAAGATACTAACGTCGGGTATCAACTACCAACGCCTGACAAGTAGTGTCGCAATTCCCGTACCTGCATAATGAAAAAGTTGTCGAACCTTACGATAGACGACCTTCGACGTGTGCTCCGCAAGTTGGGTCTCGAATACCAAAGGACTAAGGGCGGACACGAGTTGTGGTCTAAACCGGGAATGAAACGCCCGGTAGTGTTCCAAAATCATTTGAAGCCTGTGCCGGAATTTGTGGTGCTAAAACTGATGAAGACACTTGGCATAGACAGGAACGGCTTTGTTGAGATGTTGGATGAGATATAATGCCCGCATACAATGCGGGGGAATGGACATTATAGGGTATTAGGTAACATTATGGGTTGTTAGAGTGTTACAAAAAGTGTTACAAAACGCGGTTTTGAGGGCGGAAATTGTTGAAAATTAAGGTATTACAATAGTCTGGCCACTCCGACAAGACAACACAAGTTGTTTTGGAGAAACCGCTGAATAACAGCGGTTTTTTTTGTGTCCGTATGCGACGTCTATTGCAGCTACTGACGGCGCACAACAAAAAATGGCAACCGTATGGGCTGCCATTTTTTTGTTGTGTTGCTGAAAGTCTTTTTATTTGCCGAGCTTCTGGCTCAAAGCAGGAACCATCTTCTGAGCTTCGTAAGCCTCTGTGGAAGAGGGGAAATTGGCTTTGAGTTTTTCATAGACGCTAAGTGCATCCTGAAGCTTCTGCTGCTTTTCGTATGCCACGGCGAGCTTAAGCATGAGGTAGGGGGCTGCAAATTTGTTTTCGCCAGCCTTGCTCACTGCCTTTGCGTAATAGGAAGTAGCCTTGTCGGTGTCGCCTTTTTCCATATAAGCGTCGCCGATGAGTCCTATCGACAGCGGCTCAAGCAATTCGTCCGAAGAAGAGAAACCTTCGAGCATCTTGATAGCCTCGTCGTATTGTCCGAGCTTGATGTAGCATACACCGGCGTAATACTTGGCGTTGTTGGCGGCCTTGGTGCCGGAATAGTCGTTGATGATGCCGAGGAAGCCGGGATAGTTGCCGTCGCCGTCGAGGGCGAGCTTCACCGAGTCGCGCTCGAGATAGAGCTCTGCCTGGTGCATCTGTGTGGCTGCGTTCTCTTCCTTTGGTCCTTTGATGAACTTGAAGTAAGCCCACACACCAAGCATGATTGCAACAGCGATGCCTATTACGAGCAAAAACGTCTGCCTGTTTTCCTCAACGAACATCTCAGCCCTGCCAAGGGTGTTCTCGACGTTTTCGAGCTGGTCCTGCTCCTGGTTTTGTTCTGTGTTTGCCATTTGTGTTGTTGTTGTTTTCTGTAATGATTATTTACAAAAAAATCCCCAAAAACCTGTTCCGGGGATTTTTTCGTATTGGAGGTTGTATTGGTCTCTTTCTTTTTCCGAATTACCCAAAACAAAGATTAGACAGCCTTTTCCTTGACATTGACAATCTTCTCCTTGATGCGGGCCTTCTTGCCGGTGAGCTCCCTTACGTAGTAGATTCTTGCCCTGCGTACGCGACCTCTCTTGTTGACTTCAACCTTGTCAATGAAGGGCGACTCCACCGGGAAAATCCTCTCGACTCCGATGTTGCCAGACATCTTCCTTACCGTGAAAGTTGCGCTGATGCCTGCTCCCTTCCTCTGGATTACAACGCCTCTGAACTGCTGGATGCGCTCTTTGTTGCCTTCTACAATCTTATAAGATACTGTTACTGTGTCTCCACTGTTGAATTTCGGCCATTCCCTTTTCAAGGAATACTGTTCTTCAACTACTTTTAATAATTCCATGGTTTTATTTTTAATAATAAAGTTTATTCATGTGATTTTTCGGACTGCAATATTAGCAACTTTTCCCCATATATGCAAATTTTTTATGCAATTTTTTTTTTTTTTTAATTGGAGACGTTTGCTATCAATAGATAATCAACTGTATACCAACATATTGCACAATCAAACAATATCTTTACTTCAAGACGGCTGCGAGTATCTAATTTGGGCTGTCTACATATATTTTGTATATTTGCGCCCTGTAATTGAAGACAGACATCAATCAAAAATGTGTAACAGTTGTTTGCTCAGACATTTATTATGGGTGGCAACAATAGCCATCATGCCGTTCGTAACGGGCTGCCTCGCCAATCCCGAGGCCAGCGACCTCAATACCGACCCGCCGGAAGCATACCGCAAGGCGAAGGCTCCGATTGTGGTCGCATACCTGCACATCGGCAATAGAATCCTCGACAGCCGCACCATCGACCTCGAGGGCGTGGACTTCGTGAACCTCGCGTTCACCGTCATCAAAAACAACCGCATGGGGCTGCTGCACCCGACCGACGCCCAAAACTTCCACGTGGCGCGAAACCTCAAGCGCAAGTACCCGGGGCTCAAGGTGCTCGTTTCCGTGGGCGGACAGGGCACAGAGAAGGTTTTTTCGACGATGACCAAATCCGACGAGGCTCGCAAGGTGTTTGCCGACGACGCTGTGAGGTTCGTGAGGGCATACGGGCTCGACGGCATCGACATCGACTGGGAGTATCCCGGTATGAAGAAGGCTACACGCGCCGCCGACCGCACCAACTTCACCGCGCTGCTCGCCACACTCCGCGCCTCCTTCGACGAGGCGTCGCGAAAAGACGGCCAGAAATATTACGTCACAGTGGCGTCGGGCGCATTCGAGCAATACCTTGATTATATAGAGCCGCTCAAGGTGACGCCGCTCGTCGATTACTTCTTCCTGATGACATACGACTTCCACGGGCAGTGGAACGAGTACAACGGCCACCACACCAACCTCTACATGCCCACCGGCAAGCCTTACGGGCACTCGGTGGAGCGCATCGTAAACCTCTACATAGGCAAGGGAATCCCCAAATCCAAGATTGTGATTGGCGCGGCGTTCTACGGGCGCAAGTGGACTGGCGTGGAGCTCAAGCAAGGCTCCGTGGTCTACAATCCCGGCAAGGGCGTCGGCTCGGTGAGCTACCGCAACATCGTATCGGTGCTCAAAGACGGCAACGGATACCGCCGCTACTGGGACCGCCAGGCATACGCACCGTTCATCTACAACCAGTCGCAAAAGATTTTCATCAGCTACGACGACAGGGAGTCGGTGGCAAGGAAAGTGGATTTTGCCTGCATACACCATCTCGGCGGCATCATGTACTGGGAGCATTTTTCCGACGCCAATGGCAACGAACTCGCCAAGGCAATAGTGGACGAGATGGAACTCCGCAAGGGATACCACGCAAAAATCAGGCTGCCAGGCGGGCAGTTTGTAAAAAAATGCGAAAAATGATGCAAACATTTTGGTTGTTCCAAAAATAATCGCTATCTTTGGAATTTGTTACCGATAGTAATAATTGAAGTGAAAATGGCTAACGTCAATACAAGCACGGATGTACACGAGGAGGCGTTGAAACTCCAGACGTCGTTCCTCAAGACTATTTCCCACGAGATACGCACACCGCTCAATGTCATCGTGGGGTGCTGCGACGTGCTCTCTCAGCCCGACTGCGACAGCGAGACACGCGAGATGCTTGTAGTGCAGCTGAAGAGGAGCGTCAGGTACTTGCTTGATTTTTGCGACAATGCGGCCTTCATCAACAGCCTCGAGGCGGGCAGCGTCAAGCCAAGACCAACAGAATTTGACGTCATCTTCACCCTCGACTTCATCTACAACAGCACCAAGAGCCTCCTGAAAGCAAAAAAGAACAATTCTATTTGCTACGTGATGAACAACAGCCTCGGCGACAACACCGCGCCCGTACACCTCTACGGCGACGACAGCCTGATGTGCCGCGCAATGGTGCTTATAGTGGAAAACGCAATCAAATTCACCGAACAAGGCACTATAACGCTTTCGGCTGGATTCTGCACGGACAAGGACGGCAGGGAGATGCTTGAGATACAGGTAGCGGACACCGGCATAGGCATCCCGAAGGTATACCACCGCACCATCTTCCAAAAATTCTGGAAAGCACCGCAGAACGGCAGCAAGATATACGACGGCGCGGGGCTTGGACTCGCAATTGTGAAGTTGATAGTGGACTTGCTCGAAGGCGAGATTGCCCTCGTATCGGATGTGGGCGTTGGGTCTACGTTCTCAGTGCGGTTCCCGGTGACCAGATGCTAAGAAAAATCAAAATTTGCACACATTATATAATATAGTCATATTAAATGAAAAAAATCGTAAAAGTAAGAGATATAGAATGTGGCGCACCGCAGCTGTTCCTCATCTGCGGCCCATGCGTCATCGAAGAAGACGACCTGATGATGCGCACCGCCGAACACGTCAAGAAGACGGCTGAGAAGTTGAAGCTGCCTGTCATCTTCAAGTCGTCGTTCATGAAGGACAATAGGTCGAGCGTCGATTATTACCTCGGCCCCGGTCTCGAAAAAGGCCTCGAACTCTTAGCCAAAATCAAGCGCGAGTTCCAGATGCCCGTCCTCTCCGACATCCATTACCCCGAACACATCAAGCCCGCCGCCGAAGTGCTCGACGTCATCCAGATACCCGCATACCTCTGCATGCAGACTGGCCTCGTCACCGAGACAGCCAAGACCGGCGCGGTGGTCAACCTGAAGCACGGACAATTCCTCGCGCCCGAAAATATGATTAAGCCCTGCCAAAAGATAGAATCCTGCGGCAACAGCAAGATAATCCTCACCGAGCGCGGCTACACATTCGGCTACAACGACCTTGTGGTGGATCCCCGCAGCTTCTACCATCTGAGGGAGACCGGCTACCCCGTTGTGTTTGACGTCACTCACTCCATCCGCAAATATGGCATCCCGTCGGCTGACCCCAACGGCGGTGCGCGTCAGTATCTGAAGACACTCGCCCGCGCAGGAGTGGCCGCCGGCATCGACGGACTGTTCATCGAGGCTCACCCGACCCCCGAAACGGCAAAATGCGACGCAGCAAGCCAACTGAAACTCAGCGAATTGGAGGAGTTTCTTAAACCTCTCATCGAATTGCACGACATTGAAGTTAAATACAGATAAAAAACATAACAAGACATGGAATTATATCTCGATTCGGCCAACCTTGCCGAAATTGAAACAGCGTTCAAGCTCGGCTTCCTCACCGGCCTGACCACCACGCCGACCTTCATGCACCGCGAGGGCATCAACGATGTGGACGGCGTAATCCTCAAACTCGCCAAAATAGTCCCCATCCTCCAGATTGAGGCTCTCGGACGCACTGCCGAGGAAATCATTTCGGAGGCTCACCGCCAAAACGACCTTGGTCTCGACAAGAACAAGACCGTCTACAAGATTCCCATCTCGCTCGAAGGCGCAAAGGCGTGCCACATCCTCCGCAGCGAAGGCTACATGGTAAACATGCACCTTATATATACTCTCCAACAGGCGTACATCGCCATGCAGGCAGGTGCAACATACGTTTGTCCGCTCGTAGGCCGTCTCCAAGACCAGGGACACGACGCGCTCGGCCTCGTGGAGCAGTGCGTAAACGCCGTCAACAAGTACAATTACCCCTCTAAGATAATGTTCTCCTCGGTGCGCAACCCCGAACACGTCAAGAACGCGCTCAATATCGGCTGCCACACAATCACTGTGCCGTGGAAGGTATTGCAGCTCCTCCCGCAAAACAACTTCACCTCGCTCGGCACCCAGCAGTTCTTTGAGGACACCAAGCTGATGACCACCAAGGTGAAAGACATCTACCGCGCAGCCAATTCCACCATCTCCAAAAACGCCACCATCAACGAGGCTCTCGTCAAAATGACGCTCTCCAAACTTGGCGCAATCACGATTTTGGAGGACAACGGCTCGCTCTACGGCATCTTCACCGACGGCGACCTCCGTCGTCTCGTGGAGAAGGAAGGCGATTCGGTACTCGGCAAGCCGCTCACGTATCTGCCGTCCAAGCAGCCTGTTACTATCGATTCCAATGCTTACCTCATCGAATCGTCGCAGCTCTTCAAGCAGTACAAGATCGACACGCTCGTCGTCACAGAAAACGGCAAGCCGGTCGGCATGTTGGACATTCAGGATTTGCTCTAAATAGTGGAAAACAATTTCTTCTATCTCAATCTATTTGCCGAAAGGGGAGGGGAGTTCCTCGTTTCGTACCCTGACTTCATCAAGAAAGCCCAGAAAATCAAGATGATAATCTTCGATTGGGACGGCGTGTTCAACGGTGGGTTCAAGGGCGACGGGGTGTATTCTCCTTTTTCGGAAGTGGATTCCATGGGGCTTAATATCCTCAGGTTTGGATACAAAATGCTGACGGGCAATATACTGCTCGCCGGCATTATTTCCGGCATGGACAATAAGAATACAGAAATGTTTGTCCGTCGCGAACACCTTGATTTTAAGTGCCTTGGATTCAAGGACAAGAACGAAGGCTTCCAGATAGTATTGAAGCAATTTGGGATAAAACCCGAAGAAGCGGCTTTTGTCTACGACGACATCTTGGACCTGACTGTAGCCGAGCAATGCGGACTACGTTTTCAAGTGCGCCACGATGCAGCACCAATGTTCACTAATTACGTGAAAAACAACCTGTTGGCAGATTATGTGACCGGGCAAGTAGGGGAGAGGCACGCCGTCCGCGAGGTTACGGAGCTTCTTCTTGCGTCAATAGGCAAATACGACGACGCTGTAAGCAGCCGCACACATTTTGACGAGCAATACGCCACATACATAGACGAAAGGAATTCCATCGTCTCACGCGAATTTATCGCCGTAAAGAAATATTAATTTTTATATTGATAATCAATTAATTATTTGTATTGATAATCAAATAATTACATCTTTGCGAGCTCCTCTTTCAACGCATCTATCGCCGATGGAATCTCGTCAAGGTAATACTTTATCAACGTCGGATACATCTCCGGCGTTTCTTTTTTTTCGGACAGCCGTTGCAACAGCTCCATCTTGTCGGCAACATCGTTGATGCCCATCACGCGGGTGGTCGATTTGGCAATGTGCGCCGTGCGGCCTATCTCGTCCACATTGTCAGACAGCTGCGAAAGGATAAAACGCTGCTTGATTTCGTCTGCCTGCGTGAAAAAAAGCTCTATCAACTGCTTTTTGGTGGCAACGTCGCCATCAGTGATGTCATTGAGATACGTCAGGTCTATCATTTCTCAATTAATAATTAATAATGTATAATTCATAATTGTCCATCCGGCAAAGGTCAACTATGAATTATACATCATCTGTTCCACTTTATTTTACCAACCGGATTTAATTATTCTTACGCACAACAAATTATTATGCATTAAGCATTATGCATTATGCATTAAGCATTATGCATTTTCATTGTTCATCGTGATTTTCAGCTTCTCGCCGCTTTCGTCAACGTCAGCCACAATCTCCGCGCCCTCTTTGGCATCGGTCTCGAGGAGAAGTTCGGCAAGCTCGTCCTCAAGATATTTTTGGATTGCGCGTTTGAGCGGCCTTGCGCCAAACTTCGGGTCGTAGCCCTTGTCGGTGAGAAAATCCTTAGCCTTATCGGTGAGAGTGAGCGTGTATTTGCGTTCCGCAATACGCTTGTAGAGGCCGTCAAGCTCAATGTCGATAATCTTGTGGATATTGTCGCGAGAGAGCGAATTGAAGGTGATGATGTCGTCGATACGGTTGAGAAACTCCGGCGAGAATGCCTTTTTGAGAGCCTTGTCTACTATTGCCTTGTTGGTCTCGTCGGGATTGTCGTCGTTGCTGCCAAAACCAAGTCCGTGTCCGTAGTTTTGGATGTCGCGCGCTCCGATGTTGGAGGTCATTATTATAATAGTGTTCTTGAAATCGATGGTGCGTCCGCCGCCGTCGGTGAGCCTGCCGTCGTCGAATACTTGCAGGAAGATGTTGTAGACGTCGGGGTGCGCCTTTTCGATTTCGTCTAAAAGGACTATCGAATACGGTTTGCGCCTAACTTTTTCGGTGAGCTGTCCGCCCTCCTCGTAGCCAATGTAGCCCGGTGCAGAGCCAATCAACCTCGATACAGAATATTTTTCCATGTATTCGCTCATGTCGATGCGCACGAGCGCGTCCTTGCTGTCAAACATGTATTCGGCGAGGATTTTTGCGAGCTGCGTCTTGCCCACGCCCGTAGGACCAAGGAATATGAATGTGCCGATGGGACGGTTTGGGTCTTTGAGACCGATGCGGTTGCGCTGTATGGCCTTCACCACCTTGTCGACAGCCTCATCCTGACCGATTACCTTGCCCTTGAGCGCGTCCTTCATCTTGCGCAGACGCTGACCCTCAGCCTCGGCAATCCTCGTCACAGGTATGCCGCTCATCATCGCAATCACCTCTTCGATGTTGCTTGCGTCCACGGTGTCGCGCTTTTTAGCGAGTTCGCGGTCCCACTTCTGCTGCTCGGCGTCAAGGATTTTGTTGAGCTCGCTCTCCTTGTCGCGGAAACTTGCCGCAAGTTCAAAGTTTTGACTGTCAACAGCCTTCAACTTCTCCTCCTTGATGCCCTGAATCTGTTTTTCGAGGTCGTCGATGCGCTCAGGCACGCGGATTTTGGCGATGTGAACACGCGACCCAGCCTCATCCATAGCGTCGATAGCCTTGTCGGGAAGGCAGCGGTCGTTGATATAACGGTCAGAAAGTTTCACGCACGCCTCTATCGCCTCGGGGGTGTAGTTGACATTGTGATGGCTCTCGTACTTGTCTTTGATATTGTTGAGGATTTCAATTGACTCCTCCACGGTGGTCGGCTCCACGAGGATTTTTTGGAAACGGCGTTCCAATGCGCCGTCCTTCTCGATGGTCTCGCGGTATTCGTCGAGGGTGGTTGCGCCGATGCACTGGATTTCGCCACGTGCAAGGGCGGGCTTGAGCATGTTGCTCGCGTCGAGTGCGCCGCTATTGCCCGCGCCCACGATGTTGTGGATTTCGTCGATGAAGATGATTACGTGCTTATTGTGCGAAAGCTCGTTGATAATCGACTTCATCCTCTCCTCAAACTGTCCACGGTACTTGGTGCCAGCCACTATCGCGCCCATGTCGAGCGATACCACGCGCTTGCCGTATAATACACGGGATACTTGTTTTTGCGCTATCTTGATGGCGAGGCCTTCCACAATAGCCGACTTGCCAACGCCCGGCTCGCCGATGAGCACGGGGTTGTTTTTCTTGCGGCGGCTCAATATCTGCACCAATCGCTCCACCTCCTTGGCACGGCCAACAATGGGGTCGAGACGGTTTTCCTCCGCCGCTTTGGTGAGGTCGGTACCAAAATTGTCGAGCACCGGGGTTTCTGTGCTGCCGGCGTTCTGCGCTCCATTCTGATTGGAGTTGGAGTTGGAATTGTTCTTGTTGTTGTCGAACTCCTCGTCTTCGTCGTCCTCGTCTTCGTCGGGGATTCCGCCCGCCATACCGATGATGCGGCTACGGTAACGCATTTCGGCAACCTTTATATCATGTTTAAAGTCTGTCATAATCTGTCCTAATGTTTTTGATGCCAAATTTACATATAATGTTCCACATTGCAAAAAATATTTTATCCAAATCTTTTGTTAAACATATCTAAAATATTTTTTGATACAGATTCTAATTTTTAAATTTGCCGTCAACAAACAACAGTATTCAACAAAAGTGTTACACAAATTGATCAAAAGGGCAGCTATACTGATAGTTGCGATGCTCCTCACGGGACTTGCGGCGCACGCTCAGCACAAGGTGTATGAGGTGCGCGGCACGCTTGTAAACACCGACGACGAGGTGGTGCAGTTTGCGCATGTAGTCAATATCAATCGATCGTCGGCGTGCATCAGCGACACTGAAGGTCGTTTCAGGATGCTCATGATGCGACAGGACACGGTGAAGATTTCGTGCCTCGGCTACGAGATAACAGGGTTTTCTATCCAAAACCTCGATATTGGCGAAGACGATTATGTGGTGGAAATCGGCGACATCACCCTGCAGCCGCGCCTGTACGAACTCTCCACCGTGAGTGTCTATGCGGAGCGTTGGAGGTCGTTCCTCTACGACTACGAGCAAGTGCCTGTCAAGGAGGAGCCGTATTACGTCAAGACCATCGAGACATGGAAAAACAACCTCATCGACGTCCGCGAACTTCAAGAATTGCGTCGTGGGACGCTTGGTGTGGGCATTTCGTTCGACCCCGCCGCGAGAAAACGTCGCAAGGCGGAGCAGAAGATTGCAGAGTTTAAGCGTCAGGAGGAGCTCAATCAGGCGGCATACGAAAAATACAATCCGTCCATCGTGGCGGAGCTTACGGGTATGTCGCACGAAGAGGCGACCAAGTTCATCGAACACTTCAGGCTCGACCGCGATTTTATCCTGAGCAAAAACGATTACGACCTCTGCCTCATCATCAACCAATTGTACAAAGAATATTCAAAAACCCAACATAACTAACTGAACACAATGAAAAAAATCTTCCAATACATAGGCTACATCTTTTACAGGATGTTTGTTTTCGGATTCAGGATTACACCATTCTGGCTGCTCTACTTGGAGTCGGACGTGATAAGTTTTCTGATTTTCAGGGTGTTCCGCTATCGTGTAAAAGTTGTGGACAAGAACCTCGCAATGTGTTTCCCGGAGAAGTCGAAGGAGGAGCGCGACGAAATCAAGAAAAAATATTATCCCTACATGGTGGATCTCTTCATGGAGAGCCTCAAAGGCTACACCTATCCCGCCGAAAAAATCCGCAAACGCCTCATCTACGACGACCTTTCAATCCCGGAACGCCTGTACGCCGAGGGCAAGTCGATGATTGTGGCAATGGGACACCACGGCAATTGGGAATGGACCACGCAGACAGTCAAGTACGAACACAAGCACAAGTTTTGCGCCATCTTCAAGCCGCTCAACAATCCATACATCAGCAATTTCACTGTAAGATGCCGCGAACAGCGTGGCACACATTTCTGCCCGATAGAAAAGACGAGGTTTGCTTTTGGAATGAGGGAAAAACAGCCCACAGGATTCTGCATGGCGGGCGACCAAAACAGCCCAAACATCAAACGCTCCATCTGGGTCGACTTTTTCGGCATCAAGACAGCCTGTCTGCCGGGCATAGAGAATTACGCCAAACTCTTCGACCTGCCTGTTATCTTCATGGAGATAAGGCGAGAGAAGCGCGGCTACTACCGCTGCTACGTATCGATGATAGCCGAAGACCCGTCCAAATGCGAAAAAGGCGAAATCACACAGAAGTATATGTCGAAACTTGAAGAGGTAATGCGCAATCAGCCAGAGACTTGGCTATGGTCGCACAAACGCTGGAAAACGGCATTGCAACCCGACGGCACGGTAACATCGAGCGGTTTTTACGACAATTTGTAATCATCAGCCATGCCCATCGTACCTTCCTTCATCCGACACGCCGCAAGCGACATCGCAAACCTCGCTTGGCCGCGCACCTGCCTCGGCTGCGGGCAACGATTATTATCCTATAACGAGCATCTTGTATGCGAAAGCTGCCTGATGGAGCTTCCAAAAGTTGACTACTACAAGCACGACGACAATCTCGTGACCAACGAATTTTTCCGCGAAAGCATCCAAGTGGAATACGGCTGTTGCTACCTGCAATTCAAGAAAGGTGAATGGTCGCAAAACCTCATGCACAATATCAAGTATTACCACCAGCCCGACCTCGCCGTAAAACTTGGGCACATGGCGGCAGTGGAGTTGCAAAAGTACGGACGATTTGCCGACGTCGATTACCTCCTGCCCGTGCCGATGCACCCCGACAAAATCAAAATCCGTGGTTTCAACCAGGCGGAGCGCGTCGCAGTAGGCATGGCGGAGGCAATGAAGATTCCAGTCCGCGAAGATATTCTGACAAAGACGGTCAATTCAAAGACGCAGACTTACATGGAACGGAGCGAACGCATCGCCAACGCCGACAAGATTTTTGCAGCCAAAAGGGTAGGGGAGTGCGCCCACAGCCATCTGCTGATTGTTGACGATGTGTTCACCACAGGCTCCACGATGCTCGTCTGCGCAAGAAAAATCCACGAAGCAATGCCCGAATGTCGGGTCAGCTTATTCGCATTGGCAAAGGCATAGAGTAGGGTAGGGGCATCGAACCAGCCCAACAATTACCAACTCAAACAGGAAAATGCACCGGGCGACAATATAAACGTGTCGCCAGCCTTGTTTTGCAGCTTGGCAGTGAACGTGCCTTGTATGTACGAAACGCCTTTCACCTGCAACGACGACGGGTTGATGGTGCACTCCGACGAAAACCAAACGTTGCCAGACTCTGCGTCGGCGTTCTTATCACTCTTGTAGATAATTAGGGCGTTAAGATTAAACATATCCTTCATCGCCTCGGTCAATGTGCCGGTCTCCATATATTCAAACAATAGCTGAGGCACACTGCCGCCAATCTGCTGGGTGTAGGAGTATTCATTGTAAGCCTTGCCGTTGTAGGTAATCGACATAAACTCGCTGTCGTTGAAACCATAGATTGTAGTCCTGATGGTTGCGTCCTTGAAAAGCTCGGAGATTTTGCCCTTGAAGCCCGTAGCCTCCACGTTGTCGTCCACCGTCTTGCTCGACACTGCAACCACATTTGGGCTGATTTTCCAACTTGGATTAGCCGGCAACGTGCCTTCTTTGCTTGCCACTCGCGTACCGCTGATGTATAGGAAATCGGTGTCGCTCTTGATTTCGTCGTCTTCTTTGTCCTTGTCCACTACGCAGGATGTGGCAAATGTCATGGCCGCAAGCACAATCGCAGCTATAGAGAATGATTTTTTTTTCATAATGATGGTTGTTAAAGTTTGCAATCAAATTTTCGGTGCTAATATAATTATTTTTCGTATTGGTACAAAAAAAGGAACAACTTTTTGTTGCTCCTTTTTTAATATTGTTGGTAATACGGATACCAATCGTGGAATTAGTTGCCGAGGGACGGCTTGCCGAATACCTTGAAGCTACCGTTGCTGATAGTGAACGTGTCGCCCGACTTGTTCATCATCTTTGCAGAGAATGTACCGGTGGAGTAGAGAACGAGGTCGAAGTTTACTGTCACTGTTGCCTCAGTGGAGAAATAGTATGTTGCGCCGCCTTCTGCCTCACCAGTAGAACGATAGATAATCATCGCGTCGGTCTTCACTGCATTGGAAACGATTTCCTTTGCAGACTTGCCCGAGAGAAGGTCGATGAGGGCGTTGTTGATGGTCTGGTCGGAAGCAACGCTGAGCTGGTAAGTGCCGGTCTTTGTGCCGTTCACGTTGATTGCGAGCTGCTTGCCCTTTGCTGTACCAGCAATTGTGGTAGAACCATCGCCATTAGAATTGGAGGTGAAGATTTGGGACAATACGCTTGTACCGGTTTCGTCGGCTTTCTTGGACGACTGGTAGAATCCAGCTGCGCTTGTAGAGAACTCCTCACTGCCGCAGGTAGCGGAGAGATCCATGATTTTGACAGGATTGTTGTCTTCCTCATCGTCGTCGCCACAAGACGTAAACATCGTCGATGCCGCCATTGCGAGTGCCATAAGGCAGAATGTAAGTTTTTTCATAGCGAAAATTTAATTTAATTAGTTTACTTTATCTATCTGTAAAAACGCCGCTAAGGTAACAATTATTTTTGAAACCAAAAATTTTTTTTGTACTTCTCAAAACAATTCAATAACTTTGTAAGCGTGAAATAATGCGCCTATGACCAGAATGTTTGCCATATTATTCACATTGTTGACGCTGACCATCCATCCCGCCGCAACCTCCGCACAGGACACGCCGACGAGCCATCGGGACAGCATCAGGGCATTATTGGCACAATACGACCGCGATGCAAGGTTTGGCAAGCTCCGGGAGGCTATCGACACCATCACCACAATGGAAAGCGGCAAGGACATTTCATACGCCTTCCTCGACCTTTCGATAGCCGACGGCCCGCCCAAAAACATCGTCATCGCCTATATGTACGCGGGCTATTTTGCAAGCAACAACGGCGAGATAGACGAAGGCCTCGCAATGTCGTTCAAAGGGCTCGAAGTCACCGACTCGCTGCTCAACACCTCGACGCCAGATTCCATCAGCCTGCTCAATTCCAAATCGACGCTGCTGATGAACATTAGTTCGTTCCTGTCCAGCGCGAACGACTTCGACGGCTCGTTTGAGTACATACAGCAGGCGCAGGAGGTGGCGGAGCAAACCGAGAATTACAACGACCTCGTAGACATCTATTACAACATCGCCATCGCGTACATTGAGCAGGAGCTTTTCGAATCTGCCATTGTGTACTTCAAGAAGGACATCGACGCCTCGCTCAAACTCGGGCGCAACAATACAAGCGAGCAGGAGCTCACCATCCAATCGCTCCACATCAAAAACGCGCTCAAGATTCACGACACCATCACAGCCCTGCAGCTCATCGACCAATGCAACGGCATCAAGGACCAAATACCAAAAATCTGCGACGCCAACGGCATTTCCAACTATTGCATATCAATGATTTCGAGCAACATTGAGGCCATCTGCCTTGCTCCTAAAAACCGCGACAAATACCTCAAAGAGTGCGACCAATACCTCCAAATACTCCGCAACACCATCGACTCCACCAACACCACGCTCCTCGAAAAACTGGCGTACAACCCCTATTACGCCACATATCTCTCCGTGAGCGGCAAGACCGACCAAGCTTGGCAACTGCTCCGCGACACTTCCAACTTCATCGGTCTCGAAGGCTACGACATGGCTCTGTACGACTATTACAAGGCTCGCAACGACTACGCCAACGCCTACAAAATGTTTTGGAAGCTATACAGCAACCATTTCAAAAAGCACTCCCTCGAGACCGCCATCCACTATGAGAAGTCGGAATCCCGTGTCAACTACGAAAAACGCATCCACGCCCTTCAATCGAAGGCGCACGACCGCGAACAAGATTTTGCAGAACGAATCAAAATCAACTCCATCATCAGGCTTGGCTCCATCGTGCTGCTCATAATTGGCATAGCAATCATCATTACCGCGCTCTATTACCTCCGTATGCGCAACCGCCTCAACACAGAGCTAAGACAATCCAACGAAAAACTGATGCTCGCCAACGACGAACTCAACATGCAGCGCGAAGAAATCCTCAGCCAGACCAACGAAATCCAGCACCAGAGCGAAATCATCAAGGCGCAGCGCGACGACCTCGGCTCCACCAACCAGCAACTGATGAACTCCATCAGCATCGCCCGCGACATACAGACGGCAGTGATGGTCTCGTCTGAAAAACTTTGCGAGGCTGTCGGTGACAATTTCATCTACTGGCAACCGCTCAACGTGGTCTCCGGCGACTTCTATTGGTGCGCCAAGATAGGGCGTCAGTCGTATCTCGCCGTTGCCGACTGCACTGGACACGGAGTGCCGGGCGCGTTGCTGAGCATGTACGGAATATCTATGCTCAACGACATCGTGAAACGAAAGGCGCAGTCAAACGCCGCCGAAATCCTCGAATCGCTCAAGGCGGCTTTCGTAAGGTCATTTGTTTTTGACGAAGAGCAGTATTTCCTTGACGGTATGGACGTTGCACTCGCTATCATCGACCGCGACTCCATGACCATCGACTACGCCGGAGCCAAACGCCCGCTCATCATTGTCCGCAACGGCACACTGCATGAATACAAGCCCGACAAGATTAGCATCGGACACAACCCAACGCGCAATGACGAGACTTTCACCGACCACAAGATAGAAATACAAAAGGGCGACATGGTGTACGCATTTTCCGACGGCATCTCCGACCAGTTTGGACACGAGGACGGCATCACAAAATTCGGTTCACGGCAATTGCAAAATATCCTGACAGAGATGTCGTTCTTCGACCTGCCGGCACAGAAAAAAATCATCGAATCGTCGGTAGACAATTGGCGCATCGGCGCATTCTTCGCCGGCCTTACGGAAATCAAAGCCCCGCAGCTCGACGACCAACTGCTGATTGGAATACGGATTTAGGAAGCGGCAGCCGACAATTTCGTCCTGAAAAAATGCCACGTCACCAACGCGCAGAATATGCCCGAAATAATGTCGGACACCGGCTGCACTGTCTGCACGGCGCGCAATCCGAAAAAATGCGGCATCACTATTATATAAGGTATATAAATAATTCCTTGGCGCATGAGCGATGTCATGGAAGCCAGCAACTTCTGCCCCGTCACTTGAAGCAACATATTGGCAAGTATGACGAGAGTCTGAAACGGCATCGAAAAACTAAACAGTGCAAGGGTGAACGCGCCAATTTCGACAACATCCTGACTTTCAACGTTGAACAGACGCATAATTTGCTCCGGAAACATTCCGCACAATATGCCGTTTATAAGGAAAAGAGAAGTCATTACAGCCAATGAAAAGAAATACGACTTCTTGACCCTTGCATAATCGCCCGCGCCGTATGCAAAACCAACCACAGGCTGGAATCCCTGTCCAAAACCAACTACAACCGACCCAGCCAAGAAACTTATCTTGCCCACTATCGACATCGCCGCCACAGCCGCGTCGCCATAGCATGCGCCCGCACGGTTGAGCAATACTGTAGCCAACGCACTGCAGCCCTGCCTCAACAATGACGGCAACCCCGTGGACAATATCAAAAGATACACACCCGCAATCTTGGATATATACTTGATTTTTAGCCTGATAAGGCTTCCCTCCTTGCGCAACGCTACAAACATCACCGAAAGGCTTATCGCCTGACTCAGCAGTGTAGATGTCGCCGCACCAGATATTCCGAGATTGAGCGTAAAGATGAAAAAAGGATCTAAGAAAAGGTTGATTACAGAGCCGGACACGATGCCAATCATCGCAAAAAACGCCCGTCCCTGCGACCTCAACAAATTGTTGAAGACAAACATCGCGCACGACAGCGGTGCACCCCAGAATATTATCCTCGAATATTCCTGAGCATAGGGGAGGATGGTCTCCGTCGCGCCCATAAAACTCACCACCTCCTTATTGAACACATTGCCGACAATCATCGCCAATATGCCAAACACCACCGACAGCACCACCGACGACATCGCAATAATATTGGCCTTGAAGACCATCTTCCTGCCCAAAAAACGCGAAATGTTGCTCGCCGCGCCCATTCCAATCCAAAAACCAAGAGCCTGGATTATAGCCACCAAGGGAAAATTGACACCAATGGCTGCCGTTGCCGCGTCGCCAAGGTGCGAGACATACCACGTATCGGCGGTATTATAAAGAGCCGACGTCATCATGCTTAGCACCGTTGGTACAGCGAGCGACGGTATCAGCCGATTGACCGGGACGGTCATCATGCGGTCATACTGTTGCGACGAAGTATTCATGGTGCAAAATTACACAAAAATCCGATTGTTTATTTATCCAAAAATTAATATTGATGTTAAAAAAAATTACTAAATTTGCGACATCGAACAATTAAACACAATAACAAAACAAAATTTACCAAATTATGAAAAAGATTCTATTCATTGTCGCCATCATGGTAATGGCAGCAACAGCCTCCTTCGCACAAATCGGCGCAAGGATCGGAATGGACTTCGCAAGCTTCAGGGGCGACTACAAGGACCACAACAAGACTTCCTTAGGTCTGCACCTCGGTCTTGTCTATAACTTTGAACTCGCCGACGCCCTCAGCCTCCAGCCCGGCGCATTCTATGTTCAAAGAAACTACAAGGACGATTTCGACAACAAGATTCATTCTCACTACGTCGAAGTGCCGATTGTACTGAAGTACAACCTCGACGTCGCTAACGACATCAAAATCGACCCGCACGTTGGCCCCTTCTTCAGCTTTGGCTTCGCCGGCGAAAACAAGGAGACTGAACAAAAGGTATTCAAGTCAATTACCAAAATTGACAAAAAGACAGGACTTAACGGAATGGGCGTCGCCAACTTCGACATGGGCATCCAGATGGGCGTAGGCGCTACATTCTACGACGCCGCATACGTAGGTTTCGACTATGAAATCGGCTTCCGCGAATTTGGCAAAAAACCGAACCTCGGACATAACAACATGTTCATGATTACATTCGGCGTTTGGCTGCCCGAATAATGGAGTGCGGGCGGCTCGCCCGCCACGTAAAGACGCAAAATTTTGCGTCTCTACAACACAAAACAAAAAACACCGTCAGTTTTCCAAAACCGACGGTGTTTTTTTATCAAATCACCTCAATTATTTCAATCACTTCAATTACTTCAATCACTTCAATTACTTGGTAATCTTTCCATCATCCGAGATAGTCGGCAGATTGTCCTTGAAATCTGCGGCGGTGAGGTTTTGAATTACTTTGATGACACGCTTCTGAGGGTCAATGAGCGGGCCTTTGCCCTTCACCTGATATGTTGCAATAGTTTCGGCAGAAACGAAATTGCCAGTCTTGTCCATCTTGACGCGGAAGATAGGCGCGAGGCCGCTCTCTCCGGTGATGCTCACATTGCTGTAAGTGGCAAAATTACCCATCGAATACGCAATGAACCTGTTTTTATAAATCTCCACGGCGCGAGTTACGTGCGGGCCATGACCGAGTACAATGTCCGCGCCATTGTCTATCATCGTATGGGCAAAGAGATAGACATTGCCACGAGTCTCGCCAAAACAATGCTCCACAGTCCTTGGCACGTGCTGATAGCCACGACCTTCCGCACCGCCGTGTATGGAGACGATTACAATGTCGCAGGTCTCAGCAAGTTTCTTAACGATTGCTTTCGCGCCCGCCATGTCGTTGATGGAGACAGTGCCATTGTTGGGAGCAAAAGCGCAAAAACCGTATTTGACGCCGTTGATGGTGAACTCTGCGGTCGGCTTGTCTACAAAACCAGCCCAATTGATGCCAAGACTGTCGAAAAGTCGGCGGGCGTTTTTCTTGCCGTAATCGCTAAAATCGCCGCTATGGTTGTTGGCAACGCTCACAAGATTGAATCCGGCATCCCTGTAGACCTTTGCGTATGAGGTCGGCATACCAAAAGTATAACATTGCGAAGGATTGTTGCAACGTTTTGCGCCGAGCGTATTGTCTGTGAAAGTGCCTTCCACATTGCAGAATACGACATCGCCATTGAAGTAGGGCTTCACCTCGTCAAAAAGATGATCCTCCTCGCCAGCGGGCGGCAGATAAGAACGGTTGGGCAATATGCTGCCAAGCATCACATCGCCCACAGCCACCACAGTGACAGTCTCCTGCGCACTGGCAACGAGCGGCATGGCGTACATTGCAAGTGTCAGCAATGACAAAAAAAGTTTTTTCATTCTAATTAATAATTTAATTATCAAATACTTATAATATTGTTTCTGATGGCAAACTTCATCAAATCGACGCTCGACTTGAGGTTGAGCTTCTGCATGATGTGGTTTTTGTGCGTCTCCACCGTCCTCACCGAGATGAAGAGCCTATCGGCTATCTCCTGGTTGGTGAGTCCGTCGCCCCACAGCTTCAGGATCTCTATCTGGCGCGAACTCAGGGCGGCAGATTCGTCATTGAACTCGTCCTGCTCCGCCGAAGGCTGTCCGTCGGGGTTCATGCTGTTGAGGTAACGCTGCAAAAGGATGTGCGTTATCGAATCGGAGTAGAAGTCGTGCCCGCCGCGTATCGTGTAGATGGCCTGCACGAGCTGCGACGCCTCCGAATCAATGGTGAGGAATCCCTTTGCCCCCGCCTTGATGGTCTTGATTACGATGTCCTCGCGCTGCGATTCGGCTACAACAAGTATCGCGCTCTTGGGATATTTCATCCTGAGCGTTATTATCATGTCAAGGTCATTGTGCGTAATCTCAAAAAAATTGATTATCAACACGTTGATAATCCTGTCTTTCATCTTTTCTATCAAGACGTCCTTGTCGGAGACCGAAAGCACATTCTTGATGTCGTCGCAGGACGAAAGATAGTTTTCAATACACTGCATCAGCAGCTTGTGTCTGTTGAAAATTGCTGTATAAATCATTTCTGTGTCATTTTTATTTTATTGCCGACTGCAAAAGTAACAAAAAGATTTGTGAAATCCGCTTTTTTTGCATTTTTTCAATTATCATGCCTTTTTTTGTCACGGTATTTGCACTTTTTTTATTAATATTGCAACCTGAAAAAAATTAAAAACGCTATCAAAAATGAAAAAAGCAACACTTTTTACGATACTCCTGCTCGCGACGCTGGTGTATGGCTGCCTCAAAAACGAGGAGCTACCGCCGCCGTCCATCACCATTTCGCAGGGGGAGAACGAAATCCTCAATTTTTCCACCATCAACAGCGCGGACGTGACCCTGCACCTTGAGAGTGGGGAAGGACTATACAAATTCACCACCAAGACAGTGCCGATGAGCTCCTGGTCCGACACAACAATCCTGTTTGACCAGTTTCAGTACTTCGCCGACATAGACCTGAGCTTCAGGATTTGGAAGGGATTCAAGCTCACCTCCAACAAGGAGGATTCAATCTTCGAGGTCACATATACGGTGTATTCCAGAGATGATGCTGAAAGCTCCATCAAGCGAAAACTGCGCTACAGGTACGTCTATCCGCAGCTCGATTCATTTGACATCAAATTGGAATCTGCGCCCGACGGCAAGTGCCTACTCGACATCGAAAACCGCTCCGCGTACAAGTACATCGAATACACCAACCACAATTATGACCTCGTGTACGTCAATGAGATGGATTACGACGGCAAATTTGGCACTGCGCTCATTTCGCCCAATTCGCCGTTCCTGATGAGGTACTTCCAGCACAAATATCCCTCGTTGGGATACGACCCGGCACAAAAACGCGCCACTGAGTGCGGTGTCATCGCCGATGCCTCCCTCGACTGGACCTCCTTCAATAGCGCGATGCTCGGCGAGGAAAACAACTGGGTAAAATCCACACGCATCAACGCACTGCCCATACAAGACGGCGTAGGCGTGGTGGACCTTCAGAAAAACAAGATGTTTAAATTCAGGCTCAACAACGGTCGTTACGTAATGATAAGGGTGCTCAACAGGGAATACCCGCAATTCACCGACAAATCGGCTATCTTGATCCGCGTATATTTCCAGAGCGGCAAGGCAGGGTAGGGTAGGGCGCACCCCCGGCAACAACATTTATGGGCGGGCTACTTGTAAAAGTACCTGCCCATTTTTTGTGTAATGTCGCCATATTGGATGGCTTGTTTAGGGCAGCGGTGTATGCAGCTCAGGCACTTGACGCAATGTCCGAGCCATTCGGGACGCTTTTGCGAATTGAGGCGGATATTTTGCTCAGGACAATTGGACACGCACTGTCCGCACGAGATGCACGAATTGTCGGCAAAAAACTTCTTGTCGCCAAGCGTAAAAGCCATAAAGAGCGGATACACAATCCTGCCTTTCAGGAACGGATGCGTGCCAACAACATAGTGGTCGTAAGGCTTGTCATTAACAATTGCGTCTGCAATCACGGGCAGCTGTTGCTCGGCGGCGGCGAGTTTTTGCGCCACAAGTTCGTCTGGGTCGGTGCCAAAACCCTTCATCACGATATAAGTGTTTGGCATCTGCACAGAGCACACAAAATCGCAACGCAATTGGCTCTTCTTCCACAATGCCTCCTGCAATTGTTCCCGCGCCTTGCCGCAATTGTCGCCGCAGACGAGGATGGCGAATATCTTTTTGCCGCCATAATTGATTTTGGCGTTCTTTACAAACCTCCTCATGCTCTTTGCCAAGCCCCACGAGTGCACGGGGCACACAAAACCGAGCGGCTCTGCGCCATCCACGTCGATGGCAATCCCCTTGCCGCCAACGACATCATTATAATAGTCGGCGATGTTTTTTATATTGTTGTCGCCAATTAGCGAGCCGATGCGCTCCGCCACGTGGCGCGAGTTGCCTGTGCCTGTGAAATAGAAAATCATTGTATTATAATGTATTGATTAATGACGGCGCAAAGGTAAATAAAAAAAGTTACATAAAAATAATTTTTTATTCGGTGCAATTGGATTAACTTTGCGCATTGAAATAATTGCCACCAAAATAACACAATTACCATGCAAAGAACAGCAGTATTCCCCGGCTCCTTCGATCCATTCACGGCGGGACACGAATCCCTGATCAAGAGGGGCTTGGAGATTTTTGACAAGATAATAATAGCCGTCGGCATCAATATGGAGAAGAAGGGCTTCATGCCAATGGAGCGCCGCCTCGAACTCATCAAGGACGTGATGCGGGGCGAGAGTAGGGTAGAGGTGAAGACATACAGCAACCTCACGGCGGATTTTTGCATCGAAAACAATGCCTACCACATCCTGCGCGGTCTCCGTGCGTCCACCGACTTTGAGTACGAACGCTCAATAGCCACCACCAACCGACTTTTGAAGCCCAAAGTTGACACGGTGTTCCTGCTGTCGCTGCCCGAATACACGAGCATCAGCAGCTCCCTTGTGCGCGAAATCATCAAGTACCACGGCGACGCACGCAACTTCCTGCCCGCCGGCATAGACTTCGAGCATTACTTCGGCTACAATCCGGAAAATAATGCATAAAGCAATTATACATCAATTTGTTCAATTGCATCATTACTTCAATTACATCAATCATTTCAATTACATCAATTACTTAATTTACATCAATTACTTGTAAAAATGGACATCCACAATTGCACCCTATGCCCGCGCAAATGCGGCGCCGACAGGACATCCGACAAACTTGGCGTATGCGGCATCGATGCACACGTACATATCTCCGACGTATGCGTACATCGCGGCGAAGAACCCGTACTTGGCGGCGACAAGGGCGTCATCAACGTATTTTTCAGCAGCTGCAACCTCAAGTGCGTATATTGTCAGAATTACCAGATAAGCCAGCAACGACCCACCAAAAAAGAAATTACGAGCTGTCAACAGGCGGCAACAAGGATTGCGCGTTTCCTCTGCAACGGCGAGGGCATCAATACAGTCGGTTTTGTGTCGCCGAGTCATCAGGTATTCCAGATGCGCACCATCATCGACCTCCTGCGCAAACGTGGCTACAATCCCACAATCATTTATAATACAAACGCTTACGACGACCCCGCAACCCTTCGCGAACTCGAAGGATACGTTGACATTTACCTTCCCGACTACAAATATTCAGACCCCGAACTCGCAGTACGACTCTCATCCGCGCCCGACTATCCCGAAAAGGCGCTCGCCGCCATCAAGGAGATGTATTACCAAAAAGGCTCGCGCCTTGTACTAAACGACGAAGGCATCGCGGAAAGCGGACTGATAATCAGACATTTGGTGCTGCCCAACCACGTCGAAAACTCCATCAACGCCCTCAAAAACATCGCCTACGACATCTCGCCCAACATCCACATATCGCTGATGTCGCAATATTATCCTGAATACAAGGCGCTTGAAATGCCCGACCTCAACCGCAACATCACCGCCGAAGAATACGCTCAAGTCTGCGACGCCGCCGCCGAATTAGGCCTCGTCAAAGGTTGGCAGCAACAGCTCAACAGCAGCAACACCTACCGTCCCGACTTCGCCAAAGACGGCAACCCATTCGAAAAATAAGAACGGCACTGAGAACCATTCTCAATCGGTTTTCCGTAGAGACGTAGCGCGCTACGTCTCTACACACATAATCACGCAAAAATGGATTGCAATGCATTGATTAATTGTCATTTTGCATCACAATTCCTCGTCGTAGAGACGTAGCGCGCTACGTCTCTACACACAAAATTGCGCAAAAATTGATTGTAACACATTGATTTAATGTCATTTTGCATCACCATTCCTCGTCGTAGAGACGATGTGCACATCGTCTCTACACACGTAATCACGCAATAATGATTGCAATGCATTGATTTATTGTCATTTTGCATCACCATTCACGTCGTAGAGACGTAGCGCGCTACGTCTCTACACACAAAAAATTGCGCAAAAAATAATCGTAACACATTGATTTAATATCATTTTGCATCATCATTCCTCGTCGTAGAGACGTAGCGCGCGCTACGTCTCTACACATATAATTGCACAAAAAAATAATCGTAACCCATTGATTTAATGAAATTTTACAACACGCAAAATGCACAAAACAAATATATCATCTTTCAAAAATAGGGTAGGGCAGTCCCCTCTTTACATTCCCCATCACCCAACAAAATCATTCCACCCAAAAATTTCCCCGAAAAACCATATCCAGAAAAAAACTAAAATTCAAAAAATCCTCATCAAATTTGTAATAATTTCACCCGCCGCCCTATTTAACATAATATTACTACATACATTTTTTTCGTATAATATATCAATCCACCAAGAATCCACCAGCACAGGCATACATCACATTTTCAATGATTTATCAAAAACTCATAAACAATCCGTACAACTGGACAAAATCACGCAAAACAGACTAACAACCGTTTTAAAGGTATTTTATTTATCATAATATTAATTATCAGACAAATTTAAGCGGGGGAGAGGGGGGCAAAAAAGATGATGAATATCTGAATTCAATAAGGATGTTTTTAAATCACATTGTTGTCCTGAAATTTGTCTAAGATATTCAGTTTTGAACTATGCTACCATCTGAGGATTTGTAACCCAATTGCTGCAATCATAGTTGAATAAAAAAAATCACTAAGACTTTTTTCTGATATGCAACTTTTTGCGACATTAGAAATTTTTGCAACCATTATTTGGCTATTTGAAAAATTATACACATCTTTGCAAAACAAAAGGCAAGCCACAATAAAGACGGCTGTCAACAAACAAAATAGGCTCGGAAAGCTAGTCAGCCCAGTTGATGGTTGCATTGGAGTCCGCAAATAATTAAAACCTAGCCGCCGTCTTTTTCATAATGAAGTGATTAGTCAATAATTTATGCAGTTTTACTTCAAATACTTCGACCTGACTCTTTTTCGGTTTACTTTGCAGAATCAAGCGCAAACCGATGATAATGAGGATACAATCTGCAAGATTGATGCGGATTCCATTGATGGCGGGAATGTTGAGAAATTCCTGCCGTTGGAGTTTTGTGGCGAAATATCAGAGTATCGATTGATTAAATGGCTGAAACACAGAACTATTCCCGCCAACAGATATTATGTCAAGAATTTCCTCTCTCGGCTCGGACTTGCTGAAAACGACATTTGCGGAATCATTTCGGTAAGTTATGGACTTTCGCTTAACGACTGCTATTGGCTATGCCCTGAGACAGAGAACCGTACATTCAACGAATTGAATCTTTACGACAACAGGTTTTCAAGTGTTTTGGGTGCGATTGCGTTCACAGGCTACGGCTCGTATCTGAAAACGGGGTTCAGGTCATCGCCCGAATTTACTACAAACGGAATGTTGGCGAAAGCATGGAGAAGGCTCGACGGCAAAATATTGTTGTATAAATCGGGCACTGTCGGTGCGGCCAATACTGGATTGGAGCCGTACAGCGAATTTTACGCCTGGCAGGTGGCAAAGTCAATGCAAATCAATGCCATACCTTACGGTCTGAGCAAATGGAAAGGTCGGCTTTGTTCCACGTGTGGGCTTTTTACATCAAAGGATTTGTCATTTGTGCCAGCTGGAAACCTCATAAAATTCGAGGGTATTAACTCGTTGTTGGGGTATTACAAAAAACTTGGTGACAAGTTTTATGACGAACTTGTAGATCTGTTCGTCTTTGATGCAATAATCCTCAACCAAGACCGTCATATGGGCAATTTTGGATTTTTGGTAGACAATCATTCCAACAAAATCGTCGCGCCCTCCCCTATTTTCGACAACGGACTTTCGCTGTTTTGCTACGCCATGGACGACGACATCAAGCATTATAAAAAGTATTCCAAGACCATACTGCCCGCATTATATCCTGACTTTATGAAATTGGCAGCACAATTAATCACGCACCGTCAGCGCAAAATGCTGCAACGTTTGGTAGATTTCAAATTCAAAAAACATCCACGTTACAATCTCTCGGATTCACGGTTGGAATTCTTATCTTTATGGATTACCGAGCGAGCGAAGGCATTGTTGAAGGCATAAAAATAAAAGGGAAAGCCCTTTGGACTTTCCCTTTTATTTATCGATTGTAATTGCTTCGCTATCAGATGACTACATCTTGTCAAGGAGATCCTTTACACGTGCGTTGTTGGCGGTGTCGCCGAGCTTGTAGTAGAGCATCTTGAGGTTTTGGAGCGGATTGGGCTCGGTGGGTTTAGCCTTGTGAGCCTTCTCAAACCATTCGCAGGATTCCTTCCAGCAAGCATGGATTTCAGTATCCTTGGCTGCAGCCTTGCTGCCGTCCTTGTCCTCAGACATCGGGATTGCATCCTTCTCTATCTGGGAGATTTCAGCCTTGTCGTAGCTGAGGATTCCAAGCATGAAATTAGCATCGTAGTTGTTGGCGTCCTTGGCGAGCATTTGCTTGTAGCAATCAACCGCCTTCTGCTGATTTGCAAAGTAATCAGCCTTGGTTGCCTCAGCCACTTTCTGTTGTGCAGCGAGTTCACCTTCAACACGATCCTTCTCTTTAGGATTGTTGCGCTGACGGAATGCCTCTTTCTTGAGTGAAGCAATCTTGTCAACGTCCTCTTTGTACTTGTCCTTCAAAGCGGTGTAGTTGTTGACATAGATGCTTGCCTTCACGCTGTAAAGCACGAGGTTGTCAGGGTGTTCCTTGATGGCGGTGTTGAGGTAGTTCTCTGCCTCGTTGTACTGCTTCTTCTCGAGGTAGTAGTTGATTACGTCGTAGAGAAGCTGCTCCTCCTTCGGGTACTTCTTGTAAGCCTCGGAGATGATTTGGAATGCCTTTGCTTCGTCACCACCCTCTTTGGTAATCAAGTAGATGTAGTGGTAGCAGCTGCTGATTTGGTAATTGAGCTCGGCTGCTTTCTTAAACATCTTCTCAGCCTCGGCATTGTTGCCGTCCTCCTTGGCGCAGAGTGCAGCGTAGTAGGCTATCTGACCATCCTGAATGATTGTGTCACTCTCGGCGCGGGGGAAGTCGCGGAGTTCGAGAGCCTTGGCGAAGTCCTTTGCTGCGGTCTTGTAGTCCTTAAGCATATAGGAGTTGATGCCGTTGTTGTAGAGGACGTTCCTAAGATCCTTGATGAGATCCTTGGTGGTCTTTTTGTTTTTGTACTCGCCTTTCGGGTCTTTCTGTGCAGCTGTCTTATAAGCGTCCACAGCCTTTGCAAGCGCATCGGGGTCGGCTATGTATGTCTCCTTCCAAAACTGCACCTGGTCGTTCTGGATGTAGTACGTAACTGTCGGATAAACCCAAAGTTCGTATTCGCCTTCTGTCTTCTTTTCAGTAGGCACACCAGAGATGAATTCGAGGTTGTTGAAGAGGTTTGCATCGGATTTATTTGCAGGCATTGAAGCATAAACACCCTTTGTATTGACCCTGTATGCCTCCACCAACATTTTGCCACGATTCTCCCACGTAGCGACCTTTGCACCTTTTTTGGCATCGGCCACTTCCTTGTCGGAATTCTCAATCTTGACTTTGTAGTCGTCAACCGCCTTCTTGGCATTGTTGCTCTGTGCCAAAGCCGTGCCGCATAACAGTGCTGCGGCTGCAATTGTCATTAATGTTCTTTTCATTGTTTTATGTTTAGTAAGTTAGCTATTTTCGGTATTTTCCGGCGCCGTAGTTGAAGTGTTTTCTTCTACACTTTCATTAGTTGCACCGTTGGCGTCAGGTTGAACATCGCCCTGAACATCCGCGTTCTCAGCACCTTCTGCGCCTTCCATGTTTTCATCCTCGTCGTCGCTCTTGGGCACAACTGCGATGGATGCGATTGCGTCCTTGCGCCTGCCGAGGTCGATGAGCTTGACGCCCTGTGTAGCGCGTGACGATACCGGGACAGTCTCGCCCTTGACACGGATTGTGATGCCCGACTTGTTGATGATCATCAAGTCATCTTCATTTGTAACCTTGTCGATGGCAATCAGGAGACCGGTCTTGTCGGTGATGTTGATGGTCTTGACGCCCTTGCCGCCACGTGATGTCACGCGGTAATCTTCAAGCAGCGAACGTTTGCCGTAGCCGTTCTCCGAAACCACGAGGATGTTTTCATCCTGGTTGTTAACATCTGCAACCACCATGCCCACAACTTCGTCGCCTTCGGGCACTGTGATACCCTTGACACCCGAAGCATTCCTGCCCACGGGACGAGCGTCGGTCTCGTTGAACCTGACCGCCTTGCCGCCCTTGACTGCAAGTACAATGTCGTTGCTGCCGTTAGTGAGATTTGCC
>JAEEGK010005649.1_pt1 | contig 30237 bp, 20 predicted proteins | sample 8958771 | NCBI WGS metagenome assembly JAEEGK01 (sample SAMN16246547, study PRJNA631951) | gut metagenome | biome: gut microbiome; feature: rumen; material: SC-attached | host: Bos | place: Iran: Karaj | collected 2018-10 | reverse complement strand
ATACCGCATGCAATGGCAAGAAAGCTAAGTCGCTCTACCAGAAGAACACGTACGATGTAATCATCACCGACATCATCATGCCGGAAGGTGATGGATTTGAAGTTATTCTTGATCTCCGCCGCATGGGTTTAAGCGATCGCATTATTGCGATTAGCGGTGGTGGACGAACATCTGCCGAAGACTATTTGGCTACAGCACAGCATTTCGATGTAGCGGCCATTTTCAGTAAGCCGCTAGATCTCCAGCAACTGCGCAGCAAAGTGGACGAGATTATCAAGAGCCATTCGTAATCGCATAAATGATGAATATCCTGATCGCTGATTTTGATCGGAAATTTGTCGATGAATTACAGCGCAATTGGTCGGTTGCCGGGACGAACCTCCTAGTCTGCTCCGATGAAAAGACCTTGATGCCGCTAGTAAAAAAGACGTCGATAGACCTTGCGTTTATCGAGGTTCCTTTTTTAATGCTCGACAACATGGACATGATCAGCTACCTCAAAGAACGTCAACCCAATATTGAAATATTCGTTCTTTGCGATGACCGCAACTGGCAAGGAGCAGCCAGCGCCATCACTCGCGGTGCAAGCAGTTTTCTCAAGAAGCCTATTACTTTGTCGCTTCTCGAAAAAACAGCAAGCAAAATACAAGCGCAACAGCAAAACAAATCCAACACGCAACTCATGGAGTCGCAGGTGTTGGACAGTCTTCTCGGCGACACGCCCGAGATGCGAAAAATTTTAAAGACTGTATATAAAGTAGCTCCGACAAACAGCACATTACTCATAACTGGCGAGTCCGGTTCGGGCAAGGAATTCCTTGCAAACGTAGTTCACCGTTACAGTAAACGAGCGAACGAACCATTTGTGCCGGTCAACTGCGGAGCCATTCCCGAGAACCTCGTCGAAAGCGAACTCTTCGGAAGCAAGAAAGGTTCATACACCGGTTCGACAGCAGACAAGAAAGGCTTGTTCGAATCCGCCAATGGCGGAACGCTATTTCTCGATGAAGTCGGCGAGCTCTCTCTAGCAACGCAGGTCAAACTTTTACGTTTTCTACAAAGTCACGAAATCCGACGAGTCGGTGAAACTGAAGCCCGTTATCTGGATATCCGTATTATTGCAGCAACGAACCGCGACCTGCAACAATCCATGCGAGAAGGACGATTCCGCGAAGATCTTTACTACCGCTTGAACACGTTCCACTTGGAACTTCCGCCTCTCCGAGATAGAAAGCCGGTTATTCCGAACTTAATACGTTACTTTATATTAAAGAACAAGGAAGCGCAAGGCAAGGAAATCCACGACTTGGAACCTGCGGCTCTTTATGCACTCACGAAGTACCCCTACCCCGGCAACATCCGCGAACTCGAAAACATCGTGGAACATGCCATCGTACTTTCGGAAGGCGGCATAATCAAGCTTGAGGACCTTCCTGAAGAGGTTCAGATAGAAGCCCGCGAAAAGACGGTGGCTATTCCGCACTTGAAAGACAGCAAGGACAACGTAGTTCGTGAAGAAATTGAAGAAGTTGAAGACATCGAAAAGTCGGCTGAGAATCCTATCGGAAAGCCAATCAACTTTGTTCCTATTACGGGAAAAACGGACAGCGCAGGACTTTTGACGCATAACCCGACAAAGTACTTGACGCACGCACAGGAACCAGCCGAAGAAGAAATTCTCTCGCTCGACGAAATGGAGCGCAGGCACATTCTGCACGCATTGAGTATTTGTAAGGGAAACAAGACCGAAGTCTGCAAAAAACTCGGCATCAGCCGTGCAACGCTTTGGCGTAAATTGAAAGAGCTGAAGATTGAAATGGATGGCGGAGAAGAGTAAGCGCCTTTGGCGCAGTTACTAGTTAATAGTTAGAAGTTACTAGAAAGAATCTTGCTGAAAAAATCTAGTAACTAGTAACTCAGAACTAGTAACTCTCTAATATTACACTTCAACCATTGTAGCGACAAGACAAGAATCCTTCGTCGAACCGCTCCCGACAAAGTCAATGTCCTGAGATTTTTGCCACGCTGTTCGCGCCTGCGGATGAACAGATGCGACAGCGGCAAGAACATTTCGCGAAAAAGCAGACAAGTTAAATTCGCTGTAGTTGGAACTCACCATAAAGAATCCGTTCGCATTGAGGAGTTCCGCACATTCCGCAACAAGCGGCATCAAATGCTCACGAACGTTAAAGTTAAAGCCCTTGAAACGGGCAAAGCTTGGCGGGTCGAGAACGATACCGTCAAAACGGAGTCCCTTCTTTTTTGCCCAACGCACATACTCGATAGCGTTACCGCGAAAAAATTCACCCGGACGCAAATCGAGACCATTGAGTGCATAATTTTCACGACCCTTGTCGAGAATTTTTCCGCTGATGTCGGCGTTAGTTGCCACAGCAGCACCGCCCAACCGAGCATGTACAGAAAAACTGCAAGTATAGCTGAACAAGTTAAGGAAGCGCGGGCCGTTTGTATCTGCGGAGGACGGCGCAGGTTTATCGCTGGCAGGAACTGCGCCGGACATTTCACGGAACCGATTTTCTACCTCAAGGCGCACATGGCGCATGTCCAGGAAAAGCCCCGGGTTGACAGTATCCATCAAATCCACATGAAACTTCGCCTTGCCTTCACTCACAACGCCTACAGCATCTTCGCGAGTACCCACCACGACTTCCATCGGAGCGTTTTCCAACGAGCGTCCAGAACTCGAGAGGCGTTCTTTCACGACAATGCAAACGGGATTGAACTGCGCCACAACAGCTTCGACAATTTCACTTTTATTCGTGAGGAGCTCCGGTCCAAAAAACTGCATTTGGTAACGATTACCGAACTTGTCTATCGTAAGGCCCGGGAAACCGTCCGCAACCCCGTTCACGACACGATACGCATCCGTCACATCGAACAGCGGCGCACGTTTTTCAAAAGCGGATTGGAGAATATTTTTCATTGAAATTGACTGGATCCTTCACGTTGTTCAGGATGACGCAGCAAAAATAGAAAATTCACTGGATTCCGTCGGACGTTTCACGCCCTCCAGGATGACAACACTTTCGTCTCTGCACAAGTGCCAAATGCTCGGCTCAGAAATAGGCTTGCAAGCAATCCTGCTTCATTCGCCGTATGCATTTGTCGTCTGTAGCGAGCTCGCTTCGCTTTGGGGTATCATAGCTTGCATTTCTTTTTGCTTTTGCCCATAGCTCAAAGCTTGCGTAGCAAGCGTCCTCATAGCCCATGCCCCAAAGGCGCTCTGCGCCGCTCTATTTATCCAGCGTCTTGATTTGATCGACGAACTCGCCCACTTCTTTGAATTCGCGATAAATAGAAGCAAAGCGGACGTAAGCGACAGCATCGAGTTTCTTGAGTTCCTGCATCACGAGATTGCCAATCTGGTCGTAACTGACTTCAAAACTTTCGGACGTCTGGAGCGAATTTTCAACACGCGTAGCAAGCTGTTCGATGTCTTCCGCCGAAATCGGGCGTTTCTTGCACGAGTTCATGATTCCGCGAATAAGCTTTTCACGCTGGAACGGTTCACGTTCACCACTGCGCTTGATGACGGTCAACGGCTGGACTTCGATATATTCTCGGGTCGTAAAGCGACGACCACACTCGCAACATTCGCGACGGCGACGGATTGAGGATCCGCTTACGCGGCTATCGACGACCTTATCGTTGTCTTTCTTGCAAAACGGGCAAATCATGGCTTGAATATAGCTTTTTTAAACGAAATAGATGTAAAATCTATATAAAATTACATTTTAGCCTTTAGTTGCTAGTCATTGGTCAGTAGTCATTAATCTGTAGTCAATGGTCTGTCGTAGTTAGGACTAGACGGAATAAAAAAAGTCCCGCTCAAATAAGCGGGACAAAATTAGACATTCATCAATGCTAAGTACGGGATTCGATACACCCCGTAAATGCTTAAGCGTTCACCTTCTTGAAGTCGGCAACGTTCTGGGCAAACTCGGCGAGGTATTCCTTGGCCTTCGCAGCCACAGCCTCGGGCACGTAACCGAATTCCTTTTCGAGCACGCCAGCCGGAGCGGAAGCGCCAAAGCGTTCCAGACCGCAGGCCTTGCCGAAACCGCCAACGACGCGGTCGAAGAGAACCGGGAGGCCGCTGGAGAGAGCGAACACCGGAGTCCAGGGCACAATCACCTGGTCGCGGTAAGCCTTATCCTGCTTGAGGAAGAGGGCCGGGCTGATCATGGAGACGACGCGCACGGCCTTGCCTTCGGCACGGAGGAGTTCGGCGGCCTGGTGTTCCAGCAGCACGTCGGAACCGTTCGCCACAAGAGTGAGGTCCGGGTTCTTGCCGGCAGCGGTATTGTCGCTCACGATGTAGGCGCCCTTGCGGCAAGCCTTCGCGGCTTCGTAGCGCTTGTCGCCGGGGAGTGTGTTCACCACCTGGCGCGTGAGGATGAGAGCCGTCGGGCTGTCGTTGTTTTCGAAAGCCATTTCCCAGGCAGCGAGCGTTTCGAACGCGTCTGCCGGACGGAGCACGAGCATTTCGGCCTTGCCGTTTTCCTTCGTGAGGTCTTCGAGCAAGCGGATCTGCGTTTCGTGTTCGATGGGCTGGTGCGTCGGGCCGTCTTCGCCCACGCGGAAGCTGTCGTGCGTGAACACGTACTTGACGGGCAAGCCCATGAGAGCGGCCATGCGGATAGCGGGCTTCATGAAGTCGCTGAACACGAAGAATGTGGCGCAAATCGGGAACAAGCCCTTCTGCAAGGCGATACCGTTCATGATGGCGCCCATCGTCAGTTCGGCGACACCCACCTGGACGAACGCACCCTTGAAGTCGTTCGGACGGAAGATGCCCGTCTTGTTGAGGAACGCCTGCGTGTTGTCGGAATTAGAGAGGTCTGCAGAACTGCAAATGATGTTGTGGAAGTTTTCGGCGAGGTAGCCGAGCACCGTACCGCTCGTAACGCGGGTAGCGACACCTTCCTTGATCGGGAGGCTGGAGAGGTTGAGCACCGGAGCCTTGCCGGAAAGCCATTCGTTAAGAGTGGCGGACTTTTCGGCGTTCGCGGCATCCCAAGCGGCCTTGGCCTTCTTCCATTCGGCGACAACCTTCCGGAGTTCTTCGGCACGGGCTTCGAATGCAGCCTTCACGTCGTCGAACACCTGGAACGGGTCGTCCGGATTACCGCCGAGGTTCTTGACCGTCGCGGCAGTAGAAGCACCGGCAGCGTTGAGCGGCTGGCCGTGCGTAGAAACTTCGCCTTCGTAGCTCTTGCCATCTTCGGCAACAGCGCCCTTCGCCATCGTCGTATGGCCGAACACGAGCGTCGGCTTTTCCTTCTCGGCCCAGGCTTCCTTGAATGCCTTGCGGAGTTCGGCGATGTTGGAGCCGTCGCATTCGATAACGCGGAAGCCCCAGGATTCGTACTGCTTCACGAAGTCGTGGCTCATCACGTCTTCGGTCTTGCAGCTCAGCTGCACCTGGTTCGCGTCGTAGAAGAAAATGAGGTTCGAGAGCTTGAGGTGGCCGGCGATGCGGCCCACGCCGTAGGCAATTTCTTCTTCGAGGCCGCCGTCAGAAACAAGGCAGACTGTCTTGTGCTCGAGGATGGAGCCAAAGCGTTCCACCATGAAGCGTTCGGCGATGGCGGCGCCAAGAGCGATGCCGTGGCCGATACCGAGCGGGCCCGAGGAGTTCTCGATGCCGAGCATCACGTCCAGTTCGGGGTGACCCGGCGTGCGGCTGCCGAGCTGGCGGAAATTCTTCACGTCTTCAAGCGTGAGGCGGTTCGTGAGGACTAATTCGGAGTAAAGGAGCGGGCTCATATGGCCCGGGTCCATGAAGAAGCGGTCGCGACCCATCCATTCCGGATCGTCCGGATCGAAGCGCAAAAATTCCGCAAACAAAAGCGTCGTGGCGTCTGCGGCGCCCATGGCACCACCCGGATGCCCGGACTTGGCCTTCTGCACCATTGCGGCAGAAAGGATTCGGACGTTGTCGGCTGCTTTTGTAACTAACCTATCTTCCACTTTTTAACCTCACTTTCAAATGAAGGGCGATAAACCGCCCATGAAATAAGCGACCCAAATTTAGTTTTTTTACCATCCCCTCTCAAGGTTATATCTTTAAAACTAGCTTATTTCTTTCTTTTTACGCCCGTTTTCACCAATCTGAACTCGGAATGGCCATCCTTGAACTTGAAATCGATACGCCAGATAAAGACTCCAGTCCCGACCTTGCGACCTTTATCAGAACGGTTATTCCAGTGCAAGAAGCCCGTTTTCGCGCGATTGTCGTCATTTTCGCGGATTTTTTCCTTCATTTCACCTTTATAGCCGAATTCCCTCGTAAACGAAGTCACGATATTCGAGAATGCGTCATAGATGACCACATCCGCCTTGTACGGCATGATACTTGCGACCCTGATTACAGAAAGCGAATCCGGGACACGGCTCCATTTATGCTCGCCAGGAGCAATCCATTCGGCCTTCGTATCCAATCCACTTACCGACGGCGTGGGAGTTACCTCGTACAAGTACAGGTTTCCGTTGCCACCTTCGACTTTCACCCCGCCACGTCCCATCGGGTTCTTCTGTTCGTCAAAATAAGACGACTTGGGATTGGTACGGATGCAATTGTCTGTCAAGACATTAAAGTCGCCAAGCACGAACGTCCAAACAAGGCCTTCCGAATCCTTATCGATCAATTTCAGGATGTTCAAAGGCTGTTCAACAGTGTCCTTGCAATCGGGTGAATATACAAACAAGTTCTTCCAAGCGGCATCCTTTCCGTTACCTTCCTTGCCCTTGGTCTTGATGGGTTCGGACAAAGTGATTTCCAGCGTATCAGGAGGCACGTCCATGGAGCATTCCAGGTATTCCTCGATTCCGATAAGTCCCGGACGCTTGACAGCCTTCACAGGTACAGCACCAACACGGTCCTTGAGTTCCACCCTCTGCGAGAATCCGCCCTTGGGCTTTGTCAATCTGAGATAAGGAACGTCATCCTCATCAGGAGCGGTGGCCCCGTAATCAAACGCTTCCTTGAGCTTCCCTTCGTACCAGGAACCATCGCCCACTGCCTTGAGACGTTTCTTGGTCACATTTTTCCAAGTGCCTCCGGCCTTGTTCCAATACAAGGTGTCAATGCCTTCGACACCATCCTTGTTGGGCGCCACGAAGTGAATTCGAATGGAATCAGCCTTGCCGTCCTTGTTGGAGTCATAAATTTCGGCAACGGATGCCGGGACGTAGTTCGAGAATACCACCAAGGAATCACGCTTCTTACCCAAATTGTCATTCTTGACTTTGGCTGTAATCTTCACGCGATTATAGGCCGATTTCATGTCGAACAAGGCGTCAAGATCCGTTTTCTGAAGATCTTCTTTTTCATAGACAAAGTTGAACGAACCCTTATATTCAAAAGTGGAAGAGTAGACATCGGTTTCGACAGCCTTCACCCACAGCGAGTCCCCCTTGTTGGTCAGCAAAAGCACATCCAAGGTATCCTTGATATAAATGGACTTGCTGAACGAAGTCAAGCGGAGACGGAACTTGGCGACATCACCCGTTTCGACAGAATCGAGATCCTTCTTGCCGGCATATTCCAGGAACTTGTAGCTGAAAGGCACGGATTTGGTCGTTATAGGCACGGTATCGCGCGCATGGTTGCCAAAAACAGGGTCCTTGTAATCAACGACAAGAGTATCGCTGGACTTACACGAAATGGAGCCGTCATCAATATCGACAGAATGTTCATCCTTCGATATCAAGTTGCGGATTTCGTAATAGCCGGACTTTTTCTCGATAAGTTCAATGTCATTTTCGATATCGCCCGAAACAAGGCAAGAGAGTTTCACCATCACGGTATCCACCTTGCTCGTAAAGTCTTCCGTCACAAGCGTCACTTTCAACTTGTTCGTTTCGCGCATAATCGTTTTGGAAGTATCCGCATTCACAATCTTGATATCGTCTTCCACTTCCGTTATAGAAATAACAACCCTGTCGTACGCATAAGTACCGAAAAGCGGGTCCTTGTATTCGGCGACAAGAGTATCGCGACCGTCGCAAGAAATCGTGCCGTCGTTCTTCTCCGCTGTCTTTTCGTTCTTCGCAATCGGATTGAGAATTTCATAATATCCCGGACGCTGTTCGACAAGCTTGATGTTCTTTTCGACATCTCCCGAAGCAAGGCAAGAGAGTTTCACCATTACGGTATCAACCTTGTTCGTAAAGTCCTCGGTCACGAGCGTGAGATTCAGCTTATCCGTCTCGCGCACAATCTTCTTGGCGGAATCAGCATTCACAATCTTGATGACATCATTGACTTCCGGTATGTAAATCACCACCTTATCGCGAGCATGACCGCCAAACATCGGGTCCTCGTATTCGGCGACAAGCGTATCGCGGCCGATGCACGAAATCACGCCGTCGTTTTTCACCGCAGTGTCTTCGTTCTTCGAAATCAGAGCGAGCGGTTCATAATATCCCGAACGTTTTTCGACAAGCACAATGTCGTTTTCGACATCGCCCGAGACAAGGCAAGAAAGCTTCGCTTTTACGGTATCCGTACCGACCGAGAAATCTTCCGTCTTGAGCGTCAAGTTCAGTTTGTCCGTTTCACGCAAGATGTTGCTCTGGGTAGAATCCGCATTCACGATCCTGATGACATCATTGACATCCGCGAGAACCAGGACAACCGTATCGCGTGCAAAATCGCCAAACATCGGGTCCTTGTATTCGGCGACAAGCGTATCGAGACCGATGCACGAAATCTTGCCATCATCATTCACGGCGGCGCTTTCGTTCTTCGCAATCGGATTGACCGTCTTATAGTAACCCGCACTCGTTTCAACAAGCTCGATGTTGTTTTCGACATCACCCGAAGCAAGGCAAGACAATTTCACCTTTACAGTATCGGCGGCAATCGTGAAATCTTCCGTCACAACCGAGAGGTTCAATTTATCCGTCCCGCGCATAATCTTTTCTGTGGTATCCGCATTCACGATCTTGACGGCATCCACAATATTCTCTATATGGATAACCACGGTATCGCGGGCATAGCCACCGAAATGCGAGTCGAAGTATTCGGCGACAAGAGTATCGCGGCCAATGCAAGAAATGGCGCCGTCATCTTTTTTCGCAGTCTTTTCGTTCTTCGAAATCAGGTTGACGGGTTCATAATAACCCTGGCGTTTTTCGACAAGCTTGATGTTGTTTTCGACGTCGCCCGAAACAAGGCAAGAGAGTTTCGCCTTTACGGTATCGATTTCAGCCGTGAAATCTTCCGTCACGAGCGTCAGCTTCAACTTATCCGTTTCACGCACAATCTTCTTGGAAGAATCAGCATTCACGATCTTGATGGCATCAATGACGTCGGCGAGATAAATAACCACCGTATCGCGGGCATAATCGCCAAACGTCGGGTCCTTGTATTCGGCAACAAGAGTGTCGCTACCGATACAAGAAATCTTGCCGTCGTTTTTCGTTGCAGCCTTTTCGTCCTTCGGGATAAAGCTCAGAGGCTCGTAATAGCCGGAACTCTTTTCGACAAGCTTGATGTTGCTTTCGACATCACCCGAAATAAGGCAAGAAAGTTTCACGCTTACGGTATCGACGGCATTCGTGAAATCTTCCGTCGAAAGAGTCAAGTTCAACTTTTTCGTCCCGCGCTGGATGGTCGTCTGGCCGGAATCCGCATTCACGATCTTGATGACATCCACAATATTCGGAACGTTATTTTTACGTCCGCACAGCGATATCCAGGAATTATCCGTCTTCTGCCAACGAACCGACGCACCGACACCATCAATGGCACGGACGTAGAATTCGACAACACCGTTATCAAACGCACTGGACGGGACATACGCAACCCAGGATCCGTTCGTTTCCGTCAAGGCGCTTTCCGTAAACAGGACAGACAAAGTATCCTTGTAATAGATCCAGGCACTATCAATATTGTCACTATCGGTAATCTTAAAGGAAATTCTGCCCGTGCCGCCCGTAGTATCGACGCACGCAAGCGTATCCAACTTGACTACAGGCACGTCCGTTGCCACAGGAATCGTATAGGGTTCCTTTGACGGGTTCGTAACTGTAGGAGTCTTTCCCGTAAGACCGCTAACATTGTCCGTCGCCACGACATAGAAATCGATACCCGGATAAAGAACCAAATTATCAGGAATCACATAGCTCCACAGAGTATCGTTTTGACGCGTCATCTTGTACGCCGCGAACGGTTTATTCGACGTATTCACCTCCCTGCTATAGAGGCGCACGTCCAAATCAGTCGACTTGGAATAGACATAGACAGCCAAAGTAAGGCTCTTCCTTTGCGGCTGTTCCACGCCTACCAAATCCATCGTCGAGGGAGTCAATTCCACAACAGGCGGCTTGGCGTCTTCGTCCCAATAAGCCGTATCGGCGATATCCTTGTTCATAAACTTCATCTTGATTTCCACCATATGGGAATCACCGTCAAAGACAGCATCCGGGCTCTGGTAGCAAAGAACATATCGGGCCTGGACCGTGCTGCGGATGGTAGTATAAATGCCCGTCAACTGCGATGCACTCGGAGCATTCGTAAATGTACCGCCAGTACCGTCAGCCAAAGTCTTCAAGACATCAAACGAACTTGTTTCCAATGCAATGGTGTAAATGTTCGTACTTAAGCCTGTCGCAAGATTTATCACTTCATTCGAAGTTGTCACGTCATCGTTATTTGCACCATCCGAGAAGACAATGACCGTCGTCGGGTTCGTTTCCCCAACCACTTGCTGAACGCCCAGCTTTGCACCGGTATTAATGTTGGTGTTGCCGCTAGCCCTCAAATTATCCACCGCTTTTAGCAACAACGTTTTGTCGGACGTCATCGACTGAAGAACACGGGCACTGGAACCACCCGAAAATCCTACAATGGCGGTTCTGTCATAGGGGCCCATTTCGTTGATAAACTGACGGATTGCATTTTGTGCGGTCGTCATACGGTTGCCGCCCATGGATCCACTTTCATCGACAACAAGCGCAACGGACACGCCGCCAATGCTTTGAATCGTAGTCGTTTGAGTGGACTGTGTCGTAGTATCCTGGAACAGCAGGTAATCCGACGAATCCAGACCCACAATAGGCCTTCCGGTATTCTTATCGACAACAGATACTTGAGCGCAAATGCTCGGATGGTTGCTCAAGTCCAAATTCGTAATTTTGAGTTCCGGTACGGCCGTCGAATCCCATACATAGTTAGCCCTGATATGGCTAAAGTCCGATTGCGGCGAAACTTTTATCCTTACGCTACTCGAATCATCGATGGTCACCGTCCCGGAAACTCTTGTCCAAGAGTCAAACAAATACCCGCCATAGGGAATCACATACACAGTCGTATCGGTTCCCGGAGTGAGGTAAACAAAGTCCGACGGGACCGCGCGTCCACGAGTCGATTCGATATAAAGAACTTTAGGAGACACAATCTGCGCCGTAAAATTCACGTTGTGCGTACCCGTCTTAACAGAATCGGTCACGCCAAAATAATAGGTCTTGCCGGGCTTTCCCTGAATCACTACATAGGATTCACCGTTAATGGGGTAAACCTCCCTCACCGAACTGAACAGCGAATCCATTCCATAGTACGTGCAAACTGCTTTGATGGAATCCAGTTTCAGCAAATAATGGTTCGTATCACTGGGAGTCCAGCTAAAGAGGACTGTAGAGTTTTTGTCCTGGGAGAAGTAATGCTTCTGGAAATTGAAGACCTGCACCGAATCCGTCAGCGGATAAATATCGCCACGCCTAAAGTACGCCCTGACCTTTATGGAATCCTTCGCCATGACGACTGTCTTTATGGCGTATGGATCATCCACTGTTCCATGGCCCGATTCAACCACCCACTTGTCAAAGCGGAAATTGGAATCTGGATTCGCCATGATGGGATATGCAGCGCCAATCCATGCAGAGGGGTAACCTGCTGAAGGTTCAACGGAACCGTTGCTGTCAGCGACAAGGGCTATCGCCGCCTTGGTCTGGGAATAACTAACCCAGAACGGCACCACAGTATCTGCATAGGTGTAGTTCGTTACGATGTAGAACAAGGAATCCCCGGCATTAAGCGAAACGGAATCCACTTTAAACTCAAGGCCGTTAAATCTTTGGCTGTACGAATAGAAATCTCCGTTCGGATATTTTTCCTCAGAAATTTTACTGGTACTTGTAAAGACAATGCCATATGTTCCCGTAGTGGGAGCCCTAAAATTGAATCTCGTACCATACAAGGCAGAACGTGAATAATAGGACTCCACATTCGTATATTTCGTCGCGACATCCGTAATCGGATACACCTTTCCCGGAATAAAATTAGCCCTGACCTTGCAGTCCGTTTCCGGTATGATATAAGTCGACATCTTGGTGGAATCCACGATCTGGCACTTTCCCGAAACGACACTCCAATAGCCAAACCTGAATGCAGTACTATTGGTATAAGCCCTCACCGGGGCAGAATCTTGAGGCACATAAGAGGAATCGTACATACGGGAAGAGGACCCCACGTAAGCATAGCCTATGCCCGCCGTGTCCGTATACAAATGTACCGTCTTTTGCGCCTTGGCCCAAATAGTATCCTGGGAGTTCGAATTATATGGATACAATAGTACATACCGTTTTTCACCCTTTCTTAAATTGACGATAAGCTTATTGTAGGTTCCAGAAACCCAGTTATTGTAATCAGCAAACGTACCGTCATTCAGATAATCCAAGATATACTCAGGATTTGTCGATTTTGACATAATGGCATATGTTCCAGAATCCGGAGCTTCAAAGAACGTGCGAACGCCGTAAAAATCATACGCATTGTAGGTACTATGTTCCTGGAAAAGGAATCTCTGGTAAACATCCGTAAGTTCATAAATCGGAGGTGTAGTCTTGACGGCCTTGAGTTCAATGGTAGAGGCAGATCCTGGAATGAACCCCGACGAACGGGACGTGCTATCTATAAATGTTCCCTTTCCAGAAACGACAGTCCACTTTTCAAAATGTTCACCTTCATCAAGCACAGCAGACGATAAGTAAAGGGTATCCCCCACGGCAACCGTATCGGTTTTCGTCTGCCCATCAATTTTCACATATGCAACCGGGAGCGCCGCGACACCTATACTATAATTCCAATAGTAGCTCGAAGAGGGAACAGCTTTAGCATAAAATGTTTGGCCTGCAGAAGTGGCCGTGATAACGAAAGTCGCTTTTGCCGAAGTATAAGTTCTCGACATTGCGGTTGTAGTAAACGTGTTGTCCGTTGCATAGTAATAATAACTTCCATAAAAAGAATTCGGCTGGAAACGCAATATATAAGTTCCTGCAGCAGGCGCCACAAAACGGAACCTCATGCCATAATCCGGGGAAACTTCATAAAAGTCATTTGCAGGGACATAGAGTTTTTCTTTATCCGTAACATCGATAAGATTAGGCGTTCCGCAGCCCAGCCTGATTTTTGTATCCTCGTTGACAAGGACACCGATGCTATAAGCAGATGAATCGGAGAACTTGTGCGTGCCACTGACATAAGTCCATCCATTGGGACGGTAGCCCTCCTTGGCATAACCCGTGACCGAAACTACAGAGCCTTTGAAGACCGGTTGTGAAGAGACCGACGTGGAACATCTCGAAGAAGTCGTTTCAACAGTAAGCTTATAAGTCTGTATGGAATCGTAACTTACGCTGAACGACATCAGGGAATCATTTGTATAATAGTTGGACACCGTATAAAAGACGGAATCTCCCGCCGTAAGGAGTAGCGTATCCGCATAAGGATCTTTGTATATGTACTGATACTTGCTATAGCTACTGAAAGTACTCGACGTATAGCGCCTAATGAGGCCCGTTTCCGAGCTATCCTTTTTCACATTAATGATATATCCGCCATCCGAAGGCGCCACGAAATACAAGCGAACCCCGTTAGCCGGCGAGCTGGAGATATCAGCCAGAGTCCCCCCGAAAAAATGTTCCTTTTCACTATATTTTGTCGGCGTTGTCGTAATGGCATACATTTTGCCCGGTTTAAATACGGCGCGGACCTTGCAATCGCTTTCTATGACCACCCCAGTACGTGCAGCGTTCGTATCCAGGATTTTACAAGTGCCCGACACCTTTTCCCATTTTTCAAAACGTGCGTACGTAGAAGAGGCGGACAACGGGACGGTATCGTTTGCAACATACGAAGAATCATAATTGCGGTAGTTGACACCCACGTAAGCATAGCCGGAGCCTACAGTATCGGCATTCACCTTGAACGTTCGAGCCATTCGAACAGAAATGGTATCGCCCATGTAATAGCTTGCAGTCGAGCTCTGGTTTAGCAAGAAATAGTACTTTCTACCCGCAGTCAACGAATATAAAGAGCGTGAAATCGAGCTATGGCCCGTGCTAGCAGGCGATGTAGAAAAAGTCGCATCTTCGCCAAAAGAATAAATATAGCGTGAATAGTAAGCCTTTGTAACTAGTGCATATAATCCCGTTTCGCTCGGTTCATAGACGGTCCTGATTCCATAAGCACCATATCCGGTCATGCTTCCGTTAGTTTTATATACGTACGGAACATACTTCTCCGTCAGCGTGTAGATTTCTCCGTCTTTTACATTATACCCGACTTTCACCTCATCTGAAGTCGGATAAATATACGTAGAAATCGCATTGGGGTCATCGAAAGTAGCCGTTCCAAAATCGACATACCAATCGACAAAGTGCTCCCCGTTATTCAAAGGCGCCTTGATAGTCAAGGAGTTGCCCCTGATAACCGTATCTTGCTTCGCCTTGCCCTGGGTAGTCACAATGGAAACGTTTTCTCTCGAAGCCCAGATGGTAAAAGTTTCGGAATATTCGCTCGAGTAGGTTACAGAAACCTTAAAATAATAGGTTTTACCTTGAACACACATAAAATTGATATAGGGAGTGTAGTAACCAGAACTATAGTCGAAATATGTCGAAAAACTGTCGTCCTCCCCATAATAATAAAGATACCTATGGAACGAATAATCTTCATATGAAGACTTTACCGTACAATACCCCGTTTTTGAAGGAGTATAGCTAAAGCGAACATCTCCGGGATTTGATGACTCGTAGTAATTGTCATCGGCGGTATACGTTTGCGCAGTTTCTGTTATCGGAAACGTAATTCCATGTTGAACGGCCGCATGGGCTAGAATTGTAAAAAAAACAACACACAAGGTTGTTAACCGTTTCATATAATCCTCTTCCAAGCAAATTTTATATAAAAATACAAAATAATCACTTTTTTTTCAAATCTTTTATTAAAAAAATTTCTAATTTGTATCATACTAAAAAACGAGACAAAATAATGACGTTCCTATTCAAAAAAACATATATCAAAGCAATATTGCTTTCCCTATGTATATTTGCATCCGCAAACGCCGTAGAGTTCCGTCCTTTGGTTCAGTTTGATTTTTCCACTAGCATTTGCCCCAAAGTAAACGTTCGGAAACAAATCAAAGACGTCAAAGAAGAACAGGAATACGACAGCGACTTTTTGATCATTGGCGGCGCCGAATTGCTCTTTTCTGCAGAATTTGCGCCAATTCACTATGGTTTCGGTCTCGGTTTCAAGAGCGAACAAAAACAAGATCGCAGCACGATAACGCCTGCATTCCTGCCCATCTGGGGTAGTTTCTCCTTTGGTTTTTACCATAAGGAAAACTGGAGCCTCATCCCCTACACGGTCGTGAGGGCCGGCCCCATGCTCGCGATGACAGGCAAAGGCAGCTGGTGGGAAAGCCCCTTCCACTTCTTTATCGATGCCGGCGTCGGCTTGAACCTGCCGTACAATTTCGGGGTCGAGGTGAACTACGGTTACTCCTCCGTGCAAAAATCGTTTGAGCACAAAGACACCAAGATCCGCATTGCTTCGGGCCGCCTTGGCATACAGCTCTCGATCGGTTTGCAGCTGACCCGCGATAGAAAAATACACCTCTAGTCAGGCCAAACATTCATTCACAAAATTCCCCCTTTGGGGGTTTATTTATATTTAATTCATGAAAAATTATATTTCTGGACTCTTTAAGAACTTGGTTCACCCCGCCGGAATCATCGGCACGGTCATCGCCCTCGCCATTCCGTTCCTTATCTACCTCGCCCCGAACATCAAGCACAGGGATACAATCCGGCAGCTGGACTTGACTCTCCCCCTCCCGCTTTTCATAACGCAGTTCGTTGCGGGAATCGTACTATTCTGCCTTTTAAACAAGGATTTCAGGGAATGGATCAAGGGAATCCTCCCCGAAAAGACCGTGAGCATCATGGCCGTAGTCTTTGCGGTCGCCATCGCGATTTTCGCAGGCACCCAGATCGAGGCTCGCCACCGAGTGCAGAGCGACGAAAGCGTTTTCATGTCCGTCGCCCAGAACATGTACTACAACCACGAATCCGGCACCTGCAACCAGGGCGAATTCGAAAATGGCGGGCTCAAGTGCACTTCCAAGTCCAACAGTTTCAAGACCAAGGGGCTTTCGTTCCTCTACTATCTCGGCATGCCCCTGTTCGGAAACGACCTCCGCTGGATTTTCACGGCGGAATTCGTCATGCTCCCGCTGTCGTTTTTGCTCATGTTCCTCGCAATTGTCGCCTGGACCCGGCAGCCCCTCCTCGCCTTTTTGGCATCGCTCCTCATGGCGCTCCAACCGACCGTGCTGTTCCAGTTCCGCGCCATGTCCGTCGAACCGCTCTATATATTCCTTTCGGCACTCTCGCTTTTCGTCTTCAAGTGGGCTTATGACAGGAACACCCTAAAGCACTGGACGCTTTTGGCCCTCATCCTCGCGTTTTTCGCGCAGACCCGCCAAGAGACCATATTCTGCCTTTTTGCCTTCATCTTCTTTGCCCTCCCGAAACTTCTCGACAAGAAAGACTCGAAAGCTCCCATCTTCTTTGTAACGCTCTCGCTATTCTCCGTGCCGGCGCTCCTCACCATCAGCTATTTCCAGGGATTCGGTTTCCAGGGCGGCGAGTTCGAAGCGCACGGGCATTTCTTTGAAGACCTCGCGAAGAACTGGGAAGTGATGACCACGAAACTGAACGACAACGGCGAACTTGCAAACCCCTTCCTCAGCTATTTCAACTACCTGTTCGCCCTTGGCGCCATCTACCTCGCCTACCGCGCCATCAACGATGCCAGAAAGAGCGACTTTTACTACCTCAAGATTCTCGGATTTTTACTTCTGTACCACCTGCAGACCTTCGTGATTCTGGAAAACGTCTCCGGCGACTTCAGCATCGAAATCAACCAGCGTTACAGCCTCGTGATGCTCCCGTCGATGGCTTTCGTGGCGGCGCTCCCGGTGACCCACATGGTCCAGTACTTTGCGGCCTCCGCCACAAACAAGAACCAGAGCAACAGGAACGCCATCGTCGGCATCTTGCTTGTCGCCCTAGCCTTCACCGGTTGGACGTTCCATTACAAGAACGATTTCAACAAGAACATCATGTACAACAGGAACCACCTGACCATCGAAGAACACGAAATCCTCGGATGGCTCAAGGAACAGCCCAAAGCGGACAGGCTCTTCATTTACGGTCGTCCCTGGCATTTTGTAGGTTACGGTATTTCGTCCATCCACTACGACAACGCCCGCAAGATGACGGACAGCCAAATGAAGGACCTCATAGACAAATACAAGGGCGAAGTCTATTACATCCGCGGACTGGACTGCTGGGACAGCCAGACCTACCACAAGAAAGCCGTCGAGCACCGCATAGCGACAACTTGCGACGTATTCGAACGCGAAATGGACATGACCGGCGTCAAGAACATCCTGATTACGAACAACTACTGGGTCCAGATAGCAAAGTTCAAGGGACGCAAGAACTACGACCCCTCAAAAATCATCACGACGAACGACCCGAAAGTCGTCCCCGCCGATTCGGCAAAGAGCACGCCGGCCGCCCTCAACATCCACTACGATCTCAAGGAACAGAGCGACGTCACCGCCAACTGGACATTCACGCTCTTCGTCAACAAGAGCATCATCTCCAGGGGAGCCTACAAGTCCGGCTCGTACGACAAGGACTATCCCCTCGAGAAGTTGCAGCCCGGCTTCAACCAGGTCCGTTTTGTCGTGCAGGACGAGGCCACGCACAGCAAGCTCGCCGACATCACGAAGTTCTACTTCGAAAAGGCGAACGGTGTCGTCCAGCTGTCCGAATACCCCATCGAAAGCCACACCCAGGAGTGGGGACAGCTGCACAAGAACGAAAGCATCGAAGGAAACCAGTTTAACGTGAACGGACTCCGTTTCGGGAACGGTCTCGGAATCCACGCCTCTTCTACGACAGTCTTCGACATCGGCAAAAAGTTCTCGACTATCAAGTTCTCTGTCGGGCTCGACGACGAGTCGCTCTGCAGCGAAGGCGTCGCCGTGGAAGTTCTCGGAGACGGAAAGACCTTGATGAAGACGCCGTTCTTCAAGAATGGAGAATTGCAAAAAGTCGAAAAAAGCATTGCCGGAGTCCAGAAGCTCGCCATCAAGACCATCCCCAAAGAGAGCATCAACTGCAGCCATGTCGACATTATCAACCCGGTCTTGATTCCATAGAACCCTTAACCCTAGATCCTAACCCATGCTTTTATCTGTAATCATTCCTGTTTTTAACGAAGAAGAAATTGTTGCCGAGACCTACCGTGTCCTCGAGGAAGAACTCAAGGACATCGAGCACGAACTGATTTTCGTGAACGACGGTTCCAAGGACCGCACCCGCGAAATCGTGGAAGGGCTCCTCCCCGGCAACCCGAACAACAAGATCATCAACTTCAGCCGCAACTTCGGCCACCAGGCCGCATTCAGCGCAGGACTCGACCACTGCATCGGCGACGCCGTCGTGATCATCGACGGGGACCTGCAGGACCCGCCGAGCCTCATCCACGAGATGCTCGAAAAGTGGCGCGAAGGCTACCAGGTCGTTTACGCGCAACGCAACAAGCGCAAGGGCGAAACGCTCTTCAAGCGCTTCACCGCGTTCTGCTTCTACCGCCTCATCGGCAGGCTCACGAGCATCGACATCCCGCCCGACACCGGCGACTTCAGACTCATGGACCGCTGCGTGGTGGACCAGCTCAAGAACCTCCCCGAACGCAGCCGCTTCTTGCGCGGACTCGTCTGCTGGGTCGGCTTCAAGAAAATCGGCGTCAAGTACGACCGCGCCGAACGCACCGCGGGCACGTCCAAGTATCCGCTCAAAAAGATGCTTCGCCTCGCCTTCGACGGCATCACCGGATTCAGCTCCGCACCGCTCAAGCTCAGCTTTTACATGGGCTGGATCGCGACCATCGTCGGCTTTGCGCTGCTCGTCTGGTCGATTCTCGAGAAGTTCCTCTCTCCCACGACGACCGTTCCCGGCTGGGCATCGCTCATGACCGCCATCGTGTTCTTCGCCGGCGTGCAGCTTTTGACCATCGGCATCCTCGGCGAATACATCGGCCGCATCTACGACGAAGTCAAGCAGCGCCCGCTGTACATCGAGGACAAGAAGTCTTAAATAGAACGTTTTAGCGTTCAATTTCAAATTTTGGCGGTGAAATCGCAGATTTTTGGCGCATTTCACCGCCATTTTTTACGTTGTACGCACGATTTTGGCATAAAAGGCGTTCAAAAAAGGCTCGTCAGGCATAACTTAGGCATAACGCGGCGGTGAAATAAGAAGTTTTTCGGGAATTTCACCGCCCAAAAGTCGCCTTCCGGCATGTACAAAGTAATTTTCGGCGGTGAAATCGGACATTTTTCGCGCATTTCACCGCCACTTTGCGATTTTCGCCACAGCACCGGCCAATTTTCGACGCCACTTTCTATATTTAGGGCATGAAGAACAAGCTTTTCGTTATGAGCGCCGCCAGTGGCGCAGGCAAGACCACCCTCAAGGACATGGTCATCAAGGATTTCCCGGACATCAAGTATTCCATCTCCGCGACGACCCGCAAGCCCCGCGAAGGCGAAATCGACGGCGTCCACTACTTCTTCAAGACAAAAGAAGAATTCGAGCAGATGATCAAGGACAACGCCCTCGTCGAATACAACCTTGTGCACGGCAACTACTACGGAACGCCCAAGAGCTTCGTCGAGAAAACGCTCGCCGAAGGCAACCGCGTGCTGTTCGACCTCGACGTCTTTGGCAAAGTGAACTTCGACAAAGTCTATCCCGACGCCACGGGCATCTTCATCATGCCGCCCAGCGACGAGGAACTCGAACGCCGCCTCCGCGGACGCGGCACCGACAGCGAAGACGTCATCCAGTTGCGCCTCGCAAACGCCAAGAAAGAAATCGAGTTCGCCCAGACAAAAGGCAAGTACGAATACACCATCGTGAACGACGACCTCAACAAAGCCGCCGACGAACTCCGCGCCATACTAAAGCAGAAGTAACATAAAGCAGAAGCAAAAACAGAATTTATCCAAAACAAAAGCACGGCCCTTTTGGAGCCGCGCTTTTTTCGTTAAACGACATTAGCTAGATGGCAAAAGCAAGCGCGATACCGCCCTGCACCGTAGGCACGAGCTGGACCTTGAACGACGTCTCCGCGCTCAGGCTCTTGTTGTAAATCTCGATTGCGGAATCCGTGTAATTTCCCGAAATGTACCCCAGCAAAAAAGCGACACCCACGACACCCACGCCGCCCAAAGTCATCGGCATGCCAAAGTCCTTGCCCATTATCCACGACACGGCTCCATAACCCAGCGCAAAGCCGCCAATACCGCCCAGCACCAGCGACGGATAATAGAACATCCGACCCGTGCTGTATTCGCTGGCCGCCTCGGGATTCGACTGGAGCAAAGCCACCACCGCATCCGGTGACACCTCGGTCCCGCCGACATACCAGGAATTGCTCACATGCGAAATTCTACTTTTTTCCCCTTTACTGACATCCTGGTACAAGCCCGAGCCAGAAGAAGCATCCGACGAACCGCCATCAAAAGAATCATTTTGCGCAAACGCAAAGCCGACGAGCATCATCAACGAAAACAGAACGATTGAAATGGACGAGCGCATAGAATCTCCTTTATGTGAAAAAACTATCCTAAATATAAACAAAAAAACTGTTTCAGGACATACGAAAAAATCCCAAGAAAAAACTTTTGTTATATTCGACAGATAGGACCAACACAGGAGAAAAACATGAAAAAAATAATGATACCCGCAATACTATTCGCTGGCATCCTATTTGCCGGTTGCGTAAAAGACGAAGCCCCGATGACCGAGGCCCAGTGCACGCAGACCCTGTGCACCAAGGACAACTGCTACGTCTGGAGCGCAGAACTCAACCGCTGCGGCACGGCAGATGCCCTCAAAAAAGAAGAAGACCGCCTGAAAAAACTCGCGAAGAAAGCCGAAAAGAAGGACAACGAAAAAACACCCCTCCCCAAGGCGACACGCGACTCCCTCGCCAAGCTCGACAAGAAAGAAAAAGCTATCCTGAAAGACCTGAATTCCCTCAACAAGACCATTGACTCCCTCGTCGCCACAGATTCCGCCTCCGGCAAGCCCCTAACCGCCGCAGCCTACCTCAAGGCCCAGCAAGAAGCCGAAAAAGCAGCCATCACCCAGAAGTACAAGGCACTCATGGACAGCGTCGAACTCCTGAACCTAGTCAACCGCAAGCCGATTACCGCCGTCCAGTGGGTTGAATACAAGAGACACAAGAAAAACATCAAGCTCGAAAAAATCGAAAGGAAAAGAGACAAACTATTATCCGGCCCGAAAAAGTAACGAGTCCAAGTCCGCCACGATGCGGACTTTTTTTTATTGAAAATAAAGAAAAAACAACAGACAACCGAAAAAAAAGTATTATTTTGTAGCATTTTCGTCATTTTCTCTGCAATATTCTACCACATTCCCGCAAATTTTACTAGATTTTGTTCATATTTGGAGTTTCAACCACAGCACTCGGTCCACGAACTGTAGTTGGACGCCAACAATGTCTCACTTCGGTCCGAATTTCGCACAAACGCGCAAGACGGGCCGAATAACCCGGGGTTGCGGTCTCTATATGACCCGTTTTGAAAAAAAGGTTTGGCTCTCAAGTCCCACAATGCATGGGGACGAGATCAAGTACGTCACCGAAGCGTATGAAACCAACTGGATGAGCACCGTCGGTGCGAACATCAACGAACTGGAAAAACACGTCGCGGAGAAAGTCGGCTGCAAGTACGCCGTGGCACTCTCCGCCGGAACCGCGGCACTCCACCTCTGCACAAAACTCGCCGGCGAGGCCCTCTACGGCATGCCCAAGGTCGGCACAGGAGCCCTGCAGGGCCACAAGGTATTTTGCAGCGACATGACGTTTGACGCAACGGTGAACCCCATCGCCTACGAGAACGGCGAGGCCGTGTTCATCGACACCGAGTACGATACCTGGAACATGGATCCGGCGGCCCTCGAAAAAGCCTTTAAAATCTACCCTGAAGTGCGACTGGTGGTGCTAGTTCATTTATACGGAACTCCCGGCAAGATGGACGAAATCCGCGCCATCTGCAAAAAACGCGGCGCGCTCCTCATCGAAGACGCTGCCGAAAGCTTCGGCGCCACATACAAGGGCGTGCAAACCGGCAAGTTCGGCGACTACAGCGCCATCAGCTTCAACGGAAACAAGATTATCACCGGAAGTAGCGGCGGCATGTTCCTCACCGACAGCAAGGAAGACGCCGACAAGGTACGCAAGTGGAGCACCCAGAGCCGCGAGGCCGCCCCGTGGTACCAGCACGAGGAAGTCGGCTACAACTACCGCATGAGCAACGTCATCGCGGGAGTCGTCCGCGGCCAGATGCCCTACCTCGAAGAACACATCGCCCAGAAAAAGGCCATCTACATGCGCTACAAGCAAGGCCTGAAGGGCCTCCCGGTGCAAATGAACCCCTACGACGCAGCCAACAGCGAACCGAATTTCTGGCTCAGCTGCCTGATTATCGACAAAGACGCCATGTGCAAGCAAGTCCGCAGCGAAACCGACGCACTGTACGTGCACGAGAAAGGCAAGAGCTGCCCCACGGAGATTCTGGAACGCATCGCCGCCATGAACGCCGAAGGCCGCCCCATCTGGAAACCCATGCACATGCAGCCCATGTACATGAGCCACGCATTCGTGACCGCAAGCGGAAACGGCCGCGCCCGCACCAACGCCTACATCGCCGGTGGAATCACCGACGTCGGCGCCGACATATTCGCCCGCGGACTTTGCCTCCCCAGCGACAACAAGATGACCCCCGAACAGCAAGACGCCATCATCCAGACCATCAAGGAATGTTTCGAGTAATTATGGATACCGGCCGCCTGAACACAATACGTCATTGCGAGCGAAGCGAAGACTCCCTAGAAGGCGAGTTTCGCAGCCATGCTTGCATGGGTATGACCGAGCCAAAGGGGAGGGACATAGTCCCATCCAGGGATGGCAACCTGATGCAAATCCTACGCAATAGCCGTTTCTCTGGCAAGCTCCGCCTTCAGCTTACGAATGCATTCTTTGGAAAGCTTGGTGATACGGATAATTGTTTCGATAGGCATTCCTTCGGCAAGCATCGCTTTGGCGTCTTCCATTTTGGCCTGCAAGAAAGACCCCTGTTTTTCGTAAAGAATATCAGTCATTCCGTCAACCTCATTCAAAAGAGTTTCGTCGGTGTACCCTTTCAAAGATACATCATCAGCAAAGTCCTTGTCAAGCAATCTCCTCGATTTTTCTTTGGGGATTTCCTTTTCTTCGAGGACATCGCGGAAAAGGCGCAACATTTCAGCCCTGTCGGACATTTCGCGACATTCTGGTGGAGTTCTGTCGTCAATGGCAAAAAATTGGGAACGATTCATAAAACCTCCATCGGGTTCGATACTTGCGAACATACAAAGAAAAATTGTCAAAAAGACAAACTTTGCAGATTTTGCAGACAACAGTTATCAAACAACGTCATTTTGCAAACTACCGTTGACACGGATAAATTCTTCGCAGAGGCCGCCTGATGTACGCGAACTGTCTAAAACGAGTCTTGGATTTTTGCTGCGCCTTGGCCGCCATCCTCTGCCTGAGCCCGCTCCTGATTTTGCTGACCGTTGTCGGCGCGTTCAAGATGAGTGGCAATCCCTTCTTCACGCAACTTCGCCCCGGCAAGGACGAGAAAATATTCAAGCTTATCAAGTTCCGCACCATGACCAACGAGCGTGACGCGCAGGGGAACCTGCTCCCCGACGACGTGCGGCTGAACGCCTACGGCAAGTTCCTCCGCTCCACCAGCCTCGACGAACTGCCCGAACTCTTCAACATCCTCAAGGGCGACATGGCCGTCATCGGGCCGAGGCCGCAGCTTGTGCGCGACATGGTATTTATGACCCCGGAACAACGCAAGCGCCACACCGTGCGGCAGGGACTTAGCGGACTTGCGCAGGTGAACGGCCGCAATGCAGTGACCTGGGAGACCAAGATTGCCTACGACCTTGAATATATCCAGAAAATCACCTTCTGGGGTGACGCGAAAATCATTCTCACCACTCTCGGCAAAGTGTTTAAACGTGCGGATATCACCGAGGACAACTGTGACACAGCCACCGACCTCGGCGACTACCTGCTTGCCAATGGACGCATCACTCGTGAAGAATACAACCGTGGTCAAGAAGAGGCGAACCGTCTCATCGGTAACGCTATTCGCATCTCCGAGCTCGGCACCGCAAAACGTGCTGTGAAAAAAACTTGCGAGGTGGCATGATGGGCTTGCACAAATTCTCCGTATCCATGTGCGTTTATGGCAAAGATAATCCTGTTTATTTTAAACAAGCTGTAGAATCTATAATAAATCAAACGGTAGAACCGTCAGAAGTTGTAATAGTTGTTGACGGCCCTGTTCCGGAAGAATTGGGCTTAATTATAGAAAACTATGAGAAAAATCCGAAATTTAAAATAATTCGTCTTGAAAAGAATCAAGGGCATGGTGTAGCACGTAGAACTGGATTAGATAATTGTTCTAATGAATTTGTTGCTTTGATGGATGCTGATGATTTGAGTGTACAAAATAGATTTGAATTACAACTCCAAGAATTTGAAAAAAATTCAAATCTTGACATTGTTGGCGGAAATATAACCGAATTTGTAGATAATCCCGAAAATATTGTTGGTAAACGAATTGTTCCAGAGTTAGATGTGCAAATTAAGGCATACCTGAAAAGGCGTTGTCCAATGAATCAGGTAACGGTGATGTTCAAGAAGGCTTCTATTTTGAAGGTTGGAGGATATATCGACTGGTATTGTGATGAGGACTATTATTTATGGAATCGGATGTTTTTAGCCAATATGACATTTGGAAATGTTCCTAAAATTTTGGTGAATGTTCGAGTTGGCAAGGATATGTATAAACGCCGTGGTAGCTGGAAATATTTCAAAAGTGAAACAAAACTTCAATGGTTTATGTTCAGAAATAGAATCATTTCCTTACCGATGTATATATATAATGTTGCTATAAGATTCTGCTTGCAAGTCCTTATGCCTAATTGGTTGAGAGGCTTTGTCTTTCAACGTTTTGCTAGGGTTAAATCATGAAAAAATATAAAATCGGTTACACTTCTGGCGTATACGACATGTTTCATATCGGGCATTTGAATATTTTGAAAAAAGCCAAAGAACAATGTGATTTTCTTATTGTGGGTGTTACTACAGATGCTTTGTGCGAACAGCGAAAACATAAGACTCCCATTATTTGCGAATCTGATCGTGCTGCGATTGTTGAATCCATTAAATATGTAGATAAAGTTATCCTTCAAGAAAATATGGATAAATTGGCTGTTGTCCAAAAATATCATATAGATGCAGTATTTGTTGGATCTGATTGGAAGGGAACGCCTTCTTGGGATCAGTACGAAAAGGATTTCGCTCAATATGGCTGCAAGGTGGAGTACTTGGACCATACAGATGGCATTTCATCCACAATTTTAAGAGAAAGGATGAACGCTAGATGATTTTTGTTTATAAAGTTTGGGAAGATTTTTGTAGAAAACTACATGAAAAGAATATCCATAGCATTTGTGCAAAGGATGTTTTCAACTGCAATGAAAAGTATGTTGTTTTAAAACATGATGTTGAAACGGATGTTAATCGTGCTTTTGAAATGGCCAAGATTGAGTCTAAATATGGTCATCGAGGCGTTTATTATGTTCAGGCTTATTTGCTGTCTAATCTGCAACACGTGGAAATTCTGAAAAAAATAGAATCGTTAGGTCATGAGGTGTCGTATCATTACGATGTAATGGATGCTTGTAAGGGCAATATTGATGAAGCCATAAAAGAATTTGGAAAAAATTTGGATATTTTTAAGAATGCTGGATTTTCAATTTATACGTTATGTCAGCATGGTAATCCTATTGTTGAACGTGTAGGCTATACTTCGAACAGAGATTTCTTTAGAAATGCCAAAGTTCAAAGGTTATATCCACATTTGTCTGATATAATGGTCGATTTTAAAGTTAAAGCAAAAACAGAATACATTTATTTTTCTGATGCTGGACGACAATTTAAACTGATTTTTGACCCGATTAATAACGATATAGTCAAGAGTGACGATAAAAATATCGGCTTTGAAAATTTAGACGATTTAATTCCTTATATTGAGAAAAAAAATTGTATTATCAGCACTCATCCGCATCGTTGGACTAAATCGGCTAACGCTTACGTTGTAAAAATGTGTCTTTTTAAGATCGTCAAAACTTCTGCTAAAATTATCATAAAAATCCCTTTTATGAAGGGGATAATGAGTCGGTATTATTATTTGGCAAAGAAAATATGATGAACGAACAACAATCTAATAAAGATGTTAAGCTTGTCCAAATGAAAATTTTGGATGTAATGAAGTTTATTGATAAACTTTGCCGAGATAACGGTATTACATATTTTATCATGGGTGGCACTGCTTTAGGTGCTATTCGCCATGGTGGCTTTATACCATGGGATGACGATCTTGATATTTTCATGACTTCGTCTGAATATGCAAAATTTAAAACCGTGTTCAATAATCTTTCGAATAATGACAAGTTTGTCCTTCAAGAATGGCGAACAACTCCGAATTATTTGGAATATGCTAAAGTTAGAATGAATGGAACCACGTTCATTGAAAAAGCTTTCAAAGACAGAAAAAATATGCATCATGGGATTTATGTAGATATTATGATTCTGCATAAGGTTCCTGAAAACAGTTTGATTCAGAAATTGGTCTATCTAGAATCTAAATTTGTGACTTTATATGGAATTTCTCAGCGTAATTGGGTTCCCAAAACACTAGCTCAAAAGATTGTCTTAAATTTGCTTCGATTTTTGCCCTGCAATTTGATTGCAAACGTGTTTTATCGTCGAATTTACAAGTATGACAATTTGCAAAGAAACTTTAAATACTGTTATTGGATTACTCCTGCAAAATTCAAGAGTGGGCTTTTTGATGCTGATTTATTTGAAAATCCTGTAGATGTGCCATTTGAAGGATTATCTTTGCTAGGCTCGAAAAAAATTAAGGAATACCTTGAGTATCGTTATGGTGATTATATGAAATTGCCGTGAGAAGCTGCTCGAAAAGCTGCTGTCCTTGCCATGATTTTTGATGTGGACAAAGGCTATAAGGAATATTTAAATAATAGATCTATTACAAAATAGGAATTGATTTTATGAAAGTTCTTATTATTAGTCATAATGCTGTTTCAACCCATCAAAGTATGGGTAAAACTTTTTGTACACTTTTTTCAAAATTCAAGAAAAGTGAATTGTGTCAATTATATATTTATCCGACAATTCCCAATATCGATTTTTGTGATTCCTATTATAGAATAACTGATAAAGATGTTTTGAAAGGTTTATTTAGTAGAAATGTGAATGGACGAATGATTGGAAAAGAAGAAATAAGTGCCGATAGTTCTCTATTTGAAAATAAAAAAAATGAATCCTTTTATAGAAACCGTAAGAATTACACATCGATTCGAAAATTGGCAAGAGATTTCATGTGGTCGATGAGTCCATGGTTTAATACGAACCTGAAAAAATGGCTTGATAAACAAAAAATAACCCATATTTTTATTGCTCCAGGTGGTTATAAGTTTATTTATGATATAGCTCTAAAATGCGCAAAATATCTAAATGTTCCAATAGTTACATACGAATGCGATGAGTTCTTTTTTGTAAAAAAGAAAAAAAATTACTTTGACAGATTCCAACAGTTCCTATTAAATCGCAAAATAAAAATGTTGATGTCAAAAACATCATTAATTATAACTATTTCGAACGATTTGAAAAATCTATATGAGCCATATTTTAGGGTCCATGCGGAAACGATAATGACGGCAACCAGTTATATAGATCAAAATAAGTCAAAAAATGTAGAACATATTAAAGAACTCACATATATGGGGAATATTCGCTGTAATAGATATGTTTCATTATTGGAGATTGGTTTAGCATTGGATGAAATTAACACCCAAAATAATACGGCATATTCTTTAAAAATATACACAGGCGAAAAAGATTCCTATATACTTTCAGAGTTACAGAAAGCCAAATCTATTAAAATAATGGGTTTTGTTTCTGGAAAAGCGTTTGAGGATGTCTTTCTCTCAGCCCAAACTTTATTACATGTAGAAGCTTTTGATGAGGAGTCTATTGATACAGTTAAAAATTCGATATCAACAAAAATTGCAGATTCTCTGGGATTTGGAAATTTATTAGTTGCTTATGGACCTTCAAATGTGGCTTCAATGAGGCATCTATGCGAAAATGGTGCTGCATTTGTAATCAATAAAAAAAATGATTTGAAACAAGAACTCTTGCATTTGTTTACATTGTCTGAAAAAGAAAGGTATAATATAGTTGAAAATGCTTTAAGTACGGCTCGTAAGTATCATACAATAGAAAGCAATGGTCGAAAACTATATCGTTTAATGAACGATATTAATTGATTGTTATAGTTATATGTATTGGACTTATTTTTCTTTATTATGAGTATTTTATTATGAAAATAAGCATGATTAATACAGTTGATTGCGGAAGTACCGGTAAAATAATGCAACAACTAAAAGTTGTAGCTGAGTTAAATGATTTTACTGTAGAAACGTATTCGAGGCAATGGTTTGGTAAAAGAAAAGTAAGAAATAATCATACCTATTTTGGTTATAAACTTGAAAATTTATTCCATCGATTTATATCGCCATTAATCGGTTGTGAATGCTTAATGTCTTTTTGGGGAACGTTATCATTATGTAGATTTTTAAAAAAAAACAAGCCTGATTTAATTCATTTACACAATATTCATGGTTTTTATTTTTGTTTTCCCGTTTTTTTTAAATTTGTAAAAAAGTTCCATATTCCAATTGTTTGGACCCTACATGATTGTTGGAACTTTACTGGACGATGTCCATATTTTATCATGGCAAAATGTGACAGATGGAAGACTAGATGCCATGATTGTCCGTATCCGAAAAAAAATTATCCGCAGTCATATATTGATACGACACGGATGATGTGGAATCTCAAACGTCGTTGGTTCACGGGAATCGAGAACATGACTATCGTCACGCCGTCGCAGTGGCTTGCGGATTTGGTGAAACAATCGTATTTGAAGAATTATCCTGTCAACGTCATCAACAACGGCATTGATTTGGCAGTTTTTAAGCCGACTGAGAGTGATTTCCGCAACCGTCACGGGCTTGTCGGAAAAAAGGTTGTGCTCGGAGTTGCGTTCGGCTGGGGTGAACGCAAGGGGCTTGATGTGTTTGTTGAACTTTCAAAACGTTTGCCAGAAGATTACCGTATTGTATTAGTTGGAACAAATTCAATATTAGATGAATCTTTACCGGCAGATATAGTATCAATACATAAAACGCAAAATCAAACTGAACTTGCTGAAATTTATACTGCTGCTGATGTGTTTGCGAACCCTACGAGGGAAGAAGTTCTCGGCTTGGTTAATGTAGAGTCCCTTGCTTGCGGAACGCCTGTTGTTACATTCAAGACCGGGGGAAGCCCGGAATGCATCGATGAAACTTGCGGCTCTGTTGTTCCCTGTGACGATATCGACGCAATGGAAAAGGAAATTCGCCGCATTTGCGAAGAAACTCCGTATTCCAAAGATGCGTGCTTGGTACGTGCACAATCGTTTGATATGAATGAACGCTTCGAAGAATATGTGAAGTTGTATAAGGAATTTGAAAAAAAATGATTTCCGAATTGTATTTGCGTTTACTTCAAGAAAAAAAAGATGAGAAAATTCTTTCATGGATTTTCATGTTGAT
>JAEEGK010005648.1_pt1 | contig 30240 bp, 25 predicted proteins | sample 8958771 | NCBI WGS metagenome assembly JAEEGK01 (sample SAMN16246547, study PRJNA631951) | gut metagenome | biome: gut microbiome; feature: rumen; material: SC-attached | host: Bos | place: Iran: Karaj | collected 2018-10 | reverse complement strand
GCCTCAACCTCAGTCTTGTCAGCTGCGTCAAGCTTGTCACCAACTTCATCCAAAGCCTTCTGGGTCTGGAATACGAAGGAATCAGCATTGTTACGTGTATCAATTGCTTCCTTACGCTTCTTATCCTGTGCTTCGTACTCAGCAGCTTCCTTAACTGCCTTGTCGATTTCTTCATCGGACATGTTAGAACCTGCAGTAATAGTGATGTGCTGCTCCTTGCCGGTTCCAAGATCCTTAGCGGATACGTTAACGATACCGTTGGCATCAATATCGAAAGTAACTTCAATCTGAGGTACACCACGACGTGCTGGTGGGATACCATCCAAACGGAACTGTCCTAAGGACTTGTTGTCACGGGCGAACTGTCTCTCACCCTGTACTACGTTGATATCTACTGCGGTCTGGTTATCCTCTGCAGTAGAGAATACCTGAGACTTCTTGGTAGGAATTGTTGTATTACGCTCGATCAATCTGGTTGCGATACCACCCATGGTCTCGATAGAAAGGGACAATGGAGTAACATCTAACAGAAGGATCTCACCTGCACCTGCATCACCTGCAAGCTTACCACCCTGAATGGAAGCACCGATTGCTACACACTCATCCGGGTTCAAAGTCTTGCTTGGCTCATGTCCGGTTAAAGCCTTTACCTTATCCTGTACAGCTGGGATACGTGTAGAACCACCAACCAATAATACCTTGGACAATTCAGCTGCAGTTAAGCCTGCATCCTTCAAAGCGTTCTGTACAGGAATTGCAGTACGCTCTACAAGGTCATGTGTTAACTCGTCGAACTTCGCACGGGTTAAGTTCATATCAAAGTGCTTCGGACCATCAGCTGTTGCAGTGATGAATGGAAGGTTGATATTGGTTGTAGTTGCTGCGGACAACTCCTTCTTAGCCTTCTCTGCTGCTTCTTTTAATCTCTGAAGAGCCATCTTATCGGTAGAAAGGTCAACACCCTCTGCTGCCTTGAACTCAGCTAACATCCAATCGGTAATCTTCTGGTCGAAGTCATCACCACCAAGACGGTTATCACCACTGGTAGACAATACTTCGATGACACCGTCACCGATCTCGATGATAGATACATCGAATGTACCACCACCTAAATCGTATACCATGATCTTCTGCTCTTTCTCGTTGTCAAGACCGTAAGCCAAAGCTGCTGCAGTCGGCTCGTTGATGATACGCTTTACATCAAGACCTGCAATCTTACCGGCATCCTTGGTTGCCTGACGCTGAGCATCGTTGAAGTATGCAGGAACAGTGATAACAGCCTCAGATACAGGCTCACCCAAGTAGTTCTCAGCATCTGCCTTCAACTTCTGAAGGATCATAGCGGAGATCTGCTGTGGAGAATACTTCTTGTCATCGATGGTACGACCATTGTCAGTACCCATATCTCTCTTAATGGAAGAGATGGTCTTCTCTGCATTGGTAACTGCCTGACGCTTTGCAGGCTCACCGATGAGTCTTTCACCGGTCTTTGTAAATGCAACTACCGAGGGGGTAGTACGTGCGCCTTCGGCGTTTGCGATAACTGTAGGCTTACCGCCTTCCATAACTGCTACGCAGCTGTTTGTTGTACCTAAGTCGATACCTATAATTTTGCTCATATCTGAATCCTCCTGTTTATTCGCTAAAGTCAATCTTATTTCTGTTGATAGTTTACTAACTTACAACCGACACCATGCTGTGCCTTACCACAATGTCGTGATATGTATAACCCTTCTGAAGCTCTTCCGCTACGGTTCCGCTCTCGAGCTCCTCACTTTCAACCTGCATTACCGCATTGTGAAGTTCGGGGTTAAATTCCGTTCCCTTGGCTTCGATGGCCTTAACGCCCAGATTATCGAGTTCGGTCATCAGCTGTTTGTAGATCTTGTTCATTCCGTCTGCAAAGGGGCTGTCCTTCTCTTCTTCCGGAAGACTCGCAAGTCCTCTCTCGAAGTTATCAACCACCGGAAGGATCTTCTCTATGACGCTCTTGGCGCCAAGGTCGAACATCTGGGATTTTTCCTTGTCCGTGCGCTTACGGAAGTTTTCGAATTCTGCCATCTGGCGGATCCGCTGGTCGGTAAGTTCTTTGACCTTATCTTCCAGTTCGGTGACTTTTTTATCTTTTTTCTTCTTGAAAAAGCCTTCTTTTTCGGAATCACCGGTCTTTTCGGATTCACCTGAGGCTTCCGGTTCCCCGGATTCCCTTGCTTCTTCCTTTTCTCCGGCTGCCGCTTCTTCGGGGCTATCCTCGGGGTCAAGCCCTTCCGCAGCCTCCTTTAAAGCTTCTTCAAGAGCTTCTTCTTTTTCCAGCTCTTTCTTCTCTTTCTTCTCTTTCTCGCTCAATCTGATCATCCTTTCTTATACAAAGAATCCAATTGATTCATCATATTCTTTACCGTTCCCACAACCTTGTCGTAGTCCATTCGCTTGGGTCCCACGATTCCGATGGTACCTTTGACGCCCTCTTCAAGCTCGTAGGTTGCGGTTACCACGCTGCAATCCTTAAGGCCTTCCACAGGTGACTCATCTCCGATGTAAACCCTGATTCCGTTGCCCTCTCCCGAAAGGCTCGTAAGTGCCAGTTCATTAAGAGAAGCCTTCTCTTCAAAGGTGTGAAGGAGTTCCCCTGCCCGTTCTTTGTCGGCAAGTTCAGGGTACTTTAATATGTTATTCGTCCCGCTGGTGTAGATCTCCAGGTCCTCATCGGAATGGATGGCCTCTGCCACGGCGTCGATCACATCGCTTACTATGTCGGAATGGATTCCCGCCATTTTCTTAACGGAGGAAATAATCCCTAAGTTTATCTGCTCAATGCTCAGCCCGTTTAAGTGGGTGTTTAAGAGAATATTGAGCTTTAACATGGTCTCGTCATCAAGGAAGTTCTCAATGGGAATCATGTGGTTCTTGATCACGTTACCTTCCGTTACGATGACTGCCAGAAGCTGGTTGCTGTCAAGCCTTGAAAGCTGTATGAACTTTAACTTGTTCTGGTTATATGAAGGAGCTGAGATCATGGCCGCGTAATTCGTGTTGACAGCCAGGAGTTTCGCCGCCTGCTTAAGGAGTGAATCAATCTTTTCTTCCTTTTGAAGAAGAAGCTCCTTCATCTCATCCACTTCTTTTTCTTTTTCCGCAAGCATCCTGTCCACGTACAGCCTGTAGCCCGCATCCGAAGGGATACGTCCCGCAGAGGTGTGGGGCTGGATGATATACCCAAGCTCCTCCAGATCGGCCATTTCGTTGCGGATGGTGGCCGAACTCAAATTAAGATCCGTGTATTTGGAAATCGTGCGGCTGCCCACGGGCTCGCCGGTTTCAAGGTAGTTACGTACGATTGCCTTTAAGATTTTAAATTTACGCTCGTCCAGTTCCACTTTTAATGTCCTTTCGTTAAATGCTGCAGGGGACAAAGAAACCAAGTTGTCTGTTAGCACTCATTGATGTCGAGTGCTAACATCTACAGATACACTATCACCCGAGTTCTATAATGTCAATAAAATAATTTCGCCGATAATATAAAAAAAATATAAAATCAGGGTCCGCTCCAAAGCACACAAAAAGGACAGCCCCGAGGCTGTCCTTTAATGTTTTTCTTTAATCCTAAGATTTAAGCAAGGCCCATCTTGGCTTTCATCTCGGCCTTGCGCTCGTACATTGCTTTGTCCGCTCTCTTAAATACGTCATCGTAGCAGGTGTCGAGTTCTTCGTCAAAGAGTGCGCAGCCTATGGCGGCTGAGATCCTCTCCCACTCATCAAGACTTGTATCGTTATAGTTTAAATCAATCTCTTCGTTAAAGCGGGCAATGAGTTCCGAAGATTTGTCGTAGTCGTTACCGCGTAAGATTGCTACGAATTCATCGCCGCCGATCCTGAACACGGGTGAGTGATCGAAGATCACGCAGACGATGTGGCAAAGCTTCTTGATGGCGATGTTGCCCTTATCGTGGCCAAAGGTATCGTTGATGTATTTAAGACGGTTAAGGTCGATCATGGCAACACCGAAGAACTTGTTTCCTTCTTCAAATTCGGTGATGACCTTGTCAACTTCCTTGTCATAACCCATCTTGTTTCTGATTCCCGTCAGGGAGTCCTTGATTGCAAGTTCGCTTAACTGCATGGCACGCTTCTTGCTTTCTTCAAGGTCAAGCTCCATGATGTCCATTCTTACCGCAGACTCAAGAAGTTCCTCAACATAGCTCTTCATGTTGTGGGACATGAGAGAAAGCGTATCAGACAGCGACTCGATCTCATCCCCGGTCTTTATCGCGGGCAGGTTAAGGACCAGAGCCTCGGGGTTCTTCTGGGCACGGCTTCTTTCTTCGAATTCGGCGGCACCCCGCTCGATGGCGGCTATGGGCTTAACGACCCTGCGTCTGAACCAAAGCATCATGATTCCCAGGCACAAAGCACCGATCAGTATCGTGGCGGCGGCTATCAGATAAATATATTTGCGCATGGTGGATTCGATAAAGCTCATGGTCATTCCGGAGGTAAGCTGCGCAACGGGTTCACCGTTTACATCCCTCACCGTCATAACCGCATTATAGGTCTTGCCGAAATCCGTGTTGGTGGTTGAATATGTAATCTCGCGACTGTTCACATACAGGTCATACATTCCGGGAAGAAAATCCGGCGGAAAATACATCCCTATCCTGTCGCCCAGGAAGGGCACCGCCATTTCCATTCGGCTCACACCCTTTCTTTCTTCGGGCAAGAGCCCCGAAAGCACCTGGATAACATCGTATCTATCGCCTTCCTTTACAGGAGTGGCAAGCACTATATCCTCAAGGGAATAATATTTCATGACCTGATCGAAGAAAACCATCAGTTCCTTATACTTTTCCGTTTCCTCGCCTGTCGCGATACATTCTTTCAGGTCTTCGGTATCGATCCTTGCGGACGCCAGATTCAGAACGTCGTCAAGATGCGACTTATACTGCTGCATCATACTGTCTCTGAATACAAAGAAACTGATAAGCCCCATGGTGGCGCACAAGAGAAGTATTGCCAGCGTACACCCGAAGAAAATGTGTCTGCTCAACGGATTTCTGTACTTTTTGCAAAGGTTTTTATTTTCCATACTGCAATCCTCTGAATGCGAAGTCAACCGATATGCTACCGAAGATTATAGCATACCCGTATTAATGAAAAACTTAATGTCCCACGCCCGGATACTCGGTTTTTACAAATGTCCGAAGGGCCGTAAGAGAGCGCTCAACCTTTTCGGTGTCTATGCAGTAAGCCATGCGGAAATATCCCGGGCATGCGAAAGAATCAGCGGGAACCAGCACCAGATCGTACTTAAGTGCTTTGTTGCAAAAAGCAACCGCATCGTCTTCAAGAGCCTTCGGGAAGATATAGAAGGTTCCGCCGGGCTTTACAACGGAAAAGCCGAGAGAAACCAGCTCTTTGTAAAGAAGGTTCATGTTGGTTTCGTAAACGGAGAGATCCGAAGTGAGATCTATGGTCTTCGCCACCGCCTGCTGAATTAAGGATGCGGGGCAGTTATGTCCGGTGCCCCTGGAAATCTGGCCGCACATATTGATTATCGTCTCGGAATCGGGGTCTGCGGGATTCGCCGCAACGTAGCCTATTCTTTCTCCGGGAAGAGAAAGGGATTTCGAGAACGAGTAGCAGGAAAGAGTATAATCATAATATTTCGAAGGGTAAGGACACTTAACGCCCTCGAAAAGGATCTCCCTGTAGGGTTCGTCGGAAATAAGATAAATATTAAAGCCGAACTTCTTTGACTTTTCCCTAAGCATGTCGGTAAGGCGTCTGATGGTATCCTCGGAATAAACAACACCCGTGGGATTATTGGGGGAATTGATCAAAACGGCCTTCACCTTCTCGGTCAGAAGCTCATCAAATTTTTCGAAATTGATCTGGAAAGCCTCCGTATCCGCGGGGACGGTGACGATCTTCGCACCGGTACCCGTAATATAAGGAATATATTCGGGGAAGAAAGGCGCAAAAACAATGACCTCATCTCCGGGCACGGTAACTGCGCGCAAAGCATGGGCTATGGCCCCCGCCGCTCCCGTGGTGGGGAAAATATGTGTGGGCTTATAATTCATGGAAAATCGCCTGTTTAAGGATTCTGCAACGGCCTTCTTAAATTCGGGATTTCCGAGGCTCGGGCTGTACCCGTGAAGCGCCATGGGGTTTTCTTCCTTTATAAGCTTAACCATGGCATCGGAAAAAGCATCCGGCACCGGCACGGAAGGATTCCCAAGGCTGAAATCGAAGACATTTTCGTAGCCTATCTCGGTTCCTCTCTTGGTGGCAAACTCCGAAAGATTCCTGATAACGGATTTCTTCGAAAGCATATCTCTGTATTTTTCGTTGATCATATACACCTCTTTCGGGAAACTAAAAATCGTGCCGATTACTTTCACCGAAAAACGGGGAAAATATCCGGCACAATGTTTCTCCGTATTTTAATAGCCTTCAGACTCGGGCTTCTTTTTCAAAAACTTCTTTAACGCGCTGTAACAGCTCTTCTCTGGAAATGGGTTTGATCAGATATCCCTGAGGCTTAAACTGAAGACACTGCATGATCTTATCGCGTTCCGTAACGGATGTGAGAAAAAGAACGGGAACCTTCTTTGATTCCTCTCTCTTTCTGATGATCTCCAGCACATGAGGGCCGTCAAACAACGGCATCATATAGTCAAGTAAAATCAGATCGGGTGTGTGCTTAACTATATATTCAAGCGCAAGCTTCCCCGAATCCACGATGGTAACCTGATAATCGTCTGCAAGGAACATTCTGAGCATCTTGAGCATGTCTTTGTCGTCATCGACAATAAGAATGTTTTTTCTTCTCACTGCAACTCTCCCTCTGAAATTAATACACAGTAACAGGAAAAACACCTATTCTGTGTGTATTCTATCATAATTATCGGAAACTGAATACACCATATATTCTCTTTTTTCAAGCAAAATTTTGTCTTTCGGCGTATATCCGCATTTTTCGAGCAATCTCACGGATTTGATATTTTCCGGAATTACCAGTGCATTTACCTTCGGAAACCCCAGTTTAAAAGCATATTCCGTAACTGCCTTTACGGCTTCCGTCCCGTAGCCTTTGCTCTGCCACTTTGTTCCGATGACAAAACCCGTCTCCACATCTTCAAAGTCGCTTCGCACCGTAAGTCCCGCTCTTCCGATTACCGTCCCGTCCTTCAAAAGAACAGTCCAGATACCAAAACCCTGCACAGCGTAAACCTTTTCACGATACTCCGTGACATATCGCTTTTCTTCGTTCACATCGGGATATAAAGGATCCGTATAACGCGTGATTTCGGGATCTGAATATATCTTCGCAAATTCGTCCACGTCCGCTTCCACGGTTTCCCTTATTATGAGACGTTTGGTCCGCAATATTTCCCAGGGAATATTGTTTATCCGTTTATAGACCTTCAGGAAATAATCATATTCCGCGTTCTTTGCATCCAGCACAAAATACTTTCCCTCGGAAAATGCGTCGATGTCGCTTTCTGTGTGGGCAAAGATCAGCGCTTCCGCCCCCGAAGCTTTAACCTTCTTATATAAAGAAAGAGCATCCGTACAAAGAAGAGTCTCTTTCGGGATTGACGACGGATCCACGCTTTCGGGCTTACGGAAATGTACGCTTGTCCCGTGTTTTAACAGCTTTACACGGAGCTTTGCTTTATACAGGAAAGATAAGTTTTTCTCCAGCGAAAAAATGATACTTTTCATTTACTTTCTCCCGAAACTACTTTATCATAAACTAAAATGAACTAATATATAACAAAACTATGATTTTTCGGAGGAAACAAAATGGCTGATAAACCCATTGTTACCATTAAGATGAAAGGCGGCGACACCATCAGACTTGAGCTTTATCCCGATATCGCTCCCATAACCGTACAGAATTTCATCGATCTTGTACAGAAGAATTTCTATGACGGACTTATTTTCCACAGAGTTATCAAAGGTTTCATGATCCAGGGCGGTGACCCCGAAGGAACCGGAATGGGTGGCCCCGGCTACTCCATCAAGGGCGAATTTGCTCAGAACGGTGTTAAAAATGATTTAAAACACACCGAAGGCGTTATTTCCATGGCCAGAAGCATGATGCCCGACTCCGCCGGAAGCCAGTTCTTTATCATGCACAAGACTTCACCCCATCTTGACGGAGCTTATGCCGCTTTCGGAAAGGTTATCGAGGGTATGGAAGTTGTTAACAAAATTGCGGAAACCGCAACGGATTATTCAGACAGACCCCTGGATCCTCAGATTATGGAAACCGTAACTGTAGAATTACCCGCTTAATTTGATAGAATATTTTCTCTAAAAGTGTTAATTTTCTATTAATTCTCTTTTAATAATCGGATTATTTTGACGAGATGGCTTATTTTTTGCCATCTCGTTCATAATTTGTTCATATTTTGTTTTCGAAACGTTAATTGACATAACATCATTTTTTCATGTTTATGTATTATAGTGTTACCATAGAAAACAAAAACAGCTTACAAGAGTTGCTAAATACTTAAAAACTTTTTCATAATAATGCCGGGCAAGTAGACCACTTTCCCGGCATCCTCCCTTTTTATGGGGTCTTTTTTATTTTACGGCTATTTCAAAGGCCTGTTTACGGTTTATGACTGTAACAATCTTCTCATTTCCTCCGAATTCTCCGTCAAGAGTCCAGGGAACATCCGCTTCGGATTCGAAAGTGATCCCGGAAGTTTTAAAGGAATAAATGCAATCGGTGGGGTTCGCCCTGTTCATAAGTCCCGTTATTATAAGGTTTATATCTGCGGGAGTTCTCGGTGCTTTCACAAGTGTAACCTCAAAAAGACCGTCCTGCATGTCAATGTCCACGCCGGTAATATTCTTTATACCCCCTACGGATTTTGAGTTGGTAATCATTCCGAAGATAAAATCCTCTTCGGTCTCAAAACCGTCCGCTTTAACCTTCATGCGGTAGTTCTTGATGTCGCCAATCCGCTTCAGAGCTTCAAAAATATAAGCGGCATGTCCCAGCATGTTCTTTGTGGCCTGGGGCGTACCGTAGGAAACCTCCGTAAATGCGCCGAAAGCGGCCACATACACAAAGGTCTTGTTATTGAAAAGGCCCAGATCGCAGGAATAAAGTTTATCGGATACTGCTGCCTCCGCTGCCTTCGATATCTGAACGGGAATACCCATGGAAACGGCAAAATCATTGGTGCTTCCTGCGGGGATGTAGCCGATGGGGATCTTTCTTTCCCGCTCATACATGCCCTTTACCACTTCATCCAGAGTGCCGTCTCCGCCCGCGCAGACAACACGCTCAAAGGAATCGTCCATTTCCTTTACATAGCGCGTGGCATCGCCGGGGCCCATGGTGGTCCTTACCGTAACATCATGTCCCTGATAACAAAACAGCTCGATGATTTCACCGAGCCTTTGCTTAATCCGTTCTTTTCCCGCTATGGGGTTAAATATAAAAAGAAGTTTCATGGTTTATTTTTCTTTTCCGCTTAAGTAACTCTCTATACCAAGAACTGCTGCTTCCTCATCGGATCCGTCTGCGGTGACTGTAACGTTCTCGCCGAGGTCGAGTCCCAAGCTCATCATACCCATGATGCTTTTGGCATTGACACGCTTATCGCCGGCTTCAACATATATTGAGCTGTCAAACTGACTGGCAACCTGTACGAGCATGGCAACGGGTCTTGCTTCAAGACCGCCTGATAACCGAATAACAATGTCTTTCTTAGTCATAACTTCTCCCTTTCGATCTTAAACCCTCAGCATATTCGCTGAGCTTTCTGAGTCTGTGATTCACGCCCGACTTTCCTACCGGCGGATCAAGAAAACCGCCGAGCTCCGTGAGCGAACTCTCCGGATGCTCAAGTCTGGCTATTGCTATCTCCCTCAGAGTATCCGGCAGATTATCGAACCCCTCCGTCTGTCGGATAAAAAGAATATCTTCCGTCTGTCTTGAAGCTGCACTCACCGACTTAAAGATGTTGGCGGTGTCGCAATTGTTGCGGCGGTTGATGTCGTTGCGGACATCTTTCACGATACGGGCGCCCACGAGCTCCATCATGGCCCTGTGAACACCGATGATGTTTAACGCATCCGAAATTGCCTCAGATTCCTTCAGATAGACCACCGAATATTTCTTCCGGTAAGACTTTCTTGCCTTAACATCGAAATCGGAAAAAAGCGAAATGAGCAGATCGGAAGTTTCCTCATTCGGGGAAAGAATTTCGAAATGATACCGCTTATTCGGATCCGCCATGAATCCCGAGGCCAAAAAAGCGCCCCTTAAATAGGCTCTTTTACAGCAATCCCGCGAAAGTATTTCGGCAGGATTGTCAACAGAAAGCTTCTTAAGAACGCTGTGCTCCAAAACGTCAGTATCTATATTAAATGTTTTGCTTAATAATGTAAAGCACTTTCTGTAGGCGGCCTCATTGTCCTTTAAAAGGAGGAGTCTGTCGTCTCCTTCTTTTAAGGGCTTTGAATTGAAGCGGACCAAAGCAGAAATTTCCGCTATCCTGCAATGTTTTTCAACAGGCATGACAGAAAGCGCTTCCTCTTTGACCTTATTGGAAAAACTCATTCGTTCCTCCGTTTACCAGCCGATGGTTATATCCCTGTGACTCAGCGCCACTCCATAGTTTCCCTGATCCTTAAGCCTTTCGTAAAGTTTGGTTGCAAGAGTAACGCTTCTGTGGTGACCGCCGGTACATCCTACGGCAATGACGAGCTGATGCTTACCTTCTTTGATGTAGTTCGGCAACAGGAAACGAAGCATGTTTTCAAGCATATCAAGAAACTGCCAGGCCTCCTTGAAACCGAGAACATAATCCTGCACGGGCGCGTCCTGACCTGTCTGATGCTTTAACTCCTCCACATAGAAGGGATTAGGAAGAAATCTTACGTCAAAAACAAGGTCCGCATCCTGGGGGATCCCGTTCTTGAAACCGAAGGACACGATATTTACCATCAGGCTGTCGTAAGCCTTGTCTTCCACAAAGATCCTGTCGATCTCTTCTTTAAACTGTCTGGTAAGAAGATTCGAGGTGTCTATGACATAATCGGCATTTGCCTTTATCTCGCTTAAGATTTCGCGTTCCTTTGCGATACCCTCTTCAACACGGCCGTTGATGGCAAGGGGATGCATACGTCTGGTTTCTTTGTACCTTTTAAGAATAACCGTGTCGCTGCATTCAAGGAAAAGAATATCCAGTCTGATGGAACTTTTCTTGATCTTTTTCAGCGTTTCGAAGGCCTTCTCAAAGGGCATGTCCGCTCTTACGTCGATTCCGAGGGCTACCTTTGAATACTCCATATCCCTGTCCGAAAAAAGATCCACAAAATTTTCGATCAGCTGGACCGGAAGATTGTCTACGCAATAATATCCGTCGTCCTCAAGCATTTTCATGGCGGTTCTCTTACCGCCGCCGCTCATTCCCGTGATAACTACAAGTCTCATTTAACCCATTCTCCCGTCTAAAAATAACCCAATTTTATAACTTCCGGCTCAAGCATGACTCCGAATTTCGCAAAAACCTCATCCTGAACGATCTTCATGAGGTTGCTTATATCTTCGGAGGACGCGCCGCCGTCATTAACGATAAACCCGCAATGCTTCTTGGAAACACAGGCGCCGCCAACAAATCTGCCGGCTAAACCCGCATCTTCTATAAGCTTTCCCGCAAAGAAACCCTCCGGGCGCTTAAAGGTACTGCCCGCACTGGGGTATTCAAGGGGCTGCTTTGACTTTCTCCTTCCGAGAAAGTCCTGCATCTTAAACTGTATATCTTCAATCTTTCCCTTTGTAAGCGTAAACTCCGCCGCAACCGCGATGTAGTCTTCATGCTTCAAAAGGCTGTCCCTGTACGAAAAATTCATTTCTTTTCCGGAAACGGTTTTGATCTTTCCCTCAGGATCCATAAGGGTAACCGAAGAAACCACTCCGGCGATCTCTCCGTCATAGGCTCCCGCGTTCATCACAAGAGCGCCCCCGACGGTTCCGGGTATGCCGTAAGCAAATTCAAGTCCCGAAAGGCCTTCCTGTGCGGCAAAGGAACAAAGCCTTGAAAGTGTGGCTCCCGCACCGCTTTCGATCACGTTTCCCTTGGCGGTAAAGCTGTCAAAGCTTCCCCGTAAGCGGATCACAACTCCGTCATAACCCTTGTCTGAAACAAGAAGGTTGCTCCCGTTCCCCACAAGCGTATAGGGAACCTGCTTTTCTTTGAGCAATCTGACCACCGCGGAAAGTTCGTTCAGTCCGTAAATGTTAACGAGCACCGCAGCCGGTCCGCCGGTCTTGAAGGTGGTGTACTCCTTCATGGGCGCATCGACATGCAGATGCTCTTCCGAAACTATTTTTTTAAGATCTACCAAAACAGATGAGTTCAATGCCTAAATCCAACTCCGTTTATAATACAAGCCTGGCCGCTCCGTACATACCCGCGTCATTTCCGAGGGTAGCAAGCAGCATCTTTAATTTACCGCAATCGGAGAATACGTTTTCCTTAAAGGAAGGCATCGTATAGTCGATTATAACCTGTCCGGCCTTCGATACTCCGCCGCCGATGACGATGGCTTCGGGATTGATGATGGTAGCTATCACGGAAAGTCCTTTGCCGAGGCACTCACCGAATTCTTCGGCAATTTCCTTTGAAAGGGCGTCTCCCGCCTTCACACCGTCAAATACGGCCTTCGCGGAAAGATCTTCCTTTGTAAGAACAGTCGTACCGTTATATTTTTCAAAATGTTTCTTTGCAAGATTCGATACACCGGTAGCGGAGCAATACTGCTCAAAGCAACCGTGATTTCCGCATCCGCAGGCTTTTTCTTCGCCGTCGCGTACGTGAATGTGGCCGATCTCACCGCCTGCACCAAGGGCACCCGTCAGGATCTTTCCGTCGATGATGATACCGCCGCCGACACCGGTTCCGAGGGTTACCATGACGATACTGTTATAACCCATACCACCGCCCTTCCACATTTCACCGAGAGCCGCAACGTTTGCATCATTGCCCGCTGCTGTCTTAAAGCCCGTAAGCTTTTCAAACTCTTTGCTTACATTTAAATCGGTCCAGCCGAGATTGACCGCGCGGAGCACCAGTCCGTCCGCAGAAACGGGGCCGGGGACTCCGACGCCCACGCCCGCCACTTCCGAATCGGGAATGTTTCTTTCTGCAAGTTTTCCTTTGATTGAAGCAGCCACATCAGAAAGGATGTTGGCGCCGTTGTTTTCTTTACGGGTGGGGATCTCCCACTTTTCTATCATGGTTCCGTCAGTTGAAATAAGTCCGATCTTGACCGTAGTCCCGCCTATATCAACTCCGAAAACGTATTTAGCCATTATTCTTCGTCCTCTTCTCTCTTTTTCGCAAAATTTTCCTGAATTCTCTTGTAGAATTCCTGAGCGGCATTGTATCCCATCTTCTTCTGTCGATAGTTGACCGCCGCCGACTCACAGATGATGGCAAGGTTTCGACCGGGTCTGATGGGAATATTGTGGCAGACAACCTTGTTTCCGAGATATTCCGTATATTGCTCGTCAAGGCCGAGTCTGTCGAATTCCTTGTCCTTGGACCACTCCTCGAGCCGAATGACCAGGTCGATGGACTGGGTATCTTTTACGCTGGATACACCGAACAGGGTCTTAACATCCACGATACCGATACCGCGAAGCTCGATAAAGTGCTTCGTAACGTCGGGAGCGGATCCTATAAGGGTATCATCGCTTACTTTCCTGATCTCAACCGCATCATCGGACACAAGTCTGTGACCTCTCTTGATAAGTTCAAGAGCTGCCTCCGATTTACCGATGCCGCTTTCACCGGTGATAAGCACGCCTTCGCCGTATACATCCACCAATACGCCGTGGACCACGATACAGGGAGCAAGCTTTACGTTCAGCCATCTGATTATTTCAGCCATGAAATCCGAAGTGGATTTCTTGGTCATAAGCAGGGGAATGTTTCGTTCGACAGCCATTTCTTTAAAAATGTCATCGGGTATCAATTCTCTGCAGAAAACAATGGCGGGTATGTCGTAAGAAAGCAGCTGCTTGTAGGCAGAGCGTTTCTTCTGGACGGACAGGCTCTCCATATAGGTGTATTCAACGAAACCGATGATCTGAAGACGGGTAGCGTCAAAGTGCTCGAAATACCCGGCCATCTGAAGTGCGGGCCTGTTGATATCGGGCTGTGTGATCTTGATGTTACTCGTATCCACCTCGGGAGTGAGGTTTTCAAGCTTCATCTTCTCAATTATGGCATCAAGTCCTACATTCGGCATGTTTAACCCTCCTTGTCAATATTCAAACAAATAACACGATTATATTACCACATTCCGTTTTCTTATTCTACGTCTAACTTTTTACATATCGGTGTGAAAAAATGCATATACCCGCTCTGCCTGCTCTTTGGTGATTCCATCCACTGCGTTGATGCGCTCCACACTTGCTTCTTTTATTTCCGCAATGGAATCAAAGCTTCGCATCAGGGCTTTACGTCTTGCGGGGCCTATACCCGGAATGTCATCAAGAACCGAGTGCACCTGCTGTTTGCTCCTTAGGCTCTTATGGTATTCAATGGCAAATCTGTGGGCTTCATCCTGGATCCTGGTAATCAGTTTAAAGGCTTCGGAAGTACGCTTGATGGAGATTTCCTCCCCTTCGACATACAAGCCTCTGGTATTGTGGTTATCATCCTTTACCATACCGCAAACGGGAATATCCAGTTTAAGTTCGGAAAGCACCTGTTTCGCGATATTGACCTGACCTTTGCCGCCGTCCATTAAGAGAAGATCCGGAAATCTTGCGAAACTTCCGTAGGAATTCTCCATATTTTCGGCTGAGAGCTGTTCACGCTCATTGAATCCGTGGAGGAATCTTCTGGAAAGGACCTCATGCATGCAGGCATAATCGTCGGGACCTTCCACGGAACGGATCTTAAATTTCCTGTAATCTCCCTTCACAGGCTTACCGTCCTCGAAAACCACCATTGAACCCACATTTTCAAATCCGTTGGTGTTTGAAATATCGAAGGCTTCCACTCTGCGGGCATCGGGAAGATCAAGAATGTCGCAAAGCTCTTCCATGGCGCCTCTGGTGGTCTTTTCTTCGATGATAAGTCTTTCTTTGTCCCTGGTAAGGACCGTTTCCGCATTCTTGCAGGCAAGCTCCACCAGCCGTTCCTTGGTTCCCACCTTGGGCGTCAGGAGTTTAACCTTCACGCCTTTGATTCCCGAAAGCCACTCCGCAATTATTTCGGACTCCTCTATCTCAAAGGGAAGCATAATCTCGCGCGGAACAAAGGGGGTTCCGGTGTAATAGCGCTTTACGAATTCCGTGAGGATCTCTTTCTTTTTCGCACCTTCAATTTCGCCGATGTGATGATGTTCTCTGCCTATCATCTTACCGCCGCGCATAAAGAAAACCTGTATGACTGCATCGGTTTCGTCGGCGCAGATTCCGATAATGTCTCTGTCGCCTTCGTCTGTATCGGTGATCTTCTGGCGTTCCACGATCCTGGCGGCACTTTCCAGCAATTCCCGATATTTGATGGCCTCCTCAAAATCCAGGCGCTCCGATGCTTCTTCCATCTTTGCTTTCAGGTCGCGGACGATGGTTTTGTCATTGCCGTTAAGAAAATCCATGGCAAGATTCACGCGATTCCTGTATTCTTCCACGGAAACACAGCCGCGACAGGGCGCGATACAACGCTTCATGTGGTAGTTAAGGCAGGGGCGGCCGTTAGCCTTTCCTTCCTCCACCGTCTTGTTGCAGGTCTTAAGACCGTAGGTTGCGTTAAGAAGGGAGATGGTTTCGTTCACCGCCTGGGCGCTGGTGAAGGGACCGTAATATTTTGCTTTGTCCTTGAAGGTTTTTCGAACCATGAAAATACGCGGAAAGTCCTCATTAAGGGAAACCTTGATGTAAGGGTAGGTTTTGGAATCTTTAAGAAGTGTGTTGTATTTGGGATTGTATTCTTTGATAAGATTGTTTTCGAGGACCAGAGCCTCCAGTTCCGAATCCACCACAATATATTCAAAATGATGGATCAAAGAAACCATGCGCTGAATCTTGGGAGTTTTCTTGGTGGAAGCGCGAAAATAAGACCGAACCCTGTTATACAGGTTTACGGCCTTACCTACGTATATCACATTATCCTTTTCGTCATGCATGATGTAAACTCCGGGCTTATGCGGGAGCTTACCCAGCTCTTCTTCGATATTGAACATATATGCTATTAATATTTCCGCCGCGGTCTGCTGCATTTGCCGCAAACACGGCTCCACTCCGCTCAACTAACTGCTACTTCGACTACGCGTTTTCGGTGTTCGCGTGCAAGTGAAGTTCTCACCTCAAACGCAAGTCTTCGTACGCAGTGGATTTTCGCTTCGGTTCCCGCCTAAAGGTTTGCTTGCAAAATTGCAGACAGCCCGCGGCGGAATTTTATTCGGCTTCTTCAACCTTGGGTGCTTCAGCCTTGGTTTCCTCAGCCTTCTTCTCTTCCTCGGGATCGGGAATACCCTTTTCTCTGCGGAAGATCTCCATGAATTCCTTGCCGGTGATGGTTTCTTTTTCGATCAGGTATGCGGCGATCTTATCAAGGATCTCGCGGTTTTCGGAAAGGAGCTTCTTTGCTTCCTCATAACTGTTTTTGAGGATCTCCATAACTTCCTCATCAATCTGGGAAGCGGTGACCTCGCTGCAGTTAAGAACACTTCTGCCGTCAAGATACTTGCTCTCCACCGTTTCAAGACCGATAAGTCCGAAACGCTTGCTCATACCGTACTGGGTAACCATGCTGCGGGCAATGGATGTAGCCTTTTCAATGTCGTTTGCGGCACCGGTGGTAACCGAATCAAATACCAGTTCCTCGGCCGCACGTCCGCCTACAAGGCCGACAAGCATGGCTCTTAATTCCTTCTCGGTGTTTAAGAATTTTTCTTCTTCCGGAACCTGCATTACGTATCCGAGAGCGCCCATTGTACGGGGCACGATGGTGATCTTCTGTACGGGCTCCGCATTTTTCTGCAACGCTGCCACAAGAGCATGTCCCACCTCGTGATAGGAAACGATCTTGCGTTCCTCGGGCTTCATGATGCGGTCCTTCTTTTCTTTACCCACAAGAACCTGCTCAACGGCCTCGTAAAGATCCTTCTGGCTGACAAGTTCTCTGTGTTCCTTGACCGCATTGATGGCGGCCTCGTTTATCATGTTGGCAAGGTCCGAACCTACGGCACCGCTGGTGGCGAGTGCGATGGCGTCAAGGTCTACGGTTTCATCCATCATAACGCCCTTGGCATGAACCTTAAGAATATCGACACGGCCCTTAAGATCGGGCTTGTCTACGATAATACGTCTGTCAAAACGGCCGGGACGAAGCAGGGCCTTATCAAGGATTTCCGGTCTGTTGGTGGCTGCCAGGATAAAAATACCCTTGGAAGAATCGAAACCGTCCATCTCGGAAAGGAGCTGGTTCAGTGTCTGCTCACGTTCCTCGTTTCCGCCGCCGTACTTACTGTCACGGCTACGACCGATGGCATCGATCTCATCGATAAATATGATACAGGGTGCGTTCTTGTTGGCCTCCCTGAACAGGTCTCTTACACGGGATGCACCCACACCTACAAACATCTCAACAAAGTCAGAACCTGTGAGGGAAAAGAAAGGAACATGGGCTTCACCCGCAACTGCTCTGGCAAGAAGGGTCTTACCGGTTCCGGGAGGTCCCACCAGCAAAGCACCCTTGGGAAGCTTCGCACCGATCTTCGTATATCTGCCGGGATTGTGAAGGAAGTCAACAACCTCCACGAGAGACTCTTTTGCTTCGTTCTCGCCGGCAACGTCCTTAAATGTAACACCGGTTTCTTTTTGCACATAGACCTTGGCGTTGGACTTGCCGACACCGCCCATGAAACCGCCGGCACCGCCTCCCATCTTGTTTGACAGGAAACTGATGAGCACAAAGAAAAGGACGATGGGCAGAATATATGTAAGAATGATGGAAATGAGCCAGCTTGAGTTGTCCGGGATCTCACCGCTGATGGTTACGCCCGAATCCAGCAGTCTCTGAGAAAGCTGCTCGTTGTTTTCCACGTAGCCGGTCACATAAGTGATGGTCACACGGCCGATGTAAGGGTTTAAAGCCTTTTCCTCAACGGGAGTGATGACGATCTTGTCGTTGTCAAGGAAAACGCTCTTTACCTGACCGCCGTCCAGCATCTCAATGAATTCGTTATAAGTGATTTCTTTGTTCGTGGCGCTGGAAAGAGCTCTGGTAAAATAGCTCACTATAAGAAGGACCACCAGTGCCGCTATGAGCATGGGCACAAGTCTGGGGCCTTTGGGACCGTTTTGGTTATTATTCTGATTATTCTGATTATTTTCGTTAGGCATGTTTCTATCCTTGCTGAAAGGGGTTAATTTCTATTCTATTATAAGTAGCAATATATTGAGGTGCAATATAATTTTTCTGAAAAACTCTGAAAAATCTATAAATAAAACATCTCTTTTTCCCTTGAAATCACCTCTGCGGATGAGTAAAATAATTCCATGATTATATACACAATTCTTACAATGGGGAGAGAGTAATGAAAATCGGTTTTGACAACGAAAAATACATCAAAATGCAATCCGAAAGGATCCTTAAACGTATATCCTCTTTCGGTGATAAATTGTATCTGGAGTTCGGAGGAAAGCTCTTCGACGACTATCACGCTTCGAGAGTTCTGCCGGGATTTGAACCCGACAGTAAATTGAAAATGCTCCTTAAAATGAAAGATCAGGCGGAGATCGTCATCGCCATCGGAGCAGATGCCATCGAACAGAACAAGAAACGCGGGGACCTGGGTATCACCTACGACCTCGACGTTTTGCGACTGATAGACGCTTTCACGAACGTAGGTCTTTACGTCGGAAGCGTGGTTATCACCAAATATGCCGGACAGCCCGCAGCTGATGCTTTCAGGGCAAGACTCTCGGCTCTGAACATTAAATCTTATCTCCACTACCCCATCGAAGGTTATCCCTCAAATATTCCTCTCATCGTAAGCGACAACGGTTACGGTAAAAATGACTATATTGAGACCTCCAGACCGCTGGTGGTGATCACCGCACCCGGTCCCGGAAGCGGAAAAATGGCCACTTGTCTTTCCCAGCTTTATCATGAAAGCAAGCGCGGAGTTAAGGCAGGATACGCCAAATTCGAAACCTTCCCCATCTGGAACCTTCCTTTGAACCACCCCGTTAACATCGCTTATGAAGCTGCTACCGCAGATCTTAACGACGTTAACATGATCGATCCCTTCCACCTGGAAGCTTACGGCGAAACCACCGTAAACTACAACAGAGACGTGGAAGTATTCCCCGTGCTTAATGCGATCTTCACCCACATTCTCGGAGAGAGCCCCTATAAATCTCCCACCGATATGGGCGTTAACATGGCAGGAAATTGCATCATAGACGATGACGCCTGCAGAGAAGCCTCCAAACAGGAAGTTATCAGAAGATATTACACCGGTCTTTGCGATGTTAAGAAGGGTACCGGGACCAAAGAATCTGTTTATAAGCTGGAGCTTTTGATGAAACAGATGAATCTGACTCCCGACGACAGACCCGTTGTGGCTTCCGCCCTTGAAAGAGAAGCCGAAACCGGACATCCGGCCGTTGCCATCGAACTTCCGGGCGGAACGCTCATTTCGGGAAAGACCACGGACCTTCTCGGTGCAAGCGCCGCAGCTCTTATCAATTCCATTAAGGAGCTCGCCGGGATCGACCACAATCTCCACCTGGTTACCAAGGAAGCTCTCGGACCCATTCAGACTCTTAAGACCAACTATCTCGGAAGCTCCAACCCGAGACTCCATACGGATGAAGTGCTCATTGCCCTTTCCGTCAGTGCCGCAACCAATGCAGCCTCCGCAACCGCTCTCGAGCAGCTTCCCAAATTAAGAAACTGTGAGGTCCACTCCAGCGTGATCCTTTCACCCGTGGATGAAAAGATCTTTAAGAAGCTGGGAATGCACCTCACCTGTGAACCCAAGTATGAAACCAACAAGAAATTTCACAATTGATTTATTTATTCTTTGATCGATGACATGACCACGTTCCTGATCCTTCTCATATAGGGCGTGGTTCCCGCATCGGTTCTCTGAAGCATATGAAGAATGGTGACTTTGTGGGCGGGATCGTTGGTAAAGTAAGGTCCGAGCCAGCCGTCCCAGCCGTATTCACCTTCCGAAGCAAACAACGCCGCTCTTCCCGGATGCTTCATCACTCTCATAAGATTTCCGTAAGTAAAGCCCTGAAGACCGTCCCAGTTTTTAAACGCTTCCTGAGGGGCCTTATCCAGTTCTCCCGCAGTAAACCACCTGACGGTTCCTTCCTGCATGATCTGTTTTCCTTCGTAAGCTCCGAAATTCATGAGCATTTTTGCAAACTTGGCATAATCGTCAAGGGTCGTTGCAAGTCCCGCTCCGCCCGATTCAAAAGCAGGCGCATGCTCCATGGCAAGATTGATCGCCAGATGATTGTCCGTGAATTCCTCCAGTCCGCCCGGAACCTGCCTGTACACCTTCGTAAGCCTGTCATGGGCTTTTTTCTGTACAAAGAAACCGGTATCCTTCATATCCATGGGCTTAAAGAAACGCTCGTTTAAATATTCCCCGAATTTCTTACCCGTAACGGCTTCTGCCACCGCACCGAGAACATCTGCCCCAAAGCTGTAATTGAAACTCTCTCCGGGCGAAAAGATAAGCGGTATTTCGCCAAGCCTTTCGGCAAATTCCATGGTTGTCATTTCGTTTTCTTTGTCAAGGCGCTTCTTTGCATCAACGACAAGTGCGCTTACCGCAAGTTCGGTATCGTTTTTATTACCTTCGTAGGTAAGGCCGGCCGTCATGTTGAGAAGATCCTTGATCTTGGCATCGCGTTTTACGGGATGAAGGCCTGCAGCGTCCCGATATTTCTGACTTTTGAAGGTAGGAATGTAATCACCCACCGGCGAATTGAGATCGATAAGTCCGTCTTCGGCAAGACACATTACCGCTGCCGCCGTAACCGGCTTTGTCATTGAATAAAGACGGAAAATTGTGTCACGCTTTACTTTCTTTTTGTTTGCGATATCCATAAAGCCTGCGGCACCGTAATAGACCTCCTTGCCGCTTTCCAGGATGAGCGTGGAGGCGCCGGCTGCATATCCCGCATCGGTCATCTCCTTCATGATATCGTCGATCTTCTTTAAATGTTTTGTATTCATGGCTGTTAACCCCCTTGTATGTCTATACGGTAACCCCCGGAAAGTCTCCTCGTCAAGCAAAAAACAACCACCGTGGAGGGCACGGTGGCTGTCATTTGTTTTATGAAAATAAGTCCGATACTTATTTCAGCATGGTTTCTTTGCCATAAGCTGCTTCCCAGGCTGCGGTTCTTTCGTCGATGATAGCCTGTCCGCCTGCATTGAGATATTCCTTCATGGCTGCATCCCAAACCGAATCAAAATCAGCTACGGAAGCGGTAACTGCCTTGTCGAAGCCCTGATCTCTCTTACCCTTAAGGTCGGTTCCCTGGGTCTCGGCTGCGATATCGCCAACGGTAGGAGTCTTGGGTGCTCTGGAATCAAGCATTGCTGCTTCGATTGCCTGCTTTACGTCAGCGGGATCTACGTCGGAATATGAATAAGCAAGTGAAAGAGTGGTAAGGTTTGCATCCTTAAGTCTCAAACCGTTACAGTTAATGGTCATGTCGATGTTCTTACCGGAGTTCTGGAACCAGTCGTGATGTGCATCATCGGGCTTGTCGATAACGATAGCGCCGGTAGCTGCGTCAACGTGGTGGATCACACCTTCGTCACCGATCTGAAGATATTCAACGGTAGCGGGATCTGACATGAACTCAAGGTACATAAGGGAAGCTTCAACTTCCTTGTTGGTCTTGGGGAAGAATACCTTACGGTCTCCGCCCTCGGAGTAACGATACTTGGTGTACTTGCCGTTCTTATCCTTGAAGCAGTTAACTGCAACAAACTTGGCGTCTTTGCCGTACTGAGCTGCAAGTGTGGCATTAATGGAATCCTTAGCGTTTCTGAAAGGATAGTCATAGTTGTGCATGAAAGCACCTACGAAACCGGCTTTGATCATGTCGTCTTCGGTGGAATCGCCTTCGCTGTATAATGCGAAATCTTTCCAGATGAGGCCGTCATTGTACCACTTGTTAAGAATCTTAACAGCTTCCTTTGTTCCGTTCTGGGTGAACTTTCTGTCGTCAAAACCGCGAACATAGAGTTCTTTATCGGTGATGGCGGGATCCATGCAGGATTCGATAAGGTTTGCTGCTCTCCAGCCTACGTCAAAGGAGATGGAGAAAGGAACCATCTTGGAAGCGTCAGCTCCGAGAAGAGTGGAAGCGTTGTCTCTGAAGGCAACGAGCATGCTCTCGAACTCATCAACGGTGGTGGGCTCCTTGAGTCCTAACTTATCAAGCCAGTCCTTACGAACGAAGGTGTTGATACGGCAGGTCTCGTTTCTCTTACCTTCAATGGCCCAAAGGGTCTTGGTAGCGGGATCCTGATCCTGATAAATAAGAGAATCGCCGAGCCATGCAAACATGTTGGGCATCAGGCTCTTATACTTCTCAAGATAAGGAGCAAGGTCGTGAACACCGCCCATTTCTGCATAGGTCTGGATTGTGGGATAATCGTAAGTGTAGCAGATGTCAGGTGCTGTCTGAGCTGCCAGCAGATTGTTGATATCGTCTTTTTCGGTCCAACGTGCAACGGTCTTGTACTGAACGTCGATGTTGTACTTGTCAAGCATCTGCTGCTGAACCCACTTGGTCCAGGCATTGTTTCCGGCTTCTGTTCCGCCGTCAACGTTACGGTCATAAAGTTCAACGGTAATGTGTCTGGTCTGAATGAACTTACCGTCCTTCATGCCTTCGATCTTGGCAGTCTTTCCCTTACCGCAGGCCGTTACGGATAAAATCATAACTGCGGCAAGAACTGCTGATAACAGTTTCTTTTTCATTTTTTACCTCCCCGGTATAGTTTTATATGAATTTGCGTCCGGCCCATGCCGTCCGTTTATTCCTTAACTGCTCCCATGGTAACGCCGGCTATGAAATAGCGCTGTAACCAGGGGTAGATCATAAGTATCGGAACCGTCGAGAACATAACGATAGCCGATTTGAGTGAATCCTTGAGTCCCGGCTGCATGAAACCTTCCTGAGCCGCAACTTCAACGGAATTCTGATTGTTCAATACGTTATAAAGAAGGAGCTGCAAAGGGAACCACTGCTTCTCGGCCTTAATATACATAAGCGCGTCGCCGTATCCGTTCCAGCGTCCCACTGCATAAAACAAAGCAAGTGAAGCGTACACGGGTTTGGACAACGGAAGATAGATCTTCAAAAATACCTGCGCAAAACTTGCTCCGTCTATTTCCGCAGACTCCCTCAGGGAATCGGGAATGCCGTAGAAGAAGCTTCGCATGATGATCATGTTGTAAATGCTCAAACAGCTGGGGATGATAAGTACCAGCGGATTTTCCAGCAAATGCAGGTCACTCATGAGCAAATAGTTCGGGATGGTACCTGCGTTAAAGAACATTGTAATCGTGATGAAAATGTTAATCGCTCCGCGACCCTTCAATGCGGGAAAAATAAGCGGGAACGCGCAAAGCGAAGTCATGGTCAGGGATACAAGCGTACAGATAACCGTAAGTATCGTCGTCCATACGAATGCTCTCTGATATTTCGCATCACTCAATACCGTGGTATATGCTTCGAAGTTAAAGCCCTTGGGCCACAGATAAACTTCGTGTCTGATAAGGAAATGGGTTTCCGACAGCGATTTTGCGGCTAAGTTTATCATCGGCAATACACAGATAATACTGATGATCACGCAGATGAAAACAAATACCCAGTCTCCGATTTTGGCGCTTAAGGATTTTACTTTCATTACCAAATCCCCCTTTCGCCAAGTTTACGTGATATGGCATTCGCGGTAAGTAAGAAGAACAGTCCCACAACCGACTGGAACAATCCGACAGCCGTTGTCAGGGATATCTTCAGGTCCTGCAGACCGACTTTGTAAACAAAGGTCGAAATAACATTTGCGACTTCGATGACCAAATTGTTCTTCATGGCATAGGGACGCTCGAATCCGCCGCCCATGATATATCCGAGGTTCATGATGAGGAGGACTACTATCGTAGGCTTGATCCCGGGAAGTGTAATATGCCACATCTTCTTGAATCTGCCTGCTCCGTCAACGGAAGCTGCTTCGTAAAGTTCTGTATTGATCCCGGCTATGGAAGCCAGATATATGATGGACCCCCAGCCGAAACTCTGCCATACACCGGCACCCACATAGGTTATTATCCAGTTTACGGGATTACCGAGGAAATTGATCTTGTTTCCTCCGCATGCGGCGATTAACGCATTGACAAATCCGTCCTCAGTGGCAAGAAGCTGTGTGCAAAGGCTTGCGATGATGACCCAGGAAAGGAAATGGGGCATATACGCAATGGTCTGTACAACCTTCTTAAACTTTTTAAATCTTAGTTCGTTCAGGATAAGAGCGAAGATGATGGGTGCAGGGAAACCCGCGATCAAATCCAGAAGATTAAGTCTCACGGTGTTCACGAGAGCTCTTCTGAAATCGACGTTACCGAAGGCGGTCTTAAAATACTTAAGAGCATCGGTCTGTAAGACAGGACCGGTCTTATAATAAGCCCAGGGCATTTTCCAGACGTTCATGTTGAGCTTGAATTCTTTGAATGCAACAATTATGTATTGCATGGGAAAATATTTGAAGATCAAAAGATAAAGCAAAGGTAAAACCAAAAATGCATACAGCTGCCAATACCGCTTAAAATACACCTTGTCAAACTTGCGCTTGGGTGCTGCGTACTTCCCCTTTTCCCTCTTAGCCACCTTTGGCTCCTTTCGCTTGCCGTTTTTTATAAAATAAAGTCATATTCGGCGATATTTTTGTCTATTTTGAACATATTTCTTATAGATACTCTACCTTCTTTTTCGTTGCGTTTTCTTCTTGATTATTGCTATCAACTGCTCAAAACTTGCTTTTAAAGAAAGTTAAATTTAGTTAAACAAAAAAACAAGAAATCCCGTATTTATGGGAATTCTTGTTTTCATAATTCTTTAATACCTGTCAAAAAGCGGCCGTTTTCAATCAATATTGACTTATTTCTTTGGACGCTTTTTTTGCACGTTTTTTATTGAAAAATTCTGCAATAAAAACTGCTGCCAGCATGATGATGCATCCGACGGTTTCTCTTAAATTCAACCTCTCGTGAAGGATGATCATTCCGAACATAAGTGTAAAGACCGACTCAAGGCTCATTACCACCGTCGCAAGTGTGGCGTTTACTCTTTTCTGCGCTTCCATCTGAATCGTGTATGCGACTCCGCAGGATAGCAGGCCCGTGTAAGCTATAGGGTATCTGCAGGCCCACACCGCATCAAGAGCAGGCTTTTCAAGAAGCATCGGCACTATTCCGAGCACAGCGCATACCAGAAACTGGAAGCAGGAAAGCTTAAGCACATCGACCTTCGGAGCAAAGTGCCCCACCGCTATTATATGCATGGCATAGAACACAGCGCAACCCAAAAGCCACAAATCTCCGGTTTCAAACTCAAGTCCGCCGTCCACGCACAGAAGATACATTCCGATACTCGACATCAGAACAGCGACCCAGAGAGATTTTTGTGGTTTCTTTTTAAGCAGGATAGAAAAGATCGGTACCATAACGATGTAAAGGGAAGTCACAAATCCCGCTGTGCCGGCCCTGGCGGTAGCCATTCCGATCTGCTGAAAGCTCGATGCCGCAAAAAGAAAACCTCCGCAGACAATACCGCCTCTGACCATGGTCTTGTCAAAGAAATGAGTGAGAACTCCTTCTTTGACATCCATGTATATAAACGCGGGAACCATGGAAACGGCGCCCACGGAAAAGCGTATAAGGTTAAAAGAAAACGGCGGGAGGCTCTTTGCTCCTTCACTCTGAGCAACAAGGGCTCCTCCCCAGATTATCGTTGCCAAAACCAATAGCAACGTATACTTTGTCTGTCGCATCGCATACCTCATTCTTAAAATGAAAGCCTAAGGTATTTTATCAAATAGTTTTTAAAATGCAAGACAAAAAACGAAAAAATGTCCGTTGCTTGAGGACACTGCTTCGGTAAAGCGATAAATCGCAGGTACACAAATATCGGGGCCATAGGCCCCGATATTTATAAAGGAGAGACATGAAACATGAAGTATACTTTATAGGAGGAAAAGCTTTTTGCTTTTCTGATTCAGATTATATACAGGGTCAGTTAAACGACGATTAACAGAAATAATTATTTTAAAACAAATATATTTACACCGTAATCGCCGAGATAACCGTTATCGGAATTTGAGGAAAATACCTTCTTGTAACGGTCTCCGGGAACATACTCTTTCTTTTTGCCCGTGGAAAGATTACAGTCGACTATGCACTCCCTACCTTCAAGCTTACGCGAATAAGTAAACAGATCCTTATCTTTTCTGTATACGGTGAAGTCGCCGTAAATGATCTCAGGCTCTTCTTTTCTGAACTTTATCAGCTTCCTGTAAAATTCCCTGACCTGCTCATTTTCTTTCTGTTTAAAGGGGGCATTTTCGTTCCAGGGAAGCAGGACTCTCGTATGGTCTCTGGTGCCCGCAACCACGATCTTAAAAGCTTCTTCCTCGGTATGATCCTTCAACAGATCCCTATACATCCACTTACCCTCAAGATCGTTTATGTCATCGATGGACTTAAAATCATAGTTTGAAAGGCCCATCTCATCCCCCTGAAATACAAAGGGCGTGCCGGGAAGCGTCATCTGCATGGCACAAAGAAGCTTCGCCACCGCACCGTTATACTCAGGCACAGGATTTACCTTGCTTAACATCCTCGGATTGTCATGATTGTTGTAGAAAAGCGCACTTCTGTGATTCGTTCCGTAATTCTGCGCCCATTCGATCTGATAATCCCGATAGAAATTAAGGTCGTATACGTAATCTTCATATTTGGTGTGACCGGGCGTCTCAAGGTGATCGAAGGAAAAAATCATGTCCAGTTCCTTTCTTTCTTCGCCCGTAATGAGCTTCGCCATTTCCATTCCGATACCGGGCGTTTCGCCTACGGAAAAAGCACCGTGGGGCTCAAAAGCTCTTGCACGGATCTCTTTCAGATAATCGTGAAGATGCGGGCCGTAGAAATACTTTTCAACACCCGGGAATCCCATGAGATCACCGATAAACTCATTTCCGTCCTTCAAACCTTCACTCTTGGAAATGTAGTTGATAACATCCATTCTGAACCCGTCAACGCCCTTATCAAGCCAGCGGTTAATCATGGCGATGATGTCATCCCTCATTTCGGAAGATTCCCAGTTTAAGTCCATTTGCTTTTTCGAAAAAAGATGCAGTCCCCAGAGGTTCTTGTTTTCGTAGTGGTTCCAGGCGGATCCACCGAAAAAAGAAAGCCAGTTGTTGGGCGGGTTTTCGCCGCCTTCCCTGAAGAAATAATAATTTCTGTATTTGGAATCGGGATTTTCCAAAGCCTCCTTAAACCAGGGGTGCTCATCGGAAGTGTGGTTTATGACCAGATCCATTATAAGCTTCATGCCGCGCTTGTGGACTTCGTTAAGCAGCTCATCAAAGTCCTCCATGGTGCCGAAATCAGGATTAATGGCCTCATAATTGCTGATGTCGTAACCGTTATCGTCCATGGGTGATTCGTAAATCGGCGACAGCCACAGAGCATCCACACCCAGTTCTTTAAGATAATCAAGCTTTCCTATGATACCCCGGAGATCTCCGATCCCGTCTCCGTTTGAATCCGCAAAGCTCTTGGGATAGATCTGATAGAAAACCGCTTCCTTCCACCATGCCCGTGAAATTGCGCCGTGCTCTGTTACGGGAACGTCCTTCTCGCTGTTAAGAAGTTCCAGCACCGCATCAAAAAAGTCGGTTCCCACTTTCTTTTTCAAAAAACGCTCTACCGTCTTAAGCTTAAGATTTCCGACTAAAGGATTCGTTACAAGACTTTTCTTTTTGCCGGTCTGCAAAAGGAGCTTGGAAATAACGTCATGGCCCACCGGATTTGCGTAGATTTCCTTAATCTTTGACTCCCTGTTCATTATTCTACCCCCCTGATCTCTGTGTGTTTTACCCGACCTTCAAATATCGGAAGAAATTCCTTAAGTTCCTCATATGTGTAGGAATGAAAGCCAGGACAAATAACGCTCTCGCTGTCGATGTAGCCCTGCAGAAAATATTTGCCGGCTCCCGTAATGATCTTTGCTATGCCTTCCATGGTTTCTTTGTCATGAAATTCTTTAACCACGGTGGTCCGAAATTCATAATCGACGGAGCCGTTTATCAAAAGGTCGATGCTCCGCCTGATTTTCGAAAAATCGACGGCAACTCCCGCAACTTTCGAATAGCCTTCCTCGGAGGACTTAATATCCATGGCCACATAATCAAGCAGATCGTCCTTTAAAAGTCCCTCTAAGATTTCCGGACGGTACCCGTTGCTGTCGAGTTTGACCTTCAAACCCAGATCTTTAATCTTTATGATAAATTCGCGTAAATCCTGCTGAAGCGTCGGCTCGCCGCCCGTGATGCAAACGCCCTTTGTGATGCCGACACGTTTTTTCAGATGAGAAAGAACCTCCTCTTCCGAAATAACGGGCTGCGAAGCGGGATCAAGCACGAGTCCCGAATTGTGACAATAGGGGCACCTGAAATTGCAGGCTCCCGTAAAGATCGTGGCCGCTACGATACCCGGATAATCCAGAAGAGTGGTTTTGTTGAATCCATGAATCTGCATACTTTCCCCCAAAAAGATATAATTCCAAATCCTTGAGCATCCCCGGAATATTTATTATAATTACAGAGAACCGCCCTGCGGATTTCAAATTCATCATAGCACAGTTATACAGATTTTAGGACAGGATTTTCAATGAAAAAAGCACTTACGACCGATGAAAAATTCATGAAAGAAGCTCTTAAAGAAGCTAAGAAGGCATATAAGCTGGGTGAGGTTCCCATCGGCTGCGTGATCGTTTACGAAGGAAAGATCATCGGACGCGGATACAATCGCAGAAATACCGATAAATCCACCCTTTCCCACGCCGAGATCACTGCAATAAAAAAAGCCTCCAAAGTCGTAGGCGACTGGAGACTTGAGGGCTGTACCCTCTATGTGACTCTCGAGCCCTGCCAGATGTGCTCCGGCGCCATCATTCAGGCCCGCATGGATCGGGTCGTTATGGGCTCCATGAACCCCAAAGCCGGCTGCGGAGGTTCTTTGTTAAACATTCTCGAAAATGAATCCTTCAACCACCAGGCTGAGGTAACCCGCGGAGTTCTCCTTGAGGAATGCTCCGAAATCCTGACAAAATTCTTTAAAGAACTGCGCGTACGCGTCAAACTGGAGCGTGCCGCCCGCCGCGCCGAAGAAGAAGACGACACTTACTCAAATATGCTGTCGTAATCGTAGTTATCGTAGTTTTCCCTGACTCTTTCAAGATAGGCAAGATAATTGTCTTTTGTGAGAAGTTTCTCACCCCTCGCCATGCATTCGAGCATCATAGTGTTGATGTCTTCCGAATAGTGGTTTGAATCCATGTAATAGTCCAGATTTCCCGTTATCTCGATCCAATCGTCAAAACCGAAGACCTTGATGTTGTCATATTCAAAAAGCAGCTCATAGGAATACTTAATCTCATCAAGAACAAATTCAAAGGAATTTGTTCTTTTCATGGCATCCCAATAACAAACCGAAACGGGAGGAAGAAAAACATAAAACTCCACATCGGGATTATTTCTTGCAAGAGAAAGCACATTCTGTTCGAGGTTTTCTTTTACCGCGTTTCTTGTTTCTTCGCCAAAGGGTTTCTGATCGTACTCTCCCTCCGGAATTCTTCCAAAGGTTCCGAGCACCGCTTCCCTTCCGAAGGTCTTGCCGAACGTCCAGTTAGAGTATTCGTCGAAAGTAGTTGCTTTTTCCTTCTTTATCATCTTGAGAAGGTTTTGCCCCGACCGAATAATAACATCCATGTTAAACAGATAGTCATAATCATTGAAAGGATTGGAATCATACATATACCACGGAATCTCATCGTAAGCCATGGTATCCTTTTCGTCCGCGAGACGGCTTATATCAAGGCCCCGAATAACGAGCTTTAAGTTTTTGTTATGCTTA
>JAEEGK010005644.1_pt1 | contig 30251 bp, 17 predicted proteins | sample 8958771 | NCBI WGS metagenome assembly JAEEGK01 (sample SAMN16246547, study PRJNA631951) | gut metagenome | biome: gut microbiome; feature: rumen; material: SC-attached | host: Bos | place: Iran: Karaj | collected 2018-10 | reverse complement strand
CAGCCCTGTCCCATGGTAAGGCCCTGCTTTGCTATAGCCTTGCTGGCTTCAAATGCAGTAGCGTTTGCTTCATAGCTTCTTGAGGCATCTATAAGGTTTGTCATCTCCGTGATGATGTTGACATTGGGATATATAACATATCCGTTCTCATCAGCATCGGGATGAGCCGGATCGTATACCATATTTCCTTCGGACTTGTCTTCATAAGTACCGCTCACGGCAACACCGTGTCCCTTAAACCTTCTGCTGGCACGTCCGAAGATCGTATCAAAGTTCTCATAAGAGCCGTTCTTCTCCTCAAAAGCAACAACCTTTCTCTTGTAGGGAGAACCATCTTCTGTTCTTGTCGTATTGGCATTTGCAACATTTTCTGCGATCACATCCATACGATAGCGCTGTGCCGTAAGACCGCTAGCATTTATATTAAAAGAATCAAACATTCCCATATTTAAGTCCTCGCTATATCACTACTTCAAAACCGACTTGATATTGGCAAATTCCTTGGTCATTGCCTGTATAAGTCCCTGATACTTTAGCTGGTTGGAAGCAAGTTCAACCTGTTCCTGTTCGGGATCGACATTGTTTCCGTCCACCCTGTATGAGAAATCGCCGTAGTCCGTATAGATCCTGCCTTTAAGCCTTGACAGCTCAACGTTTTTTACCTTGGCATCGATCGAAGTATACTTCTGGTTCTTTAAAGCCTGTGAGAGCTGGCTTTCAAAATCAATGTCCTGACGCTTGTATCCAGGTGTATCCTGGTTTGCAATGTTGTTTGAAATGAGTTCGTTTCTCTCCCATGAAGCGTCTGCAGCCTTATTGAGTACATTGATGTAGCTGTAGATTCCGGAATTGTACATATTTTACCTTTCCGCCTTTTGGCAAGTTATGTTAACCGCAGGTTTGCATTTTTCCCTACTGTCATACATACCCTTCTTAATTATATAGAATTATGCAAAAAAAACAAGGGGTTAACACATTATCTTGTATGTTTTTTACAAAAAATCTATATATATTGAGTTTTTTAGTTCCTAGAAACACAAAAGGGACCTATACGATGTATAAGTCCCTTTATATATATGAAATCCGTTTTCCTATATTGTTTGTGATTCTTATAAACAATATCGTCAAGATCCCGTAAATTCTTTATTGTTTTACTGTTCTTTCTTTCTTAACTTGTCTATCTCATCAAACACAACATCATTTAAGACTTTGATGTAGGTGCCCTTCATGCCGGATGATCTTGACTCAATTACTCCGGCAGATTCAAACTTCCTTAGGGCATTGACGATAACGCTTCTTGTGATGCCTACTCTGTCCGCGATCTTGCTGGCAACTAAGATCCCTTCCATTCCGTTAAGCTCGTCAAATATGTGGACGATGGCTTCCATCTCAGAAAAGCTCAATGTACTGATAGCAGATTTAACGACTGCGACCTTTCTTGACTCTTCCGCATTCTCCTCGTTTACTGCACGAAGCATCTCAAGCCCTACAACGGTTGAACCGTATTCACAAAGGATGATGTCGTCTATATCATACATCTGTCCGGATTTATAGATAAACAGTGTTCCAAGTCTTTCTCCCGCTATCTCTATAGGAGCTATTATGGCCGTAAACTTGCTGACATCCGTATCTTCAAATCCAAGAGTCTCAAGATTTACATTTTCCTTTGTTGAAAGCACAGCTAACATTCTCTCATTGAGCATTCCATCGATAAAGCCGCCAACCTTATCCTTTATAAGTTCATGTATGACCTCTACGTGGTCAGTGTTGTCAATACCGAGCACCTTGCCCTTCTTGCTGATGACAAGAACGTTGCTGTCAAGGATCTCCTGCATGACAGCACATATATCATTGAACACAACTTTGCTCGAATTGTTGTTGTGTAAAAGCTTTCCGATCTTTCTGGTCTTATCCAATAACTGAACACTGCTCATAGATAAATACCTCCCAAAATAGTATAATATTCCTCCAATGGCACTTCCTTGGATATAATTTTATCACAATTAACATGATAGTTCAAATATTTTTAGACAATTTCGACTGTTTGTCGTATTAGATGTTTTTTCCAAAAAATAAATCCGTCCATAAAAATGAACCGCCATGCAATCGGCGGTTCATTTAAAAGATCATTATGTTATTCGAAAATACATTACTCCTGTTTTGCATTCTCAGAGTAATTGCACTCTTCAGACATGCATACAAGTTTTGCACCTCTGTGAAGAAGCATCTGTCCGCATTTAGGGCAAAGCTTTCCGGAAGGCTTCTGCCATGTCATAAAGTCACATTCAGGATTATCGATACATCCGTAATATTTTCTTCCCTTTCTTGTAGCCTTTATAACTATATCCTTGCCACACTTTGGACAGGTCACTCCTATCTTTTCATAGTAAGGCTTTGTTACACGACATTCCGGGAAACCGGAACAAGCCTGAAACTTTCCGTGAGGTCCGTACTTGATAAGCAGGGGACGACCGCACTCTTCACAAAGCTCACCCGATTCCTCATCTCTTATCTCAACGTTCTCCAGTTCCTTTTCCGCAGCAATGACAGCCGCATCAAGATCCGGATAAAAATTCTCTATGATAGTCTTCCACTTTACACTTCCTTCTTCAACTGCATCAAGCAATGCTTCCATGTTGGCTGTAAATGTAACATCAACGATGCTTGGGAATGCATCCTTCATAAGGTTGTTTACGATCTCTCCCAGTTCCGTTACATATATATTTCTGCCTTCCTTAACAATATATCTTCTTGCAAGGATTGTGCTTATCGTAGGAGCATATGTACTTGGTCTTCCAATACCTAGTTCTTCGAGAGCACGCACAAGGCTTGCTTCAGTATAATGAGCAGGCGGCTGAGTGAAATGCTGCTTGGGATCATAACCAGATACCTTTAGCGTATCACCCTTTTCAAGGTTGCAAAGAAGAGTATTCTTCTCTTCTTTTTCTTCATCAGCTTCCGTATACACGTTTCTGAAGCCTTCAAATACTATCTTGCTTGAACCTGCAGAAAATACATGTCCGGCAGCTTCAAATTTAACACTTGTTGTCTCATACTGAGCTGCAGACATACGTGAAGCCGTAAATCTCTTCCATATGAGCTGATATAGCCTTAACTGATCTCTGCTTAACGAATCCTTGATAAGCTGAGGTGTACGTGCTATATCTGTCGGTCTTATAGCCTCATGGGCATCCTGGATCTTCTTTCCTGACTTCTTGTCTTCGATAGCTTCACCGACGTATTTATCGCCATACATTGACGCGATATATTCTCTTGCTGACTTTTGAGCCTCGTCAGATACTCTTGTAGAGTCAGTACGTAGATAGGTTATGATACCAACGGTACCCTGGCCCTTTATCTCAACACCCTCATATAACTGTTGAGCAATACGCATAGTCTTGGATGTAGAAAAGTTTAAAGCCTTGCTGGCTTCCTGCTGAAGCGTTGATGTCGTAAACGGAAGCGGTGCCTTCTTGGTACGTGTTCCCTTCTTAACATCCTCAACAACAAACTTCTTGCCTTCTATATCCTTTATTATCTTATCTATTTCTTCCTTATTCTTAATCTCACCGGAATATGCAGCCGTAAAGTTCTTGCCAGCCTTGTCGCAGATAAGACCTGCATCCAATGACCAGTATTCCTCAGGGTTAAAGGCATTTATCTCATCTTCTCTGTCGCAGATGATCCTGAGCGCAACCGACTGGACACGACCTGCACTTAAGCCCCGCTTTACCTTTGCCCAAAGAAGCGGGGAAATACGATATCCCACACATCTGTCTAGGCATCGTCTTGCCTGCTGTGCATCAACAAGGTCCATATCGATCGATCTTGCATTCTTTAGAGACTCCTTGACAGCATTCTTTGTGATCTCGTTAAAGGTGATACGATACACCTTTTTACCGTCAAGTTTTAAAGCTGCCATTAGATGCCAGCTGATAGCCTCTCCTTCACGGTCAGGGTCAGTTGCAAGATATATCTTATCTGCCTTCTTGACTTCCTTACGCAGGTTAGCAAGTATGTCGCCTTTTCCTCTTATTGTAATGTATTTTGGTTCGTAATCGTGTTCAACATCTATACCGAGTGCGGACTTGGGCAGATCCCTTACATGACCGTTACTGGCCGCAACACAGTAATTATTCCCCAAAAACTTTCCTATAGTCTTCACCTTTGCAGGTGACTCAACTATTACAAGATTCTTTGCCATAATGTTTCATTCCTTAACAACGTTTTTCGTGCAACACTATACAATAAAAAACTTGCGATGTCAAAAGAAAAATACATTTAATAATAAAAAAGAGCCGAAGCTCTTTTTCTATTTTATCTCTTTCTTAAGTTCCTCATACTTTTTCTTGTAGACCATAAGACGCTCAACCTGCTTCTTTAAGTCTGCATTTTCCTTTATGAGTTCCTTCATGCTCATGTTCTCTGCAGATGGTGCCTTTTCCTTCTTGACAGGGCCTTCAAATGCCTCTTTAAGGTAACGATACATTGTTGCCTGGCTTACATCATATTTTTCCATAAGCTCCTGTACGCTCATCTCATGAGCCTCTTTACGCAAAGTACTCATCTTGGGCTTATTCTTGCACGGTCTTCCGCCTTTTGCTATCCATATCATATCTTTTGCCATAGTCTTATTCCTCCTTATCAAGTTTCGCATTGCTAACCTTCATTCATCTGCTTATATAATACTGCATAACCCTTGTGATAATCAAGAGAAAATAAACGGGAGAGTTTAAACTCTCCCGCTTTGAGTAACATTAATATAGTTTAATTACTTAAGGTCATACAACTGAGTGAAGTTGATATTGAGAGGCTTAAAACTATCATTTGCAGGCAATGTTGCAATTGCATTTGTACTTGCAAGGTCTCTCTTATCATCGTCAACTGTCTTACCTTTTGTCAAAGCTCTCATACGAGTATAGATAACCGCATGATATCTGCTGTTAACTCCTTGAATATCTCCATTCATGAGATCAGCAACCCTATACTTAAACTCATAGATATGACCGTTTGTGAGAACCTGTTTGTCAGTAAGGTCCGCTCCAAGTGTGCAATCCTTCGCTGCAATTGGAGTTATGATCTTGTAACTCTTTGTTCCAACCTGAAGCGCACCTGGCGTACCATTAGGAACTTCAACATAATACTGAGCAATTATTTCTCTTCTATTATCCTGAAGGTTGTTATTAACGGCTTTGAAATAAACAGTGATTGTTGTGTCATCTCCGTTAAGCCATCCATTATTAACACCACTGTCTGTCTTAAGAGAAATATCATAAGGAACATACTGACTGGTTACATCATTTGCTCTGAGTGTAGCATTGTTCTTATATGCCGCATACGGAGCATGAGTACCTGCATTATATGCTGCAACCAAAGTATTTACAAACAGTTCTTTCTCTTCTTTGCCATCGATATATGCATGACCGGCACCAGTGTAAGTAATATTACCTTTGTTGAAGATATAGTAGTTATTTCTAGCATCATTATAATTTAGTTTGTGATAGTTTGCCTTTGATGTGCCAGGCGAACTTATCGTATACCAAACAACTATATCATCATCATAGTTTGTATCTGTATAATCTGTCTCCATGTCTAACTGGAAATACTGATGGTGAGTTGTAGCTGTCTGAATATATTCACTAGCATACCATCTAGTATCACCATATTTTTCGGCGTTTTGTTCCAAAGCACCGATTCTGAAAGGATATTCTGTAACCTGTCCTCTGTTTAATCTGGCAACTATCTTCCTCTCACGTTCATTTTCACCTGAAGATGAATTTGTTAAATTCCTTGTATAGCGAGCAGATATTTCACCATAATTAGCATTGTTATGTCTTAACAATGCAGGATCAGATAATCCATCATCCTTTGCAGGTTTTGTTTCATCATAGGCAGAAACATACTTGTCAATAAGCTGTCCCTTGTAATACAAATCTGTAGTCTCAAGTGCTTTACCGACTACTCCATATCTATCCATACCTTGGATATCTCTTAAGTAATGGTTAGCTAATACACCCCATTCTCTATCTTCAGCCTCTTCTATTCTTGAAGACGTGAGATCGTGAGTAAACAGAATACTCTTTCCAGATAACATGTACTGTCTTACAGCAAGTATTGCTTCTTTAGAATTTGCCAAAGTAGTACCTCTGAAATTATATACATCAGTAAAGCCCATTACGAGCATATCATAGTCGTATAATCTCTCTAGCCTATCTACACCACCACCGAAAATGGGTCCAGCCTGGTTAACAAAGTTTGTTACTGTATCTTTATCAACACTAATGTTAAAGTCGATAACCTGCTGGTACATCTGCTTCAGTTCAACATCATCTCTGAGGTCTAAGTGGTTATCATTTGTACCTCTTCCTGTGTTAGGATTACCATCACTGGTAAGCTGAAGGATTTTGATAGTAGGTTTATTGAGGTTATCACTTATAGCAGAATAATCCTGTATTGCGGTTTTAATTAACTCATTACCATCATTTCTGTTTTCAATAAATACCAGTTTCCAAGGAATAAGTCCAACATAGCCTTCTGGTACTCTACGAGAGATCTTGTATGTTGTACCAGTTGTTAAATGGAATTTTCCATCTTCATCGGGATTCTGAACATCATTGTTATCGTTGAATATCTCAATACTATCTAGAGCCTCAACATCCTCAAATCTACCATCAGCATCATGATCGATATAAAGCTTGCAGTTATAACTTGTATTTGTGGTATCAACAGCAGCATCATTTGTAAGCTTTACTTCAAACTCAAGAGCATATTCCCCCCAAGCATTCATGCCGATATAGTTGTGAACTAACTTACCATTTTCAATAGGCTTAGTGCTTCCATCATTATCTGCGGGTTTCTCATAAGGATTGTACAGTGGAGGCATACTGATAACTTCAACCTCCAATTTTGAAAGATTTAAATATCTTACAAACTCGGTTCTATGATCCGCAACGCCTACACCATTAGTTGTAGCGGAGTTATCCTCAAAATTCTTTGAAACGTTTACATTCTTATAGAAGTACTTGTAATTCTCGCCATCCTTTTCAGTCATGCACCAGTCAACAAACTTGTACATCCACGAATTCTCATCAACTCTTGAATTATCAATCTTATCAATTGAACCATTTGTGTTATAAACAAAGAATTCATCAGACAGTATCACAGCATATCCTGCTTTAACATAATTCTGGAGTTCTCTAAACTTATCTGGTGTGATATCATCACCTGATAGGTTATGATGCGAATTATTAGTAATACCAGTCATACCGCTAACAGTAATATCATCACCGGTATGTCTGTATACAAATGATGTTCCATCATTACTTACAACATCTGTCGTCTTATAATAAACCCTATTTCTACTTTCGATTCTAGTATTTAGGTATGCAGTATCCATTCCTATATAGATAAGATCATAGTTCTCGTTAAGATCTTCAATCCTACCTATGAATTCTTTGGTTCCCATACCTGTAACCTGTATGTTCTCAGGTTTTGTAGTATTAGAAACATTTTGATTAAACCAGTTCTTATCAAATATATCTCTGATCAGATTATCATTAACAGTCAATGTTTGTTTGCTGTTGTTATAATATGTATCTACATATTTAAGAACTGATCTAGGATCACTGCGCTCTATGTCTCTTGAAAAATAAGGTTCAAGATCAAGAACTCTGATTTCAGTCTTACCTACTGTTCTTCTATCACCAAAGTTCAAAATATATCTTATAGAAGTAGCTTTAGTGATAAGCTTATTAAATGCACTTGTATCTTTCTGTGCTACTTGCAGGTAAAATAACTCTTCATCAATATCCTTCTGAACTTCTTTAAAACCATCGAATTTAGCGCCATTGGGTAACGTAAATCCGTTAATCTTTTCATCTGAATATGCATCATTGAAATTACTGTGAATTGCATTTCTACAGTTCAGATTATCATTGATGAATACTGATTTGATTACGTGGCTGGCATCTTTATGCTGACTGATGCAATAATCTCTGTAAGCATTGCTTAAAGCATTGAGATTATTCATAGCATCTGTACTGATATTCCAATCTGAATCACCCAAAAATCTATCAATTCCGTCAATATCGTCCATCATCAAAAGAAGCATCATGTTCTTGAGGTTCTTAAGATTGTTTGTATCATCCCAAACTTCTATAGTATAAGAGTCAATATTTAAAATAACAGGCTTATTCTTTGTTGCTACCTGAGTGATCAAAGTTTTCGCAGGCTCATAGGTCATATCATTACCTGCGCCATAACTACCTCCTGTAAAATATATAAGATTAGCATTATTAATATCGTCAGCCGTTACTTCATTAGCTTTCTTCGTGATAACATCTATACAGATATTTGCACACTTATCAGAATCAACATCCAAAACGTATTGCTTAAATATTTCTCTGTTGTTATATCCGCCTGTATAGTAAAACTCATCTACTGCATCAAGCGTGAAATCATGCTTAAAGTCATGTGATCCGGTATGAGCATCAGGATTATCATTATAAACAAAAGGTTTGCCCTTAGCTTGTTTATAGAACCAATTATGATACCATGCAGGACTTGTAGTGCTTTCATCAACTATCCCAAATACATCAGGTAATTTATCCGGATCATTTACCACTACAAACCTATCTTCTTCTAGATGATAATACCCATTTGTTTTATTTAATAAACCGCTTATATAATAACCACTATCAGATGCCGATCTTGACATTGTAGCATAATGATCATTCACGCCTGCAGACTGAAGTATATAAGCAAGGCATGTATGTGTAGCATCAACAGCTGCATCAGGGATTCCATCATAATTGGTATCAATATAGTATTCTGGATCAGTTGCCGGATTATTATCTGCATCCCATTTATATCCTTCAACAGGAATGGGTGGTTTATGAGAAATAGGATCAGTCGTAAGATCACTTACCTCATTAAATAGCAATACATTGTTGGTACCAACGCTTATATATCCAAAATAAGTCAATGCGCCATCTGCTGAGCCATGATAAATCCTATCTCCATCAGCAATTTGAGATGTAAACTGCGAACCCTCGGGATTTATAGTAATATGCTTAACCACCTTCGGATCATCAGTATCAATCGGATCAGATTCTCCAGCAACGAATTGCTTATCAAAATCATAAAGGTTGGCAGCATATAACTTATAATTTGTTGAACCATCAAGGAATGTTACATCCGTGGCTGGATCAGTACTAGTTTCCGAAATTTTAAACGGCTTCATCCATTCAATATCATCGGTCACTTTAGTATAAGCAGTGATATCATATCTTTTGCCATCTGTCTCACCATTTGCAACAGCAAAGCCACCATAGTTCATGAATATCTCGCCACTGCCATCACTATCAGAATGTCGTTCATAAACCTGCTGTATAGTTAATGTACCATCAGCGAACATTGTATAAACATTAGCTGAGTTCGAGTTAGAATCATATCTTCCATGACCAGATGAATTTTCAGCAAAGGAACCATATGCTGTAAACGTCTTAGCTCCAGTTAAATCATCAGTTTCCGGATCAAGTTCATGGAATGCATCAGTATATGTAAATGCAAAGTCTTTAAGATCATTATATGGTGTAGTACCATCAGTAGTTTTAGTACCAGTCATATAATAGTCTTCACGTTCACCTTTCGATGCCATATCAGACAAAGCCATAGCCGTATTCTTATCACCTGGTTCTTCACCAGCAATCATATAGCCAATTCTTGCATTTTCATAGCTATCAACAATTTCAAGGATCGTAAACGGTTGTTCTTTACTGTTACCATTTACAATGTCTTCAATTCCAGGCAACGACGGCCTTGCTAAAGCAACAGACGAGTCATTGTACAGAGCAGTCCCTACCACTACTACTGCCAAAGCGCCCGCAACCGAAGCAGTTATCCACTTTTTCTTCTTTCTTGCATTTTTACGCTGCATTCCAAGTTCCTCCGTCATCTTACCAATTAAAATCTCAATAGTTTATTCATATATCTCTACAAAATTAGCATCTTTTACTTCATTAAATTCATTTACCATAGCAGGATTATACTTTATCTTAAACTTATGAGTACTCGTAAGTTCAAGATCGTTCTCATTATAATAGTCTGATCCTGTAAGATAATATGCTACACTCCTATTTCCGTGTGAATCTCTTGCGATAAATACTGCTGACATAGAAGCAGGTTTGTTTTTGAATACTCCGCTTGGCTTGTCGAAATTCTCATAGGTTGTCTTAAAATCTGGATCATTCATCTTTAATCTGAATCCAATCGTCCAATTTGAATAGCACAAGTTACATGTCTCTGCGAAATCAATCTTTGGTGTTAACGCATCCGCAGAATTATAGTAATTAAACTGCGGGTTATACTCATCATTTGAATTGTTACTCTTCAAATAAAGGGCACTTGTATTCGAATTATTATAAAAAACTCCTGTTGCCACTGTTCTATACATTCTTACAGTATTACCAGAATACAATGTGCTTACCGGGTATAAGTTAGCACTATTCTTACCATCAGATGCTCTTCTTAATTCTCTTTGATCGTCAACAAATGTTGTAATCTGTCCAGGATTCTGTTCGTTTTTCTGTATTGGTATAAGAACAACTCGTACAGGTTCGTAAGTTACTACCATTTCAACAGGGCCCGAATACACTCCTCTTGCATCACGTTTTCCATAGAGATGACCTTCTGCATACTCGTCAATCTTGTGAATTCCATCTTCTCTTGGTGTTGCAATACAACTAATCTTTACTTTGTAATCCCTGCTCCAATCAAGCCAGGTCCTACTTTCAACATTCAAGTAACTTATACCGGCCGGAGTCACTATCCATCCATCATCAGTTATAGTTTTTCCTGTCATATCAACATAGATAGTATCCTCAAACCTACGACGTGCATAATCAGGTTGTTTCTTATCCTCGTCTGAATCACTAAGCCATGTTTCACCATATGGTTCAAATTTCCAATGATATATAAAGTCTGATGTTGATGAATTGAGCCATGTAGCTACAGCGGCAACAGCTTGTCCCCTGTTGTTATACATATCCTCAACACCACTTAACATCAATTGCTGATTTGGTATATACTCCTCGATTCCTTCTATTAATAAATTGCGTTCTGCAGTTAAATATGTTCCAAGAATAGTAGGTTCCTTGACAGTGACTTTAAAGGTCGCTGTCATACCATTGGCCTTAGCTACCGCAGTAAACTTTCTGTCCGCAACATCATATTCACACCCCTCAGGAAGCTTGTTCGAAGGATTGATTGCTGATCCGGACGGATTAACCCTATCCATATTGGTTTCCCATCTGCAAAGAGCTCCGTCTGTTTCATAGGTAGTGGTATGACCATCCGAATATGTCACTTTAGCATAAACATTGTATTCCCTGTATCCCGCATAATCTATCGGAGCATTTGTCCCAGATGTTCCAACTTCAATCGAAACCGCTGTGGGATACTTACCACCAGTCTGAATAAGAAGCTGCACAGTGTCATGCTTTGAAGGATCATCAAGACTTGTGAGTGTAAGAGTAGCAAGATTTTGAGGCGCACCTCCTGCAACAAGTCCTGCATCTGCCGCAACACTTGCTTCTACCTTTACTCGGCCATCACTTTCAACCGTAATACCAGGCACACTGCTAACCAATGACCATGAACCTGTGTATGTATATGACCCTTCTGAATACTCATTCCCTGTTATCAGATATGTAAAAGGTACATAGATATCATTTACTCCATCAACAGATATAATAGTCTCAGCTCCGGCATCAGAACCATTCCTTAAAATCTGAACACTGTTAATGAAGCTTTCTGTCATAATTGTACTTGAAACAAATATCTCACCGGAGTTAGTACTGTCAATAACGTTATTTCTTAGAGAAACAATCTGTCTTGAAGTTATCTCCTTATCGCCTTGTTCAAAAGTTATCTCAAAAGCAATCTTACCATCATTTATTTCAGACAAATCAAAACTAATGTCTTTGACATTATCTCCCAAAAGGGCATCTTCTGTCGCAGCAACTCCTGAAAGTGTAGTAACCGAATCAACGTCATCATAGAGGGCTGAAATCCTCTTTAACTGATTGCCCTCTAAGAAAATCTTGCTAACTCTGTACTTGTAGACATGTGTATGTGCACCTGAAGACGTAACACCCATATCTTCAAGACTGTATACCAGCAATTCATTAATATCATTTACTGGGTCATTGTTATAATTGAGCGCACTGCTTGCTTCTATCAATGTATCTCTCAATCTGTTCACAACAACCTGCTGTTCATACTGCAATCCAACATCCGTGCCGGTTCTTGTAAAGTGATTTGTGCCAGCACTCATAAGTCCATATATAGCAGTGCCGGCAATTGCTAGGATAGCAAATGACACAATCAATTCAACTAATGAAAATCCTTTGTTACTCTTCATATCACGTACCTGCTTATCTCTCTTGAAAAGTTACTATTTCTCTATGGTATGTTTACCTGTATCTTTATGAAATCTAATCGTATATGTTCTTAAACCGCTAGTTATCGCGAGACTCTCCGGTTGCTTGTCAACCAGTGTTGAAGATACAGCAGCATCTTTGCCCGAACCAGTTATCGAACACCCAGTCTTAACTCCCTTATACAATCCATCGGCACGATTAAAAGCAAACCCTAAACCATCAGCTGCACCAGCCGCTAAACTATAGGTTCCTCCCTCATAATTGAGTGTCATCGATACTCTGCTATTGCATAAATACCTGTGTTCATTTCCCAACGGAATTTCAATAGGTTCTGCGCCACTCTTTCCCATAGTCGTTATCTGTTTAATAGCATAATACCCTTCCTTATCAGCCCAATCATAATCGTCAGGATTAGGGACGTATACTATATTAAGATCTTCATCAAATCTGGTCATGGAACCGGTTTTTGCTTCATTGAGTTGTGCTCCAATCTTTTCAGCAGCCTGCTTGGCATCTGAACCTGTAAGTAAGGACATAGCCAAAGTTCCCATACCAGCCATAATCACCATGATAGCTATAATAACTATCAATTCGATTAAAGAAAATCCCTTATTATCATTTTTCAGTTCATGTCTCATCATAAACTATTCCTTCTTCCAGTTCTCGTATGTAACAAGGTTTGTAAGTGATGTTGTCGTATTACCAGTTGCATCAAAGATATACTCATCACCACCATTAAGACATGTCTTTACTGGATATCCACGTCCGCCATCTTCATAGGCAAGTTCGAGGCATCTGTAAACCATATCCGGTACTTTCGTGCATGTCTGAGTACTATTATTAAATATAATCTTACCATCTGTAAGGATTACACCTTCATAATTTGTTGCATTAAGTGTAACGTCCTTAGAACATATTACAAGATGCAACGTATCATCTTGAGATACAGTGACATTTTTGGTAGATACAATAGTTCTTGCAAGAACATTCCCTGTTGACGCTTCTCTTTCTTCAAGAGTTATCATCTTGCCATCAGCTGACTTATCTACATGAATATTTCCAAAATCACCAGTAGAAACTCTATCTATATATGCCTGAATTCTCGCTTCACTCGAAACCATATTTTCAAATACAACCTGATTCGGTGAAGTTCCCCATACTGAAGGTGAAGCACCACGTATCTCAGATTCGTTTGGTATAAGCTTTGTTGTATAAGCTTTAAACATACCTATGCATTCATTATAATGATTTCTGATGTCTTCCTGCGTTGTGATATCAGCAAGTGTACTTTCAACTTTAATCCCTAGTAGATCTCCTTCGGTATCAGTTGGATCAGAAAAATATGATCTACCAGATCTAAGGAACTTCCTGTCCTGTATAGTCGGAAGTTTAACATCGCCCACATAACTCTTCGCATACTTTGCATTCTCACTATATCCATAACTGTCTTGGAAAAAAGCGTTTGCTTGGAGTTCTCCTTCATTAGTGCTATCAAACATTATATAAAAGAAAACAAGCGATCCACCATTTTCAGCCTGATCTGCTGATACTCTAACTTCGTGCTTGTATACAGACCAGCTTGTATACATATCAAGTGAATTACCACCAAAGGAAGGCAATTTTGTCACATCTGAAACCAACTTATAATTTGTTGTCGATGTTCCAGCAGCTGCAGAATCCGCAGCAACACGAGTCATAATCTCCTGATATTGTTTCTTTGTTAAAGGATTTGCGTTGTAGAGAGATTTTCCGGTTTTTTCATCAACACCGATCGCCTCGGCAGGAATAAGATATAACAGCTGGTCAGATTTCGCGGCTATAGATTCACCTGTGTATACATCCTTGTATCTGTCAGCATCTGTCGAACCTGCTCCATATATACTGTTCGTTGCATCAACATACAAGTTAGTATTAGCATACGAACCGCTACTAGTCATACTGTTTTTACCCATGCCTAGGAAAGCACGCCCTGCTATGGTAAGTTTCGTGACGCCCGTAAAATCAACTTTTGATTCCTTACCGTTTAGCAAAACAGCCGAACTCCTAGACGCATCAGCATTATCGTATCCATATCCATTAAACTCACCAGTTACTTTTACGTTTGGTTGTCTTCCTGTTAGATTCAGATCATTAGATAAGTTAACTACGCCAGTTATATCGACATCGCCGCCTTTATCGTTAAGGCTTGTTGCCCAAACATTCGCTCCGGATCCAGTAGTGAAACTTCCATCATCAATACTTATATCATTCTTTACAACAACAAGACTATCTGCACCGAATCGTGTAGTTACATTCTTTGTTGTAAAGTGATCTGCGTAAATATTTCCATTGAAATTCAAAGTTCCTGCTGTCGTTCTTTCAGCACCACCGTCAGCAATAAAACAGTAATCAGCAATATCTGCGGAAGCTGAAGATTTTGCGAAATCAAACTGCGGAAGGTTAAGTCTTATATCAGTCTGAATAACGGAAACAAAACCATTAATATCTTTATAGTAAACTTTAACATTCTTAAGTACTATACCACCATCCTGATAGGTGATCATATCACCATAGGCTGATTCAGTAGCAACTCCTGATTCGCTAATATTAACAGCTCTCACTATTGCACCATATCCCACTTCAGGAGATACATCATGCCACTTCGTAGTATCCTTAAGGAATTCTTCAAGTTTTGTTACATCATACATCTGATGTCCGCTTCCTGGGACAGCAAGGTAATTCCAAAGATTCTGGTAATACAAAGTCTTGATACGAAGCTTCTTGGCATCGTTTGACTCTGTATCATAGTTCTCCATTACAGCTGTATATGCAGAACTCAGTGAGTCGGAAATTCTTCTCTGTAAACCAACATTAATCTCATCAAGTACCTGCTCGGCAGAATAGAATGTATCAATTCCTCTGTCATTAACAACTTTCATTTTAAAGTTGACTAATGTGGTCATTAGCAAGATGCTCACAAGTGCTGCCACGAAGCCAATTGCTATAATGACAGTAACAAGCGCCATACCGCTATTATCTTTAAGCCTTTTCTTAAGCATACTCACTTTTCTTCCCTTTCTCACTTCTTCAAACCCTCTTATAGTTTCTAAAATTACTCATCTTGTCTGAGCTTTGTTCCATTCATTGTTGATAGAACGTTTCCATCCGGGTCTAAAACCTCTATTTTAACATGATAGATACGTGTCTTTGTATCCTCTATACTCAACGCTTTTCCATCAACATTTCCTACTGTTAAAGGTAAAATTGCGTCAGCATCGTTATAGTTATAGGTTCCTGCCTTATATCTTAATGTAAAGCCAAGGTTGTACATGTTTGTATCATTCATACTGTATGGTGTACGTGAACCAGTGGTAGAATTAACCTTAAGAAGGTTAGTTCTCAGCTTCAGGCATCCCTTTCCATCTACCAGTGCATCCTTGTCCTGAATAGTAAGAAGCAGTCCCTTTCCAGTCATCAGATATGTATTTTTTACACTAGGAATAGCACCGCTAGGTGTGCCAGCCAAGTCGTGCGATCCGTTCATCGCAGTAATATATAAATCCGTCTTAACCTTTGCTTTGTTATCAACAAATATCTGTTCTCTTCTTGGAGAAGCGCTAGAAGCCGCTGCTTCATATCTTGGATAATAAAACAAATATATTCCTTGTACGTCCTTGTGTGAAGCAGTATTATCAAATAGGAATACTTCCGTCTCGGTGTAATCTGTGTTAGCCACAACACCTGTTCTAACTGCTCTATACCAAATTTTCAGTTTAATTCTGTATGTACTTCTGGTTTCGCCCCACTCAGTGGTGTAAACGCCACCTGTATCTTCCGTAGTAATCTCTATACTTCTGATCAGGTCCTTCTTTGCCTCATCTTCTTCATACTTATTTGAATCATCCGGAAGTCTAACTGAAGCATTTCTGTTTGCATATTCTGCATAAGCTCTCGCATCGCAACCGCTATCCATTGTGTATATAGCACAGTCTCTTACTGAGATCGAATTAAGATCTGCTATATTAAGACCATTTGCGTAAGGATAATACAATTCTCCTGAATCCATATCCTGAATAGGATTAAGTTCTACGTGAGCAGTACTTCCTTCAGGCATATCAGCATTAAAATTCGAATTCAGTTGTTCATAGTCTAAGTCAAACGAAATCATATGTCCGCTGATTGTATATGTAACACCTGACGTAGTATTAGTAAACGAAACACCGCTTAATGTGGCTGTCACTCCACTCAAGGTCGATGGTCCTGATGTGGTAACAAGACCGTCTATTTCATCCGCAGTCATATTCTTTATTCTTTCCATGATGTTCTCGCCTGCGGTAGTTGCCTTCATTTGGATTTTTGCTTTAGCATCTGTCTGTGCACTTGTTGCAAAGGAGCGTAGAAGCGGCACACAGACAACCGCAAGTATGACCATAGCAATCAATACTTCCAAGAGTGTAAAACCTCTGTTATCAGATTGTATTTTTCTTAACTCTCTTTTCACGCTTCTACTCCTAATTCTTTCATTCCTTAAATATCCGCTTAAGAGAGGCATATAGCCTCTCTTAAGCAAAATTTTCATTACTCTTCTGTCTCTTGTTCTTCCGGTGTGAATCCAGCCTTTATATCAGCATCTGTTATAACTTTAGTATTAGATGCACGGAACACATTTGAAACTCCAGTAGGTACACTAGGTATGGTAGCCGGCAAATGATCTTTGCCTGTTCCAACCATATAGTACATATTCATATTTAAAGTACCAACAAGATTACCTGTTTCCTGGTCGAATGAAGCCGCAACGCCCTCAATGCTCTTCTTATCATCCTGTGCAAATACATAATCAGCCATCCCCTTTAAACCATCATATGTTGACTGATATGAATATGTAACAGGCGCTTTATAGAGATGAAGTTGTGTCGCCCCCTCTTCCTCAGAAGGTGCCTGTCCTTCTACGTATACCTCCTGAAGAGGATCCATAGCAATAGTCTCAAGCACAAGCTGTCCAGAGTTTGCTCTTTCCATATTTGCCCAATACATAATTTCATCTTCACGGATCATTCCCGCGGGGTATGCTTCAAGCAGACTATCTCTGTCACTCTGCAGTTTAGTCATGCCCTCTTCATATTTCTTCTTCTGAGCATTAACTGCTTCATATTCTTCCTTTTTTACTCTGAGCTCCTCATTTTCAACTGCAAGTGCTTCTTTCTTATCTTTTATAGGACTAGCAACAAACATCCATACTAAAACCGCAAGTGCAACGCCTATAAGAACTTTAATCAAATTTAACTCTTTGCTTCCAATTTTCATTCTGATCGCCCCCTTACTCTGCTGCAGGCTGTTCTTCAGCCGCTGCTTCTTCCTCAACCGCAACTTCCATTGGAGCGTATAGCATCTCAGCTACGAAAGAATACTTGATCTCGCCAGTCTCTTCGACAATGATTTCCGCAACAGATGTTGTGTCTGTTGTTATGAAACCATCAACCATTTTAAGTTTGCTTATCGCATATGCAACTTCTTCTTTTGTAGCGACCGTTGCATCAAGAATAACGTTATCACGAGTTGCCGTTAATGAATTAAGCATAAAAGAGCTTGGCATTTCATTTTCTAATGCCCCAAGGAATTTAACAAAGTCTTCATTCCTGTTCAGAGTCGCACTGTCGAGAGCTTCTACATACTTAACATCGTTCTCGAGTTCGAGATAATCGAGATACATATCGTAAACAGGCTGTAACTCTTCAATGGTTGCTTTGTAACTAGCATTGAGTTCCTGCTCCTGCATATAAGGCACCATAGTCACAGCGATCATAGCAATCGAAGCAATGACACCAGCCGCAAGAACTAACCAGCATATTGCACTAGCTGTTGCGTTTGAATCTCTTCCTTTTCTGTCTTCTTCTTCAGCGCTATCCGGATAAAATCCTATGGGTTCTAATGCAGCACCGAGACATCCGACATATTCACTATATGTAGAACCTCTGAATATCCTGTCTATATCAACACCGGCAACTCTAGTGATATCTCTTATCTTGAGGCCTATTTCACTAGTAAGAAGTACGTCCAGTCCAGTAAAATCTGCTCCGAGACCTGTGATGAGCATTTTTTCTACCGGTCGCTGATTATGATTGGCATTATAATAATCTATAACCCTGATGATACCGCCTGCGAGAGATCTAAGTGTTAATGTAATTTCACTTCTTATTGCGAACTCTTCTTTTGTATCTTCAGTATCACACTCTTCAAAGGAAGGCATAAGAACCTGTTTGCTTCGAGCTACATTAACAGCTTTCTCATAGTCCTTCGTATCTCCAAAGAAATCTGTCTGCATCAAGGTCTTGATTGCATCGTCAATACCATACGGTATGGTTCTGTTAAGAGTTGTAGCTCCATCTTCGAGCACCATGAGAAGCGTGCCTTTCTCATCCACCTTAACAATGAGCTGAACGCCATCTGCGCATTCTTCTTTTGCAGCCTGAAAAACGGAGTTACCATTATAGTCAAGTGCCGAAATAGTTAATCCAATAGACTGAGCCAGTTTTTCGTAGCTCTGAATTAATTGCTTAGGTGCAGCCAACAATAAAAGCTTATATCCGATAGCCTTGCCACGTTTCTGTTTTCCGGCTACTTTTACCGTTCCCGAATCAAGTTCCGCCTTGACCTGCTCAGCTTTTGTCAGAGGCGCTTTAGTTTCCTCTTTCTTATCTTCAATAGAAGACGTAGCTGCTTCCTTGGTCTCATATTCCACACCTATCACACTGTGTGAGAACATGTACTGACTGCTATCAATCGGGAAATAATCACTAAGATTCGTTCTTACAAGATCTTTAATCTTACTCTCTTTGCAATAAGGAATCCTTGCCTCTCTTGTAGCAATCTTTGAAGACGATATTGTAAATATCGCTTTTCTTGTCTTGATACGCTTAACAGTAAGCATACGCAAGAAAGTGTTGACGAATTCGTCATCGGTATCAACGATACCATCCTTCAACATGCCTTCGGGTGTTGTGACCACAAAGCTGTTGTAGATTTTGGGACTCTTAGCGCCAAGATCAGTCTCGATAACCTTGGTGAGTGAGCTTCCCATCTCAATACTTAATACTCTCTCTGCCATCTTAGTTCCCTTCCTGGTTAATAATATCTCTATACATTAAGATCTATAGGGGTAAAGAGGAAAACCTCATTACTTTCAAAGTTAAACAAAATAATACACAGTAAACTATTTATGTAAATTATAATTATGTTAATCTATAAAATCAAGTAAATATTGCAAAAATATTACATTTTTTCGTATTTATTTATCAAATTCGGGATATTTATATCAGAATAGACCAAAAATTATGTCAATCATTATCAGATACCGGCTACTCCAAGATACCATCTTATTATGCTTTCACCCCACAAAACCGCGATCAATATTCCAATGCTTAAGTACGGTCCCATGGCTAAGACTCTATCCGCTTTAGCTATCTTCATCCGAAGAACATGTATTGGCGCACCGATTATGCAGCCAAGTGCAAAAGCCAAAATAATAAGCTTCCAGCCAATCAGCAAACCCGCTGCAGCCATAAGCTTCATATCACCACCGCCGATACCGCGACCATCTGTCACGATAATGATGATATAGAGTGGAATACTGACGGCAAGGAAGCCAATCACGTGGTCTAACCATTCAGTGTAATTAAGCACTGTCATGATCAGCCCCAGCGTCAGTATAAATATGTTGATTCCTGCAGGAATCTCATAAGTTCTAAAATCAATTACGCTCAGTGTCAACAAAGCCGAGAAAAGTAGTGCGTAGAGTAGGGATTCTACGCTTATCCCCTTTATCATTGCCACCAGCAACCACAATATGCCGTTAGAAGCTTCTATTATTGGATACTGTGGAGAAATAGGGGCTTTACAATATCTGCACTTGCCCCTCAGTATCATCCAGCTGAACAGTGGTATATTATCATACCACTGCAGCTGATGATTACATGTCATACAATGAGATCTGACTATCGCAATATTCTCTTTCTTAGGTATGCGATAAATACATACATTCAAGAAACTACCGATCACTATCCCATATAGGAATACAACTATGTAGATTGGTGTAAGTATCGAATAGTCCATGATCAAATCGTGCTGTAGTTATTACTGCTCTTTGTAAACAGAAACACCTGATGTTGATGAAAGATCGTATGAACCTACATATACGTAGCACACGCCCTGATTAGCGTTGTATGTGTATGTAAAGTTGTCGCCAGGGCCACCATTCTTGTTTCCCTTTGTTACAGGAACTTCACCAAGTGAAGAAGGTGAGCTTGCTGTACAAGTAACGCTTGTACCAGAACCTGTAATCTTACCATCAGCGATATCAGCTAAAACTGCTGATCTGATTGTCTCTGCGTTAGATACGTCTGTAGATCTTCTTGAGCTCTCTACATACTTGATGAACTGAGGTGCAAGTACACCAACCAGAACTGCCATGATCGCGATAACAACGATCAACTCAACGAGTGAAAAACCTTTGTTGTTCATTTTCTTCATAATGAATTTTCTCCTTTTCTTTTGTTTAGTTTTCATCTTTTATCTTAAGCATCGAACCCCTACAATCCGATGTTTAATTCATTTTTACAGATTATCCATTGCCTGGTACATAGCAAGCATCGGTGCCATGATCGCTCCGATAAGTACGCCTACAACTCCAGCAAGCACAAGGATTATCATAGGCTCCATCATAGCCATGAGCGACTGAGTCGCCATCTCAACTTCTTCATCGTAGTAATCAGCTAGTTTTGTAAGCATTTCTTCAGAGTTACCAGCTTCTTCACCAATTCTCATCATATGATAAAGCATAGGAGGGAATAATCCACTGTCCTCTATAGGCTCAGAAAGCGGTACACCCTTCATAACCTCATCTCTAGCAAACCTGAGAGCATCTCTGAACAATACGTTCGTCATTGTGTCCGAAACAATTCCAACCGCATCAGTTAACCCAACACCGGCTGCAAGCAATGTTGATAACGTTCTCGCTAAGGAAGAACATGCACTCTTTACGACCAAATTCTTAATAGCCGGTACTTTGACCTGAACCGTGCTCCACATGAGCTGTCCGGCATCTGTTTTTAAATATGCCTTTATGCCAACCACTACGGCGATTACTAACGGGAAAAGTATAAACCAGTATGCAACTATAAAATCGCTGGCCGCTACAACTATCTGAGTTATCTTAGGGAGTTCAGTTCCCAAATCATTAAACATATCAGTATATGCAGGAATAACCTTGACAAGCATCAATATAACGACTGCTAAAGCAACTATCGCTACAACAACCGGATATATCATAGCCTTTTTAACGAGAGCCTGTGTTTTAGCCGATTTCTCAAACTGATCCGCCATTCGTTCCAGGCTGACTTCTAGCGAACCGGATGCTTCACCGGCTGCTACTGTTGTGCACATAAGTGTTGGGAATACATCAGGCTGCGACTCTAGTCCATACGCTAATGTTTCACCTTTTTCTACATCTGTCTGTACATCTCTGATTGCCTGTGCCAGTCTCGGATTCTCGGTCTGTTCTCTTAGCAGAGCTAAACATTCAAGTATTGTTACGCCCGCTTTAGACATTGAAACGAACTGCCTACAAAAAACCGCCAATTCTCTCGGAGTTATCTTCTTCTTGAAACCAATAGATATCTCCTTATCCATGAGTCCCTGCTCTTTGACACTTGTAACAACAAGACCTTGTCCTTTGAGCTGTACTCTTGCGGAATCAGGATTTTCAGCAACAATAGTACCTTTTACTTCTTTGCCATTATCCGCAATGGCCACGTAGCTATAATCTGCCATAATTATGCTCCTATCCCCTCACTATATTCTCTATACATTATATATTGACACACTTTCGTGTTGTCTACTCATCAAATGAAACCTTCTTCATTTCGCTTATGGACGTTATTCCTTGCAAAACATATCTCGTAGCACTCATCCTAAGCGTGCTCATGCCATCTTTAAGAGCTTGCTCCTTGATGTCATCTGCCGTGCCACCTTTTGAAATAACAAGCTTTAAGGCATGCGAAAGTTCCATAATCTCGTATACGCCAATTCGGCCTTTATAACCAGTGTCATCGCACATCTTGCATCCATCTGGTCTGAAGATCGTGTATGTATCACCGGGTTTGATGCAAAGAAGTTCTTTTTCTTCTTCAGTCGGTTCATATTCTTTCTTACATGCAGGACACAACCTTCTTACAAGTCTCTGTGCCATAATTCCTACAACCGAATCAGCTATAAGATATGGTTCAATTCCCATATCAGCCAAACGGGTTACGGTACTTGCTGCTGAGTTAGTATGCAATGTGCTAACAACCATGTGTCCCGTAATGGAAGCCTGAACCGCGATAGACGCAGTCTCGTTGTCTCGAATCTCACCTATCATTATGATATCTGGATCCTGACGGAGAATGGATCTGAGCGCTGATGCAAACGTAAGGCCCGCTTTATTATTCGTCTGAACCTGGTTGATTCCATCTATATTCGCTTCGACAGGGTCTTCTACGGTAATAATATTAACCTCAGTAGAATTCAGCTCTGACAGAGCCGTGTATAACGTAGTTGATTTACCCGAACCAGTAGGTCCGGTAACAAGTAATATTCCGTGAGGATTTGAAAGGATATGGTCGAACACTTTCAATTCCTGGGGATTGAATCCAAGGTCCGCCTTGTCTCTGGTGAGGCCGGTCTTGGAAGTAAGTCTCATAACTATTTTTTCGCCATATACTGTAGGAAGAACAGATACTCGGATATCATATTCTTGTCTGTCTACAACTTGTGTGATACGTCCGTCCTGAGGTTTCCTCTTCTCAGAGATATCCATTCCGCCTATGATTTTTATTCTGGCAACTATCGCCGGTAACAGTTGAGGCGAATAATTGCTTCTAACAAAAAGCGTGCCATCAATTCTGTATCTGATGCGAACGCCACTTTCCATTGGTTCTATATGAATATCGGACGTTCTCTGTCTTACAGCCTGCTCTATCATACTCTTGACGAGCTGAACGATAGGTGAATTCTCAATTTCAATGTTTGACTCATCATCGGCATTTTGAGCCTCTTTAGCTTTTCGCTCATCAGCATAGCTCTGAAGCTTTGTATCAACATCTTTGTGCCCGAATACTTTGTCAATCGCTCTGGAAATATCAGCTGTGGTAGAAACCACAGGCTCAACCTGCATGTTGGTTATGATTCCGATATCGTCCATAGCCATCATGTCCATAGGATCAGCCATGGCTACATGCAGTATATTCGCTGAATCAGCCGCAACCTCATAAGGTATGCAGTTGTACTTTTTGAGCATAGCAGGTGTTAACTGAGGGAACATCTCAAAAAGTTTTTTGTCAATCTCTACTTCTGTAAGATTGACCATATTGTACCCCAACTGATTTGCCAATGCTACCGCTATGGAATCATCAGTTGTGATCCCCATCTCAACGAGTGCTTCGCCTAATTTTTTCCCACTCTCTCGTTGCTTTCTGAGGCCCGCCTCCAGCTGTTCCGGAGTAATGGTCCCACTCTTTATAAGTAAATCACCCAAGCGCATTTTCTTGCGCTGTAAACCTATCATGCTCAAGTGTATGTCCTCACGCTGTCGTATTTTTATTTCAATTCATCAGTATCTTTCATTAGATACCAGTTGCCGCACTTGTTAGTGTTGGACGCGGTATTAGCTACAGTAGGAAGTACAGTGTACTCCTGGCCCTGGTGGAAATAGATGTATCGGTGTACTCCATTATAGTATATGGTTCCGCCGGCAATTGAATACTTCTGTTCGTCAAAAGGTTTTGTGCTGGTTCCCGATTCGAGCAGCCCGGGATAATTTCCAGCTGCAGCCTTTATGCTCTCTTCAGTGTACTCTGTACCATTGCATGCTATAACCCCCTCATTGTTTGGTCCATTAAGGTATAACTGTGGACTTGCAGCATACATGTAGTCAATTTTAAGCGAATGTGTCCCGTTTTTGTCTATTGCAACATAATAAGCATATGTTCCATTAGAGTTTCTCATAGGGAACTTGCCCGATGGAACACTTATGTACAAAGCAGGATTCGAAGAACCAATGCCTCCATCTACCTTCGACGGATTCTGCCAATCTGCGTGGTTCGGATATGGCCAATAAGTGTCAACTATGCTGTGATGTCCCGAAGGTGTATGCCCCGAAGGAGTTTCTCCCGACGGTGTCTCAGGGTCTGGTACTGGTGTATATGCGGGAATGTCGAAGTTGGGATCATAAGTTTCAATTTCCGCTCCGCTCCATGTAACCATGTCAGCGACAACCTGATCTCCGGCATCATTATGGCTTGTACACGTACACTCGATAATTCCGTTATTAACAGTTACTGTCATTGTTCCATGTTCCGGACATTCCCAATGACTCCTTAAAGCCTCTTGATATTCATCAGGTATCGAGGTGTACGCAGCTCCAGCCACCACTGTATTCACACAAGTTGTTAAATCGCTGAGTGGGACACCACTATATACAATTTTCTCACATATATTAACTACTGCTTCTCTATTTTCTATACAAGCCGTTTCTCTCTTATCACTCACATACTTCATAAACTGAGGCACAAGCAATCCTGTAAGAGTAGTCATGATAGCCGCTACAACAATAAGCTCTATCAGTGTTATACCCTTGTTATTCACTTTAGATCCCTTAATAATCATCATAAATACCCCTTCAGGTTACAACTAATCCACCTATGTGCTTTTATGTTAACACATAGATTATCTTATTACAATACATTTTGCAAAAAAACTTAATTTTTTTATAAGATTTAGGCCTTTATTCTTAATTTTTCTTAAGGTTGTTTATTTTCTCTTTATATATCGTCAAAAATATTAGAAAAATAAACAGCACACTTGTAGTTATACCGCCCTTCATTCCTTGGGCTTCAAACTTGAATTCTATATCGTAATCTCCTTCTTTTGGGATGATTACTCCCAGAAACGCATTATTAAGAATAGGGATTGCTTGGCTGTTGTTTCCATTTAACTTTATCCTCCACCCTTTATCATAAGGAATAGATGTAAAAAGCACCTCTTCATTTTCTTCAGTTCTAATATGGCCCTTTATATACCCATCTCCTAGCTCATTAACAGACATCTGATTAACAGAAAGCTTTCCGTATATCTCGCTTAGTGCTTTTTTATCAAGTGTGTAAAACATGATATCATCAACATTTTGCTCAGTCGCAGAACCGTTCACTATGATTTTTACCATCTTTTCAGTTCCATCACTCTGCAATTCCTTGATATATGGAGTAGAAACAAATCCTCTGTGATAAATGCTGTTTTCCGGACCACCATCAAGTAAGAATCCTGCTGAATCACCTCTTCTTGTCGATACGCTGTTGCTCATATATACATACGTACTTTGATCAGCCTGATCTATAACATGAAATGTAATATTCCTTTCCGAATCATTAATGCTTGAATCAGATACAGAAAACTCATATCCAGCATCTGAATAATTAAGGTTGATCCCCTCTCCAGTAATATAAACTTCATCTGACGATATTGACTTGAATACCTTGATATTCTCTCCCATCATCGCTGAAATCAGTCTGTTATTATTCTCAAAAGCATTGGTTCCGCTAACATCAAATTCAAGAATGTCTTCATCCACCAAATACCCCAGACCAAGAATGTTATCATTCTCAATAATTTGTGGGTAATAATCCATATCAGTCATGTTTTCTTTTAAGACTGTCCCTATTACATCGTATTTCACATCAAAGAGCATCTTGGTCACATCAGTCAATCCATGGTTCAATAACATCCTCGGTGTGGAGTTTAGCCCCAGCGCTGACATAGTATATCTTACACTAGGATTCTCCGCAGATGAAAAATCAGATATAGAATTGTATCCATAGTATGTGCCTGAATTAATACCATAATCATATAAATAGTTTACCCTAAAAAATCCGGGATCACTCTTCAGACTCTTTACTGCATTCTTTTCGCTAAAATTCCATGTGTCATACATTACTCGCCACAGATTTGGTTGCAGATCTGGGCATTGATAATATGATAAGTATCCGCAAAACACACACTCAATAGATACAAGTATAATAATCAAACTCCTTGATATTATAGTCTCCAAAATTTTTGTTTTACTAATAAGAACAAGAACAGTTGTCCATACAATAATCATGATTGCATTTGCCAAAAACAAATTTAATTCTATCCTTGAGACTATATACTTATATACAATATAAAAGATGATTTCAGCAATCGAGATTACGATCAATTTGCTTATAGTTCTCTTGTCTTCAGCGCTGAACGCTTTAGCTCCCATAACACAAGCAATAAAACAAATAATATATGCGAAACGATAACCCCACCCGTCAGGAGCATCCAAGCCATGCCAAAATATATATAGCGGAGCAAACACACATGAAACACACATTACCGTTCCCCAAATACCCCAGATCTTTTTTTCATTTTTTTGAATTCCGGAATTTGCAAAGAAGAAAGGTATTCCAATTATTGATAAGACTCCGCAGAAAATATTTGGCTTATATGCATATATCCCGTCCACTTCTCCGATATAGAATCGAGATAACAGATCAAAAACATTTCCCTCAACACCCCAAAAAGCTGACGCGTCTGCAGGATTATTATTCTTTAGAAACATAAGAGCTGGAAGCCATACCATAGAAGATACACCAACAGCAAGAATCACATCGATCAAATAGTCTGATATGGTTCTAATCATCTGTTTTATATCAAGTTTTTTCTTTATATTCCATAAATACAATATAAAGAAAATCAGGCTAGCCAGCCCGATCATATATCCCATGTAAAACTGAGTGATGAATATATATGATAGTGATATGAGCAGCAGTTTCTTATTGTTCTCATCTACCAACGTGTAAATGCCTTCAACTACCACCGGCAATACAAACAGAGCATCCAACCATATTATATTCATAATATTATACGTTACCTGAAATGAACACATTGCATATAAAACCGAAAACACAACTGACCAGTATTCAACAATCTTAAGGCGACTTGACATAAGATGTTGCATAAAAAATGCCGCTAATCCAGTTTTAACAACAATAATAAATGCCGTGATAGCATTATCATCAAAATCAAACAATAGATAGAAAAGATTAAAAGGATTGTATGCATAGTAAGCGTTATATAATGAGGTATTCATACCCATGCACATGGTCCACGAATAATACACACTATTGCCACTAAGAATATCCCTACACAGATTTCTAATCGCAGGAATATAGTTTTCAAGCATGTCTCCATCAATAAGGCTATAATCTCCAGACCCTACAAGACCTAAAAAGCAAAGTGTTAACCACATGCACAGAGAAGCTGTTATAAAGCTTACGTATCCATATTTTCTTTTAATCAGTACACTCTTTAATCTCTCGAATACCATATTTTGATAATAATATAAGGACAATATATGCAACAAGGAATAAGCCCGACAGTAACATGCCTAAACGCTTACCCACGGGAACAAATGTAAACTCAACATCATGCTCACCTGAGTATGCTATAATCACTGAAACAAACGCTTCATTGAGAATTGGGAAAATCTCAGCATCCTCTCCATTTATTTTGACACTCCACCCTTTATCATAAGGAATGCTAGTAAACAGTATCTTATTCTTTCCATCTGTCTTAACTTTTCCTCTTATATATCCATCATTGAGCTGAAGTATTTCCATCTGATGCTCACTCAACTTATTGTAAACACTCGCACACGCTTCTTGACAATACTCATAAAAGAGAATATCTTTCAGATTTTGAGCATAAACATCGCCTATCGGAAAAATCTCCAATATGCTTACATCTCCGCTAGGTATCATCGGTTTGATATATGACACAGTCGTGTTTCCCAGCCTGTGAAATGTATTCTCATATCCCCCAGACATCAAAAAACTATATTCTGACTTAATCGATTGTTCATTAACTATATATGTATATGCCAATCTATCTTTTCTATTATTTACTATAAATCTGAGAAATGCGTTTTCATATTCGCTATTATTGTCTTTAATTATCAAATATCCATTATCGCTTTTTTGAAAGCCGATCCCATACTCTTCTTTGACAATTCTTTCATCTTCTATCTTTTTAAATGCCTCTATCTCATCTCCAATCATCTTGGATAATAATCTATTATTATTCTCGAAAACATTTTCTCCTGTAATGTTGTAGTCTTCCGCTTCACCTCCGACCATATATCCAAGTCCCAATACATTATCGTTTTTTACAACGGATGTCTTTAATTCGTCTGCGCCACCATTATCCAGTCCAATCCCATATGTATTGTACTTAACATCAAAAAGCATGTTGGTTATTGGAGTCAATCCAAAACAAAGCATCATTCTCGGTGTATTATACACTCCCAATTTTGCTAGTGATTGTCTGACACTAGGATTCTCAGCAGTCGAAAAATACGACATGCTATTAAACCCCCAATAAGTTCCTGTACTAAAACCAAAATCCAGCAAAGGAGAAACTCTGTAAAAACTGTTATCCTCATTCAAAGTATCTAAAATCAGTTCTTCACTTTCTTTCCATTCTTCAATATCAATCCTACCTAATTCAGGTTTCAAATTCTCTTGAGCAATAAACGCTGTAGTACACTCAATGGCCGCAAGTAATATATATAGGTATTTTATATAATTCACTTTTTTATCGTTGAATTGAAAATAATGGATTATTACTATAAGCCACACCGCTATATACAATGAATTACCCAGAATCTTTAGCGATGGAACAGCTTCACGAGTAACATAGTTAGCAATAACATAAATCACTAATTCTACAAGAGACATTGCTAAAATCAATAGACCACTTATTCTTTCTTCTGATAACGATTTCACCGCAATCGTACACATCAGGAAACTAATAATATATGAAAATCTGCATCCCCACCCATTAGGAGTATCAAATCCATGCCACATAAGATACAAGAAATCATTTTTGCATGATAAAAGTAAAAGCAGAAGCAATCCCCCATATATCATTTTTTCCCTTTTATCGATCTTTTTTGATATAAAAAATATAGGCAATAACAAAACAGTAGGAATTCCAGAATATAAATTAGGACAATCAGAATAGTTTCCCGTAAGCTCTCTCCAGAAAAATGCTTTGAATATCTGTGGTACCGTTACGCTTATACCTGCATATTCAGATGTATCAGAGGGATTGTTATTTAATAGGAAGTATAAAGCAGGTAACCACACTACAGCCGAAACCCCTATAGCCATTATTACTGATGCACAATATTTTAGTACAACTCCCAAACCCTTGGCTTGCTTTCCTATGACTACTAACAAAATAAAGTATAAAAGACTAGCCACTCCAATTATGTATCCCATATAAAACTGAAAAGCGAAAATGTATGCATAACATATTGATAAACCAAGCCATCTTCCTTCCTTATATAAAGAAAGCACCCCTGCAAATACCAGGGGTAATATAAACATGGCATCCAACCATATGATATTCATGACATTATATGACACCTGAAAGGCGCACATCGAATAAAATAAAGCAAATACAATCGTCCAAATTGGCTCATTGTTTTTAGCTTTACTCATCCATATATAAAAACTCATGGAAGCCAATCCAGTTTTTATACAGATTATTATCAATGTGATCAAGTTCTCATCAGAATTATAAAATATCAGATAAAGAATATTGAAAGGATTGTATGCATAATACGCATTATATAATGACGTATTCATTCCCAAGCACATTGTCCATGAGTAATCTATACTCTCTCCGTTAATGATATCACGACACAGATTTCTTATC
>JAEEGK010005643.1_pt1 | contig 30253 bp, 22 predicted proteins | sample 8958771 | NCBI WGS metagenome assembly JAEEGK01 (sample SAMN16246547, study PRJNA631951) | gut metagenome | biome: gut microbiome; feature: rumen; material: SC-attached | host: Bos | place: Iran: Karaj | collected 2018-10 | reverse complement strand
AAAATGCTGTGTATAGTAAGCGCGAAACTGCGACGTCAAGGCGCGTGTTTCCACTGTGACCAATTCTTCGTATGGCTTACGTTGCTCGATCACCACATGCAATTGCCCTTCGCGCAAAACTACATCTTTCTTAGGCATCACATGGTTGGCACCGTGGATAAAGACCGGAAGGATATCCAGTTTGAGCGATTGTGCCAATTGGAAAGCGCCTTTGTGGAAACGAAGAATTTCGCCCGTCTCAGAACGTGTGCCTTCGGGAAAGACCACCACGGAATAGCCACGGTTTACCAAGTTCTGCAAACGTTCCAGGTTTTTGTCGTAACCGTCCGAAACGGGATAGTATTCAGCATAGCGGATGACAAGGCCGTAAATCGGGTTTTTCCATACCCAATCCGTCGTCAGCAATACCACCTTGGGGTTGAGCATGATGGTGCACAGCAGGTCGAGATGCGACTGGTGGTTGGCGATGATGACGGCAGGCTTTTCGAAGGTCTCGCCGTATTTGTTGACCAAATGGAACTTCACGCCTGGCAGCAGTTTCAAAGCGATGCGCATGAAAGCCGCTACCAACCGATGGAAACGATAGCGTTTCTTCTCGGTATTGGGACCCAAAATCATGTAAACCAAGGTAAACGGCGTAAAGATGAAGAACACGAAAACGACGAAAACCAACAAGGATAATATAGTATAAATCAGTCGTTTCAAGGTCAATGGTACCTCACGAAGTTGACCCTTTTTCTTGGTCAGCCAACCAAAGACGATGGGCGGCAGATAGCAGGCCATCAGGACCACCGTAGCCATACCGATGATCGCCACTTCGGCCAAGGAACGCATGGCGGGATGCTTGGCGAAGATGAGTGTGCCAATACCGATGAACATCAAAATACCGCTGAGGATGACGCTATTGCGGTAGTTTTTCAGCATCCGCTTGCCGTAGGCGTATTCGTAAAGCAAACCTTCGGTGATGAAGATGGTGTAGTCATCGCCCTGACCGAAAATGAAGGTGGCCAAGATGATGTTGATGATGTTGAACTTAATATCAACCAGGTTCATGATGCCCAAGATCCAAGCCCAGCCGACCGTCAGTGGCAAGAAGGCCAGCAGCGCAAGCTCCAAGCGACCGAACGAGAGACAAAGGAAGAAAAACACCACGATGCTGCACACATAAAGGATGTAGTCGAAGTCGCTTGATAGCGCACTCACCAAGTTGTTGCCCACATCGCTGATACTGAAAGCGAAGCCATTAGAAACCGAGGTCCCTGAGCCCGTCGAAGGGCCGGCTTGAAGGGTCGTCATTTCTGGATTGCTTCGTCGTCCCTCCTCGCAAATCGAAGATTCGGCGGAGCCAATGCGCGAAGCGACCACAAGCCTGATCTGTTCCTTCACCGCCTCCGAATCCTCCATCGGCACTCGCACAAAATTCACCACCCGCGCCACCGAATCGTGCTGTAGCATATAGTTGCCACACAAACCCAACAGCGGTTCCATCTCGCTTTCTGTCAAAGGCTGATAGTCCTTGGTGATACCCTCAATAAATGGGGCAAATGCGTTTTCTGTAAAACCAACCTTCACAGCTTCATTCTTGACTTGCTCAGCTAAGCCAGCATGGCGCTGCCAGAACGCTTGCCACAACTCCAACGACTTCTCTTGTCTTTCCACCGAAGGCAACAGGCCATCCATGCCCGAAATGCTGTATTCCAGACTGTCGGGAATCGACTGCTGCAACTGGGTGATGATGCTTTCGTTTTGCTTGATGGCTTCTTGAAAATCAGCAGCTTCCGAAACCACATAAATCAAGTCGGTCTCCCCTTCCTTTTGCAGCGACTCGCTCAGCAAGGACAAGTCTTCCTGCTCTTGGCGGGTCATGTAGTTAATGTTATGAAGGTCAGCATCGAAGGTGGCTTCTTTACCGAAATAACTGAGTATCAGTGTAATGATTACCAAAGGCCAAAAGGCATAGAGTTTGACTTTATGCCACCATTCCGAAGGGGCTTTGCCGTCGTCGACGAATAGTTTCTTGGTCTTTTTCGGCACCACGGCAAACAAAGGCAGGAAAACCATCACGAAGAGTATCGTACCCACCAAGGTCAAAGCACCGAAGAGACCCAAGTCGCGCATGGCTTCGGCCTTCACGAAAACAAGGCAGGAAAAGGCCGCCACGGTGGTGATGTTGCCGATGACCAAAGGCTGGATGACATCCTTCAAGGCTTCGCGTTTGTTGGGCTCCTGCTTGATGTGGTCGAGGTAATGCAAAGGATAGTTGACCGCGATGCCTACGATGACCGAGCCGATGCCCACCACGATGATGGAGATGCTCGTCTTGAACAAGGCGATGACCGCTAAGGCGAAAATCCAACCGAAAAGGATGGCGATGCCGAGCCAAAGCAAGTTGCGCTTGCGCGCCATGGTAAACATCAAGATGCCGAAGATGAGCACCAAAGCCAAAGCGATGGAGAGATAGCTGTCGTGCTTGATTTGTCGCGCATTGGTGACAGCGATGGTAGGCGCACCCACGGCCGAAATCTTTACCTCTGGATGCTCGCTCTCAGTCAGTTTGGTCACCTTATCAATCAAATCGACGATTTTGGCGTTGCCTTGGGTGTCGCTGCCCGAGAAAGGCGACGAGAAGAAGGCAAAACCCTTGTCGCCGCTTTCGTTGAAGAGGTATTCGTCCTCCAAGCGGTAGTTCTGTGTGGGATTGAGCGCGTTGAGGCGTTGTAAAGCGGGCGAATAGAGGTTGAGCGGGTCTGCCTTGATGCCGTCCACCACAAAACCTGCCGTGGGCATGGAGAGCATCCGTTTGATATTGGCCATGCTGGTGGCCACATGCTCGGGGTCGGCCAGCAAAGAGTCCATGCGTTGGTAGTCGGCTTCGGTGAGAAACAGAGCTTGGTTTTCGCGGATGAAGTCGATGGCATCAAACACTTGGCTGCCGTCGACACGACATTGCAAGTCGCTGACAATTTGGGCGGTATCTGTTGCTTTCCAATGGCTCTCAAAAGCATCCATGGCTTCCATGATGGCGTCGATGGCGTCGTCGCCAGCCAACTGGGTGGTATCGGCAGAGAAAATGACCGTGATTTGGCCTTGGTTGCCCAAGTCGTTGTAGACCGAGGTATAGCGTTCTTTCTCGGGGTCGGTGGGCAGGAAGTCGGCGATGTTTTCCTTATAGTCCAGACGCAGTGCCGAAAACACGCAAAGGGCCGTGACAACCAGCAATAGGGCTATCGAGAAGGCCTTGTGTTTCGACAGGTAGTCGTAGATATTGAGGAAGAACTTGTTCATGAAAGTGTCGCGTTATTTTTTATCAAGAATGTAGAGAATTAGAGAATTTTTTATTGAAAAACATTTGGAATTAGAGAAAAAATCGCAAGCGATTTTTGGGTTTAAACAGTTTGTGGATTAATCGCGACGGCCAACCGTAGACAATGGCCACAAGGCATAGGATGGTATTGAGCACGCTGATGCGGAAGAAGTCCCAAAACGGGCGGAAATGCGTGACGCGGTCTTCGGGATAAAGCACGTTGACTTTGATGGGTACCAAGTCGGTGCCGCGCCAAGCGGAGAAGACCAACAGCGACAATTCAGCCTCATAGCGTGCGCTAAAAATTTGGGGCAACCTTTTCAAAGGATACAAGCGATAACCCGTTTGTGTGTCGGGCAAATCGATCCATGTTTGAAGCTTGAACCAGAAGTTCGAGAACTTGTTGGCGAAACTGTTCTTGCCCGGCATGTTCTCTTGTTTCAGGTTGCGGCTGCCCACAATCAAGGCGCCGGGGTGTTGCTCCAAGACCTCGACAAACAGCGGGATGTCTTCGGGATAATGTTGTCCGTCGCTGTCGATGGTGATGGCATAGTCGAAGCCCATGGCTTTGGCTTTCTTGAAGCCTTGCTTCAAGGCATAGCCTTTGCCTCGGTTGCTGCCATAGTCGACCACAGTGATGCGCTCGCCAAATGATGCCAGAATCTCGGCAGAATTGTCGGTGCAGCCGTCGTTGACCACGATGACATCGGTACAATAGGTCAGCACACGTTCCACCACGTCGCGCAGGGTGCCACCGTTATTGTAGGTCGGCATCAGCACGCAGGCTTTCTGTTGCTGCATCTTATCTCGTGTCGTTATGGCATCAGAGGGCTTCATAGCTGAAAGTCAACGACATCTTGGTATACACTTGGGTTTCGTCGGCGATGACGACTTGAGCTTTGCATTCGGTCTCAGTCTCGGCAATATTTGAAAACGTTAAACGAACTTCTTTGTCCTTGGCGGGAATCAGCACGTTGAGGTATTTGACGTTCTTGGACGACTTTAAAAACAACGGTCGACCCAGTTTTTGTTGAAGCAGCTCGCCAGCAGTTTGCAGCAGGCAAGCGCCTGGGGTAATGGGGTTACCCGGAAAATGGGCTTGATAGATCAAATGCTCGGGATTGCAGTGCAGGTGTGCTGTGAAGCCGTTTTCGGTTCCGTCAATAGAATTCAATATAAAGAGGTTGTCCAAAAAGTTCATTTAACTATGCTTTTAGAAATCCACACTGAAAGTCAGGCCTAATGCTGTATAGCTTTGGTTTTGAGGAAGATAGCATTTTATTATAGAAGGAGAAAGATTGAATGTCACATTCGGCTTGTCTTCATTGTATTGGGCCAACACTTCTTCGAGTTTTTCCTTTCCTGGGCGGTACAAATGTTTCCCCACAATAACAGCTCCAATTCCTTCAAAAACAGTACCGACACTGACTATTGTTAGAGGGTCATTCAAAAAGCCAGAAACATTGTCATCCCATGCAATATACATTAAAGCTGTGTTTGCCAAACCAACACCAAAAGCAACCCATCCAATGGTTTTCAATGTTCTGCCGGCGTAGAACAACGACCTGCCGGAGGCATATTGATCGAACATATCCGTACCCAGCAATGTCATCAGTTCCTCATCGGTAAGAAGATGAGAGCCTGGAGCTTTGTATGCCTCCCCAAAATAAAGGTCGGCACGATGCATTTTCAAGGGCATGTCCTTGAATTGTTCCAAAACAGTGTTGTTCTGAGCCACAGCTGACAAACCTGTCAAAACCAATACAAACAATAATAGCCTTTTCATAACGAATGGTTTAGAATGAAGAGGCAAAAATAAGAATTAATTCTTTTTGTCGGAAAAACGTCTGCATATAAAGACGAAAAGACCCATATCCTTTTCGTTCGGATATGGGCCTTTCCAGTAGAGACAGAAGAATGTGTTATTCCTTCACGAATCTTCTGATTTCAACAGTGTTGTCGGTGGTCAGACGAATCATGTAGGTTCCGATGGCATAGCTCGAAACATTGATTTCAATCTTGTCGGAACAATTGGTCTGTTTGCTCACCAAAGCGCCATTGACGTTGTAGATCTCAAGCATATTGATGGACTCGGAAGCCTCGATGGTCAGCTTGTTCTTGGCAGGATTCGGGAACAGGTTCACTGTCATGCCACCATGTTCACCGACATTTTCCACATGCTGCAGATGAGCGATATAATAGCGCTCTTCTGTCACGACAAAGGTGATGCTTTCCTCTTCTGAAACGACTTCACCGTTCAAGGTCCAATTGATGAATTCATACTCATCATGCGGGACAATCGTCAACGTGCAAGTCTCACCATGGTTGTAGTAGCCAACACCTTCGATGTCGCCCGTGTTATAGGGATCTGTATTGGCTTTGATCTCGTATACATTGGCCTGGAAATGGGCAATATATTCCGCATCTCCGGTCACACGCACGGCATGGATAGGATTCGTCGAGACGACTGAGCCGTCTTTGGTCCAGTTGATGAACTCGTAGCCTTCGTTGGCGACAGCACGCAAAGTGGCAATGCTACCATACGGACGGCTACCGCCACCATAGACATTACCTCCCTCGGCAGGCTCGGCCAAAACCGTAATCATGTGATACGAAACAGCGAAGTGGGCCACATAGTTTCCATTGCCGGTAACATTGAAGCTGTAACTAGCATTGGTGGAGACCACCGAGCCGTCCTTCGTCCAGTTGACGAAGCTATAGCCCGTGTTGGCCGTGGCCGTCAGTGTGCAGCTCTGACCATAGGTGAAGGAGCCGCCACCCGTTGCATTGCCACCCTCAGCGGGATCAGCGGAAACGGCGATGGTGTAATGGTCAAGGCTAAAGTGAGCCACAAGGTTGGCGTCTTGTGACACGCTGAAGGAATAGTTGGCATCGGTGGAGACCACTGTGCCGTTCTTCGTCCAGTTGGTGAAGGTATAACCTGCGTTAGGCATGGCGTAAACGGTGCAGTTCTCACCATAGAGGTATGCGCCGCCACCGGATACCGAACCACCCGCTGTCGGGTCGGCCGAAACGGTAATCATGTACATGTTGAGGCTAAAGTTGGCCACATAATGTGCATCCTCCGTCACAGTGAAGTTATAGGTAGCACTGCTGGAGACCAACGCACCGTCCTTTGTCCAGTTGGTGAAAGTGTAACCCGCATTGGCGGTAGCTGTCAGGGTACAGGTTGAGCCATGAGAATAGGTACCCGCGCCTGTCACGTTGCCACCAGCAGTGGGGTTGGCTGCGGTGGTGATTTCATGGGTGACCAGGATGAAGTTGGCCACATAAGAAACATCTTCGGTGACCGTGAAGCTGTAAGAGGTATTGGTAGAGACCACAGTGCCGTCCTTCGTCCAGTTGACGAAATTGTAACCAACACGCGGCGAGGCCGAGATGGTGCATGTCGTACCGACGTTGTACTCACCACCGCCTGTCACCGTACCACCTGCACTCGGATTAGCCGAAACAGTGATAGTGTAATGGTTGGGAACGAAGCTAGCAACATAGGCGCCCGCCTCGGTCACGGTGAAGGTGTAACTTGCGCTGGTGCTCACCACAGTGCCGTTCTTTGTCCAGTTGCTGAAGAGGTAATCTGTGGCAGGCGAAGCAATCAGGGTGCAGCTCTCGCCGTGGTTGTAGGTACCAGCGCCACTCACCGTACCGCCCTCGCTCGGATTGGCCGAAGCTGTGATGGAGTAACTGTTGATCTGGAAGTTGGCAATGTAAGTGGCGTCTTCGTATACGGTGACGTTGTAGTTGGGCGAGGTTGCGACTATGGTGCCATTCTTCGTCCAGTTCATAAAGGTATAACCTGTCGCGGCTGTGGCCGACAAAGTGCAGATGGCGCCATAGTTATACACGCCGCCGCCCGTGACCGTACCACCTATGCTCGGGTTGGCCGAGGCTGAGATAGTGTAGCTGTTAATCTGGAAGTGAGCCACGTAGGTAGCATTTTCTGTCACATCGAAGCTGTAGTTCGGGCTGGTGCTCACCTCTGTGCCATCCTTAGTCCAGTTTACGAAGGTGTAGCCAGTGTTGGCAGTAGCCGTCAACGTGCAGTTGGTGCCGTAGTTATAGGAGCCGCCACCCGTCACGGTGCCACCTGCGCTTGGATTGGCATTGACCGTGATGGTGTAGCTGTTGATCTGGAAGTTGGCCACATAGGCGGCGCTTTCGGTTACGGTGATGTTGTAGTTGGGCGAGGTAGCGACTATTGTGCCGTTTTTAGTCCAGTTCACGAAGGTATAGCCTGTCGCGGCAGTAGCCGACAAACTGCAGATGTCGCCGTAGTTATACACGCCTCCGCCCGTGACCGTACCGCCTTCCGTTGGGTTGGCTGTGGCCGTAATCTCATAGCCGTTGACATTGAAATGTGCCACATAAGAGGCGTCTTCGTATACGGTAACGTTGTAATTGGGCGAGGTGGCGACTATTGTGCCATTCTTGGTCCAGTTTACGAAGGTGTAACCCGGGTTGGTCGTCACCGACAAGGAGCAAATGTCACCATAGTTATAAGTTCCAGCACCGCTTATGGTACCGCCACCGGCTGGATCGGCACTGGCTGTGATGGTGTAGCTGTTGATCTGGAAGTTGGCCACATAGGTGGTATTTCCAGTCACGGTGAAACTGTAGGCAGGATTGGTACCGACCACGGTTCCTTCATTGGTCCAATTCACGAACGTGTAGCCTGTGTTGGCCGTGGCCGTCAAAGTGCATGTGCTACCATAGTTATAAGCACCCGCACCGGTAATTGTACCGCCCGCGGTCGGGTTGGCGTTAGCCGTGATGGTGTAGCTGTTGGCTTGGAAGTTGGCCACATAGGCGGCGTTTTCTGTCACAGTGAAGAAGTGTGTGGCGTTGGTACTCACCTGGATGCCGTTTTTGGTCCAGTTCACAAAGGTGTAGCCTGTGTTGGCCGTGGCCGTCAAGGAACAAGTGGTACCATAGTTATAGACACCAGCGCCCGAAACCGTACCACCTTCCGTTGGGTTAGCTGTAGCAGTAATCTCATAACCATTAGCACTGAAATGAGCCACGTAGCTGGCATTTTCCGTCACGGTGAAGAAGTGTGAGGCATTGGTACTCACCTGGACGCCGTCTTTGGTCCAGTTTACGAAGGTGTAGCCTGTATTGGCCGTGGCCGTCAAGGAACAAGTGGTACCATAGTTATAGACACCGGCGCCAGTAATTGTGCCACCTGAGGTCGGGTCAGCCGAGGCCGTGATAGTGTAGCTGTTGGCTTGGAAGTTGGCCACATAGGCGGCGTTTTCATGTACGGTTACGTTGTAGCTGTTCGAGGTAGAGACTACCGTGCCATTCTTGGTCCAGTTCACGAAGGTGTAGCCTGTGTTGGCCACGGCCAACAAGGGACAGATGTCACCATAGGTATAGCTACCGCCACCGGTTACTGTACCGCCGGCGGTTGGGTTGGCGCTAGCCGTGATGGTGTAGGTGTTGAAGGCAAAGTTAGCGACATAGGTTGCGTTTTCGGTCACCGTAAAGGTATAAGAAGCGTTCGTTGAAACCTGTGTGCCGTTTTTCGTCCAGTTGACGAAATGATAGCCTGTGGACGACGAGGCCGTCAATGTGCAGGAAGAACCTTGAGCGTAGCTGCCTGCTCCCGTGACGGTACCGCCTGACGTAGGATTGGCGGTGGCAGAGATGGTATACATTGTCGCACCAATGGTCACTGTTGCCGTATTAGAGGCATCTGTTACGCCGCCATAATAGTGGGTCTTCACATAATAGTTATAAGTACCGTATGCGAGGCCATTGTCGTTGTAGGTGGTCGTACTGAGATTGGTGGAGATGCTGCTACCATTCCTATAGAGATCATAGGTGTAGGTACCGTCGGAAACAAAAGTTTTGATGAGCCATACATAGTTAGAACAATGTTGCATTTGGCCAGTGGGGGAGATTGATAAATAGTCTCCTTCGCTATTTGTAGCATTACTGGCGGTACAAGGAAATTCCCTATTTTCTGGGTCATACATGAACACCCATAAATCTTGAGAAGCGTCAATTTGTATCGGCGTCGACAGGTCTATGTCGAACCAACCTGTTATTCCTACAAAAACATCTTGTTGGAGCAGTTGGGTTTGTGGAAAATTACCATTAGTTCCTTTATACACATGCACTCTATAAGATCCTGTGGAGTTGGCATAGAACGAGACCTTATAAACATACATGTTATTATAGCTGCTTAAACTAGAAGCAGGATAACGATGACCCCAGTATAAATTATAAGCCGATGCTCCCATGGCACCATCATAGGAGTCTTCTCCATAGGTCATGGTAGCCGTAGGCGTGGTAGGATAACACCAGTCGGGAGCCGTCCAGTTAAGTGTCACATCAGTTCCTGAAACCGTGGCAGCCAAATCGTTGACCACGGGTTGGGGATAATTTATCGTGATTGTCTTTATATTCGATGCCGTCGACAACTCACCGTTGGAATCCACGCTTCTCACATAATAGTCGGCTCCTCCATAAGGCACGAGATGGGCAAAAGTAGTCGAAGTGGCGTTGCCAATTTGCACGCCATTGCAATAGACGTTGTAGCTGGCCGCACCGCTGGCTGCTGTCCAAGTAAGGGTCGCGTTGCGTCCGCTCGTGGTGGCGTTCAGATTGGTGGGCGCACCGACTGTACATGTCGAAGGTTTAATACCAATGATGGCGCCTTGGTTCTCGTTGAAGATACCAGCGCCGGCTCCAATACCACCTGAACCTGGTTCCAGTGAATTGACAGCATAATACTCATCACAATAGCCACCCCATCCCCAATTAACATGGAATTTGTCATTGCTGTCGTATCCGTCGAATATAAAGGCATGTCCTCCTACGCTACTTCTACCGTGGTAGAAGACGGGTCTACTTGCGTTCAATTCAGACTTCAACATGGCCAGCCATTCGTCATCTCCATAAGAGGATTTCGAACAGTATTGGATCGACGTTGAATAGTTGAAATAATTAACCCAAGCATAAGCAGGAGCAGAAGAGGAAGCACCGCTACCGCCAGTTGAAGATGGACCATAATCCATATCGACAGACACACCGCAATGGTACATCAAAGTGGCAACGGCATCTCTTTGTGTACTATTGTAGGAACTATAGCTGTTGAGCATGTTCGTCCAATCGTAGGTGGTATTCTGGAAGTTGGCCGACTGTACACCGTAAGTGGCGTGGGTGTAAGTGTGCGACCCTATACCATGGCTTGGGTAATTATAATATTTCATGATTTGTGCCATTGCAGTGGCCACGCAACCTGTCACAGTGCCACTTGGACATAGATAATTGTAGGGCGAATCTTGATTCCATTGGGTTGTCAGTAAAGGACTTACAACAACCGAACGGTCACGATTATAAAACCCTTCTTCCAATTCACGCCATTGTTGCGCCACTTCCGATGTGGCACTCACACGATGGTCGATAGCAGCCTGGATGGCGTCGCTGTATTCTTGAATCCAAGCCCTTTTGTTATCGGGCATGTTTTCCACATCGAAGCGGCCGTTCAGAGAATAGCCGAGGATGGGTTGCACACGGTCGTCGGCAGCCATCAGGACGAAGCTGTTCTCCGTGGTGAACACGTACACGTTAGTAAAACCGGCTTCGGCCGTAACATCCATCAGATCGGCTGAGCGGTTGATGTTCAGGAAGTTCGCCGCCACTTGGCGTGCTCTTCCGTTGTCAACGGGATTGGCGTTTGCGCTCACAAAGCAAGCAAGCAAAAGCACCAGCAAGGCGACAACTGCCTTGACTTTTTGTAAGTAGTTGTTTTTCATGCTGTTATAGTTTTAGTTATACGAAAAGGAATGTTTTTATGTTGTTATTAATTGGCACAAAAATAGAAATTAATTCCATTATTTTTCACAAAAGGCAAAAAAAATCATCAGATTGAAATTTTTTTTCCAAAGGATGACAGAAAAGGCATGCCACACCATCGACACTTATATTAATGACAATAGTCGGAATCTCGTAGAAACCTGAGATTCCGACTATTATCGTTCAATTTGTGAATACTATTGAAACACTTTCTCCCCTATCGCCTCATTCAGCTTGATGTCCTCAAAGCGAATCGAGGTGAGGTCGCCGCCTGCATCCTTGAACTCCACGCGGCTGATGCCTTTGGTCTTCTTGTCGAAACGAAACACCAGCTGGCTGAACATGCGCTTCATGTCGCGGCGCTTGGGGGTCATCTCAGCACGCCAACAAGCGTCTTCGTCATACAGCACGACGTCGAACACCGACGTGTCGAACAACTTCTTACCCGAGGCACTGCCCATGATGATGCTGACAATGCCTTGGTACATGCGGCCCGACTTGGCGTCCAAGGCCTCGGCCTTGCCGTCCGTCACTTTGACGATGCGCTCGCCATTGACGATCAAGGCAAAGACGTAGGGCTCGGTGTATTCCCACCGCATCCTGTTGGGAGCGACATAATGCATGGTGCCTTTTGCGATGGAAGGCTCGGCCAGCATCGAAGAAGTCTTTTCCTGCACAAAACGGCATTGCAAAGTCTGCATCGAGGCAGCGGCCTCAGTCAACTCGGCCACTACCTTTTGGCTCTCGGCCTCAGTAAGAGGTTTCCCATTCTGAGCCCAAACACTTACGCCTAACAGCGCGAACAAAACTAACAAGATGGTTTTCTTTTTCATTTCATACTGATTAATACACACCCTACTACGATGAGTACCACGCCAATCCAACGGGTGAAGGGTATGCTCTCCTGAAACAAAAAGAATGCCAAAAACATGCCAAAGATGAAACTAAGACTCGACAAAGGATAGGCCTGGCTGAAATCCATCTTTTTCAACACGTAGGCCCAAAGGGCAAAAGAGGCACCAAAAAACAGCACCATCAAAGTAAGGACCCACCAGTTGCTGATGGAGGTTGCCTTGAGATTCTGGTATGCCCAACCGCCTTCTCCGAGTTTATCGACGAATAACTTGAACATCGCCTGCCCGCCTGCCAACGACAAAGCTTGAAGTATTACAAATATGATGTATTCCCACATGGTTTTAGGTTTCTAATAATATTAATGTATAGTCATTTCCGTCGGAGCGGTTGAACAGCATGATGCAAGCAGGTTGTTTGTCGGAGGCTTCGTTTGCATTGACAAAGAGATGCGACGGCACGCGGCCTGCCTTGAGGCATTGTGCGGCCACATAAAAGCCCAATCCCGATGCGGTGAAGTTTTCACCGAAAAGGTGTTTGTATTTCAGCAAGGGCTTGTCGCCGAAGAGGGTCTTTGTCTCAGCCAGATAGGCCTTGTCGTTCTCGTGGTTGCCACTGATGCCCGTGAGGATGTAGTCGACGTCGGCAAGGCTGCGCTCGGCCGACTGCAACATGGTGGTCACGGCGTCCATCAGGTCGTTCATGGTAGGTTGGTGCAGCATCTTGAGGCCGGTGAGGCGACATAAGGGTTTTGTCTCTGGATTGCTTCGTCGTTCCTCCTCGCAATGACGAGACAATACCACCGAGACGGCCACTTCGCCGCAGCGTTCGTCATCATGACCCATCACACCGCCTTTCTTCATGATGCTATGGAAGGTCTCCGTCATCTCGTCGTGGCAGCCTACCAAAGCGGAACCGATCTTGCCCAAGTGGAACTGCATCCACGCATCGTGCAAGGCGCTCTCAAACGAGATGCCTTTGTGCGCGTAGGTGGCGTTGTAGTTGTAGTTCTTCGTCTGTATGGCCACCAGCGAGCTGATGGTGTTGTGCGTCGACTGCATGAAATAGGTGGGTTTCAGCAGCTGTTCGCCTTCATTGGAGAGGGCGTCGAGGAAGAACTCCGTGTTCTCGATGCAACCAAATCCCGTTCCCGTCATGATGGCGTCGACGGTGTCGCAACCTGCTGTCTTCAAGGCTTCTTTGGAGGTGGCCAAGGCACGTTTCAAGATGCGGCCCATACGTCGTGCCTCGATAGGAGAAATGTATTCCTTGAAGCTCGGGTCTATGGAGCGGGTGAAAGGCACATCATACATGATGGGGTTATCCATCCACTCCTCGCTCAGCGGCTGCTGCATGGAGATCTGCTTGGCGGAGAGGACGAAGATGGAATCAGGTTGCTGAGCCTGTCGAAAACAGGTTGCTGAGCCTGTCGAAGCACCGTTATTTGTGGTCGGCCCTTCGACGCTTCGACCATGCTCAGCGACCACGGGCTCAGGGGCCTTGGTCCCTGATAGCAGCAGCGACGAGTCATTCCCGCCAAAGCCGAAGGCGTTGCAGAGCACGTGTTTCAGCGATTTCTTCTCGGGTTTTGCCACGGGAACAACGCCATCATCCATAGGCTGCGACCAGTTGAGGTTGACCGGCAGGAAGCCATGCTGCAAAGCCAAGATGCAGAACACGGCCTCGATGGAACCCGAAGCGCTGGTGGTGTGTCCCGTGAACGGTTTGGTCGACGACACTGGCGGCACTTCTCCGAAGAGGCGCATCATGGCCTGGCTCTCGCTGACGTCGTTGTTGGGCGTGCCCGTGCCATGCGCATTGATGTAATCGATGTCACTAGGCTGTAAGCCCGCCAACGCCAAAGCTTCTTTCATGGCACGGAAGGCACCTTCGCCGTCGGGCGACGATGCGGTCTGGTGGAAGGCATCGCAGGCGTTGCCGTAGCCCGACAACAGCGCCTGTGGCGCAATGCCACGACGCTTGGCACTCTCTGCCGACTCCAACACCAAATAGGCTGCGCCCTCGCCCAGATTCAAGCCACTACGGGTGGCATCGAAAGGACGACAGGGCTTGGTGTCGAGAATCATCAGCGAATTGAAGCCGTTAAGGTGGAACTTGGTGATGCATTCGCTACCGCCCACCACGACGATGTCGGCCTTGCCACAGCGGATCATATTGGCACCCTGTATGACCGCATTGGCTGCCGACGAGCAGGCAGTAGCCAGCGTGGTGGCAAAAGCGAACTTACCGAAGTGGCCAGCCGTCATCTCCGAGCAGCTGCCACAGTCGTAAACGGCGATGTATTCCTTGTGCGCGTCACCGTTGAGGTAGTCGAGATAGTATTGCTCGCTCATGTCCATACCGCCCACCGTAGTGCCCGAGATGAAACCTACCTTGGGCAACATCTCAGGGGTCAAGCGAGCCTCATCCAAGGCCTCGCCCAAGGCCAACATGCCCATCAGGGCGGTGCGGGTGGTGACGGCATTTTGGGCAATACCCAGACGTTCACGCATCTCGGCATCGGTCAGCTTCACCTCGCCGACGGGAAACTCCTTGTGTTCCGTCTTCAAGTATTTCAGCTGGCCCACGCCCGAGCGGTTGTTCAGCAACGCCTCCAATGTGGCGGCCTTGCCAATGCCGATTGCCGATACTACACCGGTGCCTGTTATGTAAATCGGATCAATCATTTACTTCGTTCTGTTCTTCTGGATGTAATCAGCCATCACGGCCACCGACTTGAAGATTTCCTTGCCCATGGAGGGGTCTTGCAGCTTGATGCCGTAGTTCTTCTCCATCAGCACGATGAGCTCAAGGGCGTCGATGGAATCAAGGCCAAGGCCTTCGCCAAACAAAGAGGCGTTCTCGTCGATGTCTTCGGGTTTCATGTCTTCAAGGTTCAAAGCCTCGATGATCTGTTGCTTTAAGGTGTAAATCAGTTCGTCCATTGTATTGTTATTTAAAGATTTAAAATTCAAAGATTCAAAGATTTGAAGATCTGCGATGAGGGCAGATTCTAAGGATTCTATATTGTTAAATTGTTGTTTTTCAACCAAAAAGAGACGCGCCTCGAAGTGGTTTTCGTCGGTGCAATCGAGCCAACCACTGAGGAAGCTTTGCGTCATTGGGTCTTGGAAGGCATTCATCAATTGCCGTGCCATAATTTGCGCATCACACGATTCCATGACGATAAACGAGGTCTCGCCGTAAAATTTGTTGCGGATGGCGATCTCGCCTGTGACGATGTTAGGCAGGGTGTAGACGAAAGCCGCAGGGCTGGGGAAGAAGTTTTCAGGATCTTGTATCGTGACCTGATAGTTGGTGTCGGCCTGCAACGATGCCGTCCTGTTGAACAGCACCACGGCACGGTCCTCGCGCGGCACGAAACGCTCCTCGCCTTCGTCCTTCAGCAGCATCTCCGAAGCCACAAAACCCAGCTTGCTCAGCGTGTCCATCTTGAAGAACTTGGGATAGTCACCCACGTGGGCACGATACAACTCGGTCAACAAAGCGTTGCCTTGCTCGGCATGGTTCATTTCGATACCGTTGAGCTTCACGGCCTCAGGGGTGATCATGACAAAGTGTTTCAGCATGGCATACCTCCTTTCGCAAAAAGCAAGGCCGCATTGCAGCCGCCGAAGCCCGAGAGCAGCTTGATGAACATCCGTTTGTCGGTAGATTGGTTTTGGTTGGAGACCACCAAAGGATGCGTGACGCCCAAGGTCTCATAGCCTCTGGTAGCCAATATGTTGTGTTCGTCGATGGCGTACATCGAGAGGATGGTCTCAAGGATGCCAGCGGCACCCATGGTATGACCGTAGTAGCCTTTCAATCCGTTGACAGGAACTTGTGAGAGCCCTGCCCTTTCGATAGCCACCGATTCCATCTCGTCGTTATACATCGTGGCGGTGCCGTGAGCGTTGATGAAAGCGATTTGATTGGGGTCGACATCACCAAGGGCAACCTTCAATGCCCTGTAACTGCCTTCGCCCGTGCGCGACGGACCGCTGATGTGGTTGGCGTCGTTGCGGATGGCGCCACGGCAAGCCACCCATTCGTTGGAATTAACTGTTGCTTTTCGTGTATAAATGATGGTCGCAGCCGCATCGCCAAGGTTCAAGCCACAGCGGTTGGCATCGAAGGGCTTGCAAGGTTCGGGTGACAAAGCCTTGAACGACTGGAAGCCCGAAACGATGAAGGCTGACTGCACGTCGCATCCTACCGTCACGACATAGTCGAAACAGCCGCTTTCCAAATTACGCATGGCTTCAATCTGGGCACACACGCCCGAGATGCAAGCGTTTGACACCACAATCGGGGGATTGGGATTATGGAAGAAATCCGTCATCTGACGGGCGGCCGAGCCTAACAGCACTCTTTCCTCTGAAAAACCTGTCTCTCTCTTGTCCAAAAGGAAGACATTGCCCTTGGTGGTGGAGAGGATGAAGAGCACCCGCTCCGAGGCCGTGTTGATGCCCGCCTCTTGAATGGCACGCGAAGCCGAGAGGATGATCATCTTCTCGAAGAAAGTGTATTTTGCGTTGTCGGCCAAGGTAGCAAAGGCTTGTTCCACCTTGTCGCGGTCTACCAATGAAGCCACAAAAGGCTCGGGCAGGTCCCACTTGCCTTCATAGCGCCTGAGCGCCGACTGCCCTGCTTTGACAGCGGCATAGTTCTCGGTGGTGCTCATGCCCAAGGGCGAGATGATATTGTTGGCCACGCTGACAATCATACGTTTACCTCCCATCTTTGTTTCCATTCCTCGTAAAACTTGGGGCAGTACAAGACCAGTTGATGCGTGACTTTGTCCATAAAGACCTGCACCGAATGACCGGTGACGAAGACTTCCTTGGTCTCTGCATCGCGGATTTCGTAGTCGAAGATGATCTTGGCGGCGTCGGTGGGACGGTAGATGAGCTCCACCTCGGGTTTCATGCCATAAATCATCGGTCGTTTGTATTTGAAAGAAAGCTCGACGATGGGCTCAAAGAAGCCTTGGTCGTACATCATCAGGTAGCTCAAGTCGTATTTCCGGCCGAATTCCTCGCGGGCGTCTTCGAAGTACTTGGCATAGTTGCCATGCCACACCACGCCCATCGAATCCACTTCACTGAAGCGGATGTCGAAACTCTTGGTGACCGATAATACTGTATCTTTCTTCATAATATTCAATCTTTTGAATCAATGTCTGTCAAGGCGATTTTCATGTTGCAACGCGCCAGTTCCTCTTCTCCACTCCTGACTATGGCTTCCACCAAAGTCACCTGAAACACCTCTTCGAGCAGTTGTATGGTCGTCACAAGATGCTCGCCCACATTCGGTGTGCGTGCGATGTTCAGATTGCTGATGGAACCTATCACACCTATCTTGACCGTCTCGCCACTGTTCAAGTTGATGTAGCCGATACGCGCGGCACAGGTTTGGGCGATGTTTTCCACCAAGCCAGCCGCCGACATGCGTTCGTTGTCGACAAAGAGGTTGTCGGGGCGCACTTCGAGCTCCGTCACGGAATACACCTTGTCGCTCGACACCAATCGGTCAATCATCACGAACGGCGGGCGCTGCGGAATCAATTCCTTCAAGGCTATGTCTTCAATCGCTCTCATGCTTTCCAAAAATCAAAATAGTTGAACCATTGCGTGGGATAGCGGCGCACGATGTCTTCGAGCTGCGTGGCAAATGCTTGCGCTAACTGTTGCATTTGTTCGCGTTTGTTGGCGGTGCGGTCGCATTGGATGGGACGCACGTATGCGTGATAGGTCCTCATGCCTTCCTTCATCACGAAGACGGCCAGCACTTGTACTGACTTCTGCACCGCCAAGGCAAAACCACCCATGGGAAAATGCGCCGTTGCACCAAAGAATTGGCAGTTGAGGGTCTTCTGCGAGCCGAAGATGCGGTCGCCAGGCATGCTGACGATTTCGCCATTGTCAAGCGCGGCATTCAAGGCAAACAGATGCGAGAGGTCTTCCTTCACGAGGATCATGCCCATGTTGTTTTGCGACAGCAAGCGTTGGCGGTTTTCCATCACCGTGGCCGTCTCGCCAGCAAACACCAAAGCATTGATTTTCTTTTGCTTGGGTTGCAACGAATAACCGCCCATCTCGTAGTTGCCCACATGACTGCTCAACATCATGAAGCCCTCGGGGTGCGTCTCCAAGGCGTCCATCTGCTCCTGACCTTCCTTGATGAAATGGTATTTCTTGCCTGCATACACGCCAAAACGGTCCAAGATGACTTGTCCGAAACGGAAATGGTTGGCATAGACCTTCCAAAACGATTTCCATGGTCCAAAGCCGAAACGCTTGCGGAAGAACTGGTACATGGCTTGATAGCCTTTCCTGCTGAACAGCATATAGAAAGGCACCACCATGGCCATGATGCCGTAGGGCAGCCATAGCGGCGACACACGGAAAAACGGGATGAGTCCACGCTGCATCCACGGCAATCCGTCAGTCTTGCCCGACCATTCGTTATGTTGCAAGGCGTCAGCCATTCTTGGGTCAGGCGATCTTTTTCTCGATGTAGTCGCAGAAATCGTTGAATGTCTTCACATTCGCCATCTCTTCGGTCTTGATCTTGAAGCCAAACTTCTTCTCGACGATGACCACGATGTCGACGAAATCGAGGCTGTCGATGCCGATGTCTTCTTTCAGGCGGGCTTCCGGCTGGATCTTTTCTTCGTCAATCTCAAGGTCCTCGATGAGGAACTCCTTGACTTTTGCTTCTATTTCTTGTCTGTCCATTTTATTATAATTCAAAATTGATAATTGATAATTGACAATTATTATGTTTAGGGTTTTTTGCAGACCATAATGCTATGTCCAAGGCCGAGAGCGTCGTGGATGGTCTCCACCTCGAGGCCGGCTTTTTTGACCAATTCGGCCATGTCGCCGCTGTGATACATCTTGCTGTTGCCATTGGCCAAGGCGGTGAAATACAGGCTCGTCATCGTGAGGGCGAAGGCGGCGGAAGAATAACGCTGGCGGTCCCAGAAGGTCTCCATGATGCAGAGGCGGCTGTCCTTGTCCATGATCTTGGCGGCACGCGACACGATGCTCATGATCTCGTCCTCGCCAAAGCAGTCGAGGAACTGGCTCATCCAGATGATGTCGTAATGCTTGTCGGTCGGGAACTGCTGGCTGTCGTCCAAGAGGTTGATGCCATAGCCGTCGATGCGGTCGGCGCCTTTCTTTCCTTTGGTGAACTCACGCATCATCTCAAGTTGTTGCGGCAAATCCATGATGGTGACATTAACATTCTCGTCGTAGTCAACGCAGCGCAAGGCCCAGCGACCGGTATTGCCACCCACATCCAAAACGGTCTTGGGATGGTCGCCAAAGAGCAGCTGCAAGGCCTGGTCGAAGGAGTGGTCGGAATAGTAATGGTCGAAGCCGAACCAGCTCTTCTGCACCTGCGGCGGCAGTTGTGAGAGGCCTTCGTAAATCGTCGACCAGCTGCCGAAATGCTCCAGACCCGCCGGACGGCCTTCCTTCAAAGCCTCTTCGAGATGGAACCAACCTTCGTAGTTGACATCGTGGTTGAAGTCGATGTTGACACGGATGGCGGGGTCGGTGAGCAGGAACCAACCTGTCTTCGACAAGGTGAAACGGTCGGTTTCGGTATTTACCAACACGAGGCCGATGCAGAGCGAGCCTTCCATCAGCACCTTCACTGCGTAGGGCGAGAGACCTGTCTTTTCAGCAATCTCGGCTTGGGTCAAGCCCTGTTCGTTGTCGCGGAGCATGTCCAAGATGCCAAACTTGATCATCAGACGGCCCACTTGGAAGATGATGGGGCCAAAAGCGATGAAATAAGCCAACTCTTGGGCTTCGCCGGCTTTTTTATGTTCTTTGGTATAAGCTTTTTCTAAAGCAGGAAACAATTCCATTTGTCTTATATTTTCTTGATTACCAATGCACTATTTGTCCCACCAAAACCGAAGGAATTGGATAGGATAGTGTTTAAAGTCTTGTTCGTTGTCACATTGACGATGTTGAGGCCTTCCGAATATTCGTCGGGATGCTCGAAATTGATGTTGGGAGCGATGAAGCCACCGTGCATCATCAGGATGCAGTAGACGATCTCGCTGGCGCCAGCCATCCAGCACTCGTGGCCCGTCATTGACTTGGTTGACGAAATAGGTGTTTTTGTAACACCAAACATGTTCTTCAGCGCCATGGCTTCAAACATATCGCCTTGGGGCGTCGAGGTGGCGTGGGCGTTCACGTAGTCGATGTCTTCGGCTTTCACACCTGCCTCTTGCATGGCGCGGGTCATGGCGCGTTGGCAGCCTTCCTCGCTTGGTTGTGAGATGTGGCTCTCGCCGTTTGAAGAGAAGCCATAGCCGCACACCTCGGCCAAAATCGTTGCGCCACGAGCCATGGCATGGTCGTAGTCTTCAAGCACCAAAGCGGCAGCACCGCCGCTGGGCACGAGGCCGTCGCGGTCGCGGTCGAAGGGACGCGAGGCCTTGGTGGGCTCGTCGACACGGGTCGAGAAGGCACTGATGCCATCGAAACTACCCATCGAGAGGTAGTTGGTCTCTTGGGCACCGCCACAGAGCACCATATTTTGCAAACCGTTGCGGATGAGCAAAGCGCCCAACCCGATGGCATGCGAGCCACTGGCGCAGGCCGCGCTTATGGTCATGTTGATGCCTTTGAGGTGGAAGATGGTAGAGAGGTTCATCGTCACGGTGGAGTTCATCGACTGGAAGATAGCAGCCGATCCCACCAAAGTGGTGTCTTTCTTCTGCAACGTGATCTCGTGCGACTCGATGACGGCCTTGGCCGACGAATCGTTGCCAAACAACACGCCCACTTCATTGTCGAGCAGATAGGCATCGTCAATACCTGCCTGTTTGAAGGCTTCCAAGGTGGCCATATAGGCATATTCGCCTTCTTCAGCGAGATACATGCGGAGCTTGCGGTCGAGCACGCCTTTCAGTTGGGGCTTCTCCACGATGCCCGTCAAAGGGGAACGATAGCCGTATTCGGTGCGTATCGGGTCGATGCCGATGCCCGAACGGCCTTCGCGCAAGGCGGCTTCAACCTCTTCTTTGTTCTTTCCCAAGCAGGACCAGATGCCCATGCCTGTGATGACGACTCTTCTATTATGATTCATAGTTTGATGCTTTCGAGTCGGCCCTTCGACGGGCTCAGGGACCTAGGTCGTTGAGCCTGTCGAAACGCCGGTTTTTTATGTATAAAGCCCTCCGTTAATAGAAATGACCTGTCCTGTGATGTATGCCGATTCGTCGGAAGCCAAAAAACTGGTCAAGGCGGCCACTTCCTCGGGCTTGCCGAAACGACCCAACGGGATGAGCTTTTTCAGTTCAGCCTCGTCGAGTTCCTTGGTCATATCGGTGGCGATGAATCCTGGCGCGATGGCGTTGACCGTCACCTTGCGGGCTGCCACTTCCTGTGCGAGAGCCTTGGTGGCTCCGATGAGAGCAGCTTTAGCGGCGGAATAGTTGGTCTGCCCCGGCAGGCCTTTCAATCCCGACAGCGAAGCCATGTTGATGATGCGTCCGTTGCGGTGGGTCATCATGTCCTTCAGCAGACGGCGTGTGATATAGAAAAAGCCGTTCAAGGTGGTATCCAAGACCTTGCTCCACTGCTCTTCCTGCATGAAGATCATGAGGTTGTCCTGACGGATGCCCGCGTTATTGACCAACACGGAGATATAGTCATCGGGGTGGCTGGCCGACCATGACTCCAAAGCCGTCTCGATGGCTTGTGGGTCGGCGACATTGAAGGGAAGCAGTTCGCCAGTGCCGCCTGCTTCTTGCACTTGCCTTAAAGTGTCTTCAGCGGCTTCTTTATTTGATTGGTAATTGATGATAACGGCAAAACCGTCGTTGGCTAGGCGCAAGGCGATGGCTTTTCCCAAGCCTCGTGAGGCACCGGTGATAAGGGCGTATTTCGTCATTTCAATTTCAAGGGGTTGGTTTTCAAATAGTTCTCAACAGCGGCGATTTCCTTGTAGAACGGCGTATCTTCGATAAAGAGCGGAATGATTTCACGCACTTTGTCATACAACTTGCGCGATGTGGGCGCCAGCTTGTCGGCAATCTTCAGGCAGTCGGTGGCTTGTGCCAAGGCGATGTATTGGATGGCCATCACCTGGAAACAGTTCTCCACCACTTGCTTGCAGAGCAAGGCACTGTTGGTGCCCATGCTGACGATGTCCTGATTGTCGTTGTTGTTGGGGATGCTGTGCACATAATTGGGCATGGCCAGGGTCTGGCATTCGGCAGTCGTCGAGGTGGCCGTGAACTGGCAGGCCTGCATGCCATAGTTCAGTCCCAGTGTGCCGAGGTTGAGGAAAGGCGGCAGGATGCCGTTGATACGGTCGTGGAAGAGGTAGTTGAGTTGACGCTCGGCCGTCATGCAGAGGCGCACCAAGGCAATTTTGACCTTGTCTTCTTCCAACGAGATGTAGTCACCGTGGAAGTTGCCGCCGTGATAGACATACTCCGTCTCGGGGTCGACAATGGGGTTGTCGCAGGCCGAGTTGAGTTCGTCTTCAAGGATTTGGCGCGTAAAGTTCAAAGTGTCGTAGATGGGACCCAATATCTGTGGCGTGCAACGGAGCGAATAGTATGCCTGCACCTTGTGCTCAAAGACCTTCACGTCGGAGTGGCCATAGTCGTAAAGCTCGTGGGCGCGTTTTTTGAGGCATTGCGAGCCTTCGGAGAGTTCGCGCAGGCGGCGAGCTACAATCTGTTGGCCTTCGTGACGGCGGCAGTTGTTCTCGCCTTCCGACATGTAATCGTCGAACGAAGAAGCGATTTCGTTCATCCAGACAGCGGCCAAAGTAGCCCAGTCGAGTAGCGTCTCGGCATGGAACTGGTTAACCACGCTGATGCCCGTCATCACAGAAGTGCCGTTGGTGATGGAAAGGCCTTCGCGGATATGCATCTTGAGCGGTTCAAGGCCGTTTTCTTTCATCACCTCTGCAGTCGGTCTCCATTGACCTTTATAGTGGACTTCGCCTTCGCCGATAAGGCATAACGCGATATGAGCCAACTGCACCAAGTCGCCGCTGGCACCCACGCTGCCGTGCATGGGAATGAAAGGATATATCTCACGATTGATGAACTCAACAAGCAATTTCACCACATCGGTATGCACGCCCGAACGGCATTGCAACACCGTGCCAAGGCGGGCTATCATGGCCGACTTCACATAGATATCATCCAAGGGCTCTCCTGCTCCAGTGGAGTGGCTACGGATGATATTATATTGTAAATCTGTTAGATACTTATCGTCAACACGCCATTGGGCCATTGGGCCAAAGCCTGTATTGATGCCATAAATGACTTTTTCGGCGGCAAACTTTTCCAAAAAACGGTAACATGCTTCCACGCGGTCAATCCACGCTCCAGAAACCTGAATCTTCTCATCGGAATGCAAGACTTTTTCTACTTCTTCAAGCGTGATTCTGTCATTGAATGTGATCATTATCTCCCTTTTTTAAATGAGGTGCAAAAGTATGAAAAAAAACAATATAAATTCATTATCTTTTCAAATAACCCAGCATTTGGTTTGTCTTATTGTTTTATTTCCTATCTTTGACCCGCGAAAAAACTAATTTTTTATGACCGAAACAAACAACAGATGGTTGGTGGTCGTCAATCCAAAGGCCTCGGTCGGAAAATCCGGAAGAGACTGGCCTATGATTAAGCAATTGCTTATCAATGAGGGATTTGTATTTGATGACATACTGACCGAATATCCTCGTCATGCCATTGAAATTGTCCGTAACGCCATTGTTGAAAAAGGCTATCGAAAGATTATCTCCGTAGGAGGCGACGGCACCAATAACGAAATAATTAATGGCATATTTACACAAGATGTTGTTCCCACTACTGACATTACCATGGCTGCCCTTCCTATCGGAACAGGCAACGATTGGCGTCGTACTTTTGACATTCCTTTGGAATACGATGAAGTCATCAAAATTATCAAGGCGGGGCATACTTTTGCCCACGATATAGGCAAACTGACCTATTATAATGACGGCGACCCAAAGACCCGTTTTTTCCTAAATGCAGCTGGTACCGGCTTGGATGAAATGGTTTGCCATTCAACCAACCTCATGAAACAACAAGGCAAAGGCGGCACTATCCGTTACTTGATTAGCGTGGTGAAATGTCTGCTGAAATATAAAGTCACCCATGTGCAAATCGAAGTGGATGAACAACAAGTGTTTGACGACAATATTTTGAGTCTTTCTGTTGGCAATTGCCGTTTCAATGGTGGCGGTATGATGATGATGCCCAAGGCTGTCCCAGATGATGGTTTGTTCGACATTACCGTCATTCGAAAAGTGTCCATCTTCAAATTCGCCGCCAATGTGAAAAACATCTACGATGGCACTTTCATCGAAAAACTCAAGGAGGTCCAAACCTTCCGTGGCCAGAGAATCCGTATCGTATCCATCCCACCTCATTCCTTGAAGGTTGAGACTGAAGGCGAGACCCTCAACAATTCACCTTTCGACTTCGAAATCCTGCCCAAGGCCATCAATATGGTCATTCCTAAGGAGCCAAAACTAAAACAGAAAAAGAAAAGTCGCTTCAAGAAAAAATCAAAGAAATAATCATCTATTCATAAAAAATCAAAAACTATGGTAAACATCGATCAAATCAATTTCGAAAACAAACGCGTGGTTATCCGCGTCGATTTCAATGTCCCGTTGGACGACAATTTCAACATCACCGACGACACCCGTATGCGTGCCGCTCTTCCGACCATCAACAAGGTCTTGAACGACAAAGGTATGGTTGTGCTGATGTCGCACCTCGGTCGCCCGAAGAAAAACCCCGACCCGAAGTTCTCCATCAAGCCGATTATCAAGCACTTGGAAGAACTGTTGGGCCGTCCCGTGCAATTTACCAACGACTGCATGAAAGCCGCTGATCAAGTGGCTGCTTTGAAACCCGGTGAGGTGCTCGTACTTGAAAACCTCCGTTTTTATGCCGAAGAGGAAGGCAAGCCGCGCGGCATTGAGAAAGGTGAAGAAGGCTACGACGAAGCCAAGAAGGCTGTCAAAGCCTCGCAAAAAGAATTCACCAAGACACTTGCGGGCTATGGCGAATACTACATCAACGATGCCTTTGGCACTGCCCACCGTGCTCATGCTTCAACTGCTCTTATTGCCGATTATTTCGATGCTGACCACAAGATGTACGGCTACCTGATGGGCAAGGAAGTGGCCGCCGTCAACAAGGTGATGAACGAAATCCAGCATCCCTTCACCGCTATCATGGGTGGCTCGAAGGTCTCCACAAAGATTGAAATCATTGAGAACCTGCTCACTAAGGTTGACAACCTCATTCTTTGCGGTGGCATGACCTACACCTTTAAGAAAGCCCTCGGTGGCAAGATTGGCAACTCCATCTGCGAAGACGACAAGCTTGACCTCGCTCTCGACATCCTTGCCAAGGCCAAGGAAAAGGGTGTCAATCTCGTTTTGGCCATCGACTGCGTTGTTGGTGACAAGTTCGGCAACGATGCCAACACACAAGTGGTTGACCCGATGAACATTCCCGAAGGTTGGGAAGGTATGGACATCGGTCCGAAGACCCGCGAACTTTTTGCCAATGTCATCAAAGGCTCGAAGACCATCCTTTGGAACGGTCCATGCGGTGTATTCGAGTTTGACACTTTCGCACAAGGCTCAAAAGCTATCGCTGAGGCTATTGCGGCATCCACCAAGGACGGTGCTTTTTCTCTCATCGGTGGCGGCGATTCCGTGGCCTGCATCAACAAGTTCGGCTTGGCTGACCAAGTGAGCTATGTCTCCACTGGTGGCGGTGCCTTGCTCGAAGCCATCGAAGGCAAGGAACTACCTGGCATTGCGGCGATTAAGAAGTGATTGTTTTTCTATGACTCGCTTCGCGTCACTGCGAAATACGAAGCAGTCCAGAGTAATAGCTTATATTCTGGATTGCTTCGTTGTTCTTCCTTGTAATGACGCAAAGTGGTAATTGTACTCATTATGAAAAGGCTATTACTCATCTCTTTGTTTCTCCTGGCTTCGTTGACTATACTGAAAGCCCAATGGGTGAGTCCAGGTTATGGGACAACCTATACTTTGCCTGATTTAGTAAACATTTCAAACGGAGCGGTTACTAATAATGGAACCGTTTTCTCTATTAACACCGACATCACCATTGCCTATAATGATGTATTGAAAATCGACAACCAAGTGACGAGAATTGACGCTTTCGGTGTTCTTATAACCATCAAAGGATCAATAGTTTGCAACAATTTTGAAAGAGTTGGCATTTATGGATCCATGACACAACAATTTAGTATGAGATTCGAAAACGCCACAGATTGTGAACTAAAAACGTTGTATTTCAGTGATGGTAGTGGCATCAAAGTGATTGAATCGGATGTTGCTTTTATCGATTGCAAGTTTGTTTATTTCACCTGTGACTATAGTAATGCAGTTATTGATTTCATGAACTGCAATCCACTAATTGAAAACTGCTATTTTCTCAGAAATGAAGGTGCGGCCATCAGTTCGCCTGCCAATGGACAAGGTTCACCAAAAATCCTAAACAACCTCCTTGAGGAGAATGTAACAAGCGACATCAACAGCCCACAAATCAATCTTGGACCAGGTGCTGAAGATACCATTTATATCGTTGGAAATGTAATAGATGACGACTGGGCAACTCATCGCGTGGGTGGTATTTCTGTTGCTGATCTCATGGGCACTGGTTCAACTAAAATATGGATGAAAGACAATGTGGTGAAGAATGGTCGCTACGGCTATAACCAGCAAGGCCTAACTATTTCTTCTGTCATCGAGAGAAATCAATTTGTCGACAACCGTTTTGAGGATAACCCCATGAATGGCGGCAGTGGAATCAGCATTTACGGTATGGATGAAAACAACAAAGCTGTTTTGCGTGGCAATATCATCACGGGCAATCTTTGGGGCATCACCGTTATCAATGCTGCTGACTTCAACCTCGGCACTGAAGACGACTGGGGCCATAACCAAATCCACGACAACGGAAATGGCGGCGTGATTTATGACCTATACAACAACTCTACTTGCGACATCATGGCTGTCGGTAACAACTGGGGCTCTTCCAATAGTCACATAATCGAAGAACATATTGTACACCAAAACGACGACCCGAGCTTGGGTTTAGCCACTTTTGTTCCTTTTATCGATGTTGATGATGTGAACGAAACTTCGGCCAGAGGTTTCGAAGTGTGGCCCAATCCCGCCCAAGGTCGTTTCATGGTGGAAGGCAAAGGAAAGATGGCCATCACGAATGCCCTCGGTCAAATCCTTATCAACCATGAAATCGACGGCAAAAAAAGCATAGCATTGCCGCAAGGCCTTTATTTTTTGAGATTAGGCGATGTCACGCGAAAGGTGATTGTGGAATGACCATTGTGATTGTAGGGCTGTCACACTGTGGCAGCCGCAACAAAATACAATATTGCGGCTGCCGTAATATGACAACCTTACAATACCAAAAATGATTTTTTATTGAACAAATTCCCTATTTTTGTACCAAAAATATAACACCATGTCAAAAACTATCGTCAACATCATAGACAAAAGCAATCCTATGCCAGCCTATCTCTTCACCAAGGAATACTATGAAGAAGGCGACACATTGTTGTTCATCTCCACCGAGGAAGAGTCCGATTGCATACAACTTTTGGCCCAGCAATTGGAAGTCGACGAAACATTGGTAAAAAGCATCATCGTAAAAAGACACGAGGACAAGATGCTTTATGAATACATTTGCCGCACTATCAAGAGCGAGTTGAATCCAGATACACAATATTACCTTAACCTTGCAGGCGGCAATCGTTATATGACTTTGTCGGTGCAGCATGTCTTCGAGGAGTTCAACACCTTGTTTTTTTATACGCAAACCCGTGAGAACCTGATTGTCAAGACTATTTTCGACCACAGCATCTATGACGATGATGACGAGGTGTTTCCTATCAAGCACCGCATGACACTAAAAGAATATTTTGGTCTCTACGGATTGCAAAGCGATGTGGATCAACCACGCAAACAAGTGAAAGAAATTGCTTTCTCACAGCATCTGTTTACCATGTTTTCACAAAACATGTTTGGCCGTGGCGATTATCAGGTGATGGAAACACTGCGCGAAAAATATCGTAACTGGAAGTTCCTCATCATCTCAGAAGTGGAAAATCCGCACAAGGAGTATATGACCGCCATTCCAAATTTGAGCAAGTTCTTGAATTACATAGGTTTTGTTCCCGAAAGACAAGGTTCTTTGCAAAGCTATGAAATAGAATACCTCACAGGTGGTTGGTTTGAGGAGTATGTCTATGCTTTGATTAAAAATGTCCTGCAACCCGATGACATTGCCATGGGTGTACACATCTCTAACGGCATCATCAAGCACAACAATGAGTTGGATGTGTGCTTCATCAAGGCCAACAAACTGTTTGTCATCGAATGTAAGACGGGTGTGACCAGCGAAAGCCTTTTCAATGAGATTGTCTACAAAGTCTGTGCACTGAAGGAAGTGCTTTTAGGTACCAGCAATTCCTATATCTTTTCCTTGAAGAAAGACCACAAAGGCAACTGGAAGAAGACCGCCAAATACATGGGTATCACCTTCTGCGACTGGCTCAACCTGACCAAGCCCGAGCTGCTGAAGAACATCCTCAAGTCAATGGACAAGATTGCAAAGGAAAACTGAGTTTTCAGCAGTAATCTCAAGTTTTGCTTTCTGTCCAAATAAAACCGCCCGATTGTCATCAAAATGCCCGGCAGGGAAACCGAAACACACTGGATAATCGTATTCCGCCACAGCCTCAGCAATCACTTCTTCCACCGACATTCCGAACGGATCGGGATTATCGTGAATTTGAGTCAAACCACCAATGATAAGCCCTTTCAGGCGGGCGAGTTTTCCAGCCCGTTTCAAGGCATGCATCATCCTGTCAATGTGGTAGATATATTCATCTACTTCTTCTATGAACAGGATTTTTTCCTCCAATTCGGGAAAAGTATCGGATCCTATCATGCCATACAGAACCGACAGATTTCCACCAACAATCTCCCCTTCCATTTGCCCTACCCGATTCATCTTATGCGAAGGAAAAACATAATGCAAAGGTTTGCCTGAAAGGGCATCCAGTAAGGACTGTTTGGCCTCTGATGTCTTGTTGGCAAAATAAAAAGGCATGGCAGCATGAAGACTGGGAACTTCCAAACGATTCAACTTACCATGAATCACCGTCGTATCGCTGAAACCTATAACCCATTTTGGATGCTGCAAAAACCTGGTGAAATCCAACTTGTCGATGATGCGGATGCTGCCATAACCGCCACGAGCCAACCAAATGGTTTCTATTTGCTCATTGTCAAGGTATTCCTGAAACACAGCTGCACGGAAATCATCATCACCGGCAAAGATATGATGCTCGGTAAAAAGCCTGTCATCGTAAACGGGTTCAAAACCTTGCTCTTCCAACCAATTGATGGCATAGTGCATTTCTTCGGGAGTCACCTTACGAGCTGGTGCGACAATACCTACCTTTGACCCTTGATGTAAAAACGGTATCTGCTTCATTCTCTCACGATTTCATTGTCATCCAAGGCCTCGCCATCATATTTCACTTCCTTGCCTTGGTCGTAAGTGATCGTAAAATACAATTCTCCTGTGTCCAAATACTTTTTCCAATCACCGTGCTTCACACCAGCTTTATAGCTTTGAATTTCGCGCAGCTTACCATTTTCATAATAGAACAAATGTTCACCATCAGGATAACCTGCATTAAAAGTGCCGCGAAAAGCCATTTTGTCATTGTCGTAATACGAAACCCATTCTCCCACTTGTTTGTCGTTGCGATACTCGCCCTGGGTGCGCATATCTCCGATTTCTTCAGTCCATTTACCGTTTTTCAAGCCATCGAAATAAGTGCCCGAAACGATGAGGTTTCCCTTTGAGTCATATTCTTTGTACGGTCCATTGGGCTGCCCTTTGTAGAACTGTTCTTCAATCTGCTTCTGCCCGTTGTCATGATACCATATCCAAACCCCGTCAGGTTCACCTTCCTTGTAGTTTCCAACCTCTTGAAGTTGACCATTGTGGTAATAGAATTTCCATTCGCCTGAGCGTAAACCCGCAACAAAAATGCCTTCTGCACGCAAAGTGCTGTCGGGATAAAACTCTTTGTACTCGCCGCGACGCTTGCCATCGGTATCCACAATGCCTTCACCAACCAAGGCGCCTTTTTTGTA
>JAEEGK010005642.1_pt1 | contig 30254 bp, 18 predicted proteins | sample 8958771 | NCBI WGS metagenome assembly JAEEGK01 (sample SAMN16246547, study PRJNA631951) | gut metagenome | biome: gut microbiome; feature: rumen; material: SC-attached | host: Bos | place: Iran: Karaj | collected 2018-10 | reverse complement strand
TCCAGATGACCGGGGGATCGGGCCGCAGGAGCTTATAGTTTCCCCACATTTCGAGTTTCTCGCCCTCTGAGCAGTCCAGTACTCTGTAATCTTTCCAGTCATTTGCAACCCACATGTTAATCTCCGTTTCTTAAATAAATGATAAAGCCTGCCATCACTACACACTCGGAAAGGACTGTAATGATGGCAGGCAGGAAAATGTCAATTTGCCGCTTTGCCCGAATAGTTTCCGTAAACCTGCTCGTCGTAAACCGTAACGTTGCGACCGCGCTCCTTTGCTTCGAACAGCGCGTCCTCGGCCTCGTCGTACATCTCGGTGAAGCTGCTCTCGTATCTCGGGATGCAGGATGCCACGCCGATGCTGACGGTAAGGAAAGGATTCGACGCGCGTCTTCCGTGAGGGATACGCCTGCGTTCGATGTGCGAGCGGATCTTTTCCGCGAGAGCGACGGGCTCCATGTCCGAACCGCCCTCCATGAAAACGATGAACCTTCCGCCGTTCAGGCGGCAGATCGTATCGGTATTGCGCAGGATGATCTGGCAGATGTACTCAGCCACGTTCCTGATGCACTCATCGCCGTGCTCGACTCCGAATGAATCGTTGTACTTGCTCATCTCATCGATGTCGATCATCAGGATGGACGCTCTCCTGCGGCCCCTGATGCAGTCACGCATCTCCTCGTCGATATGCTTCTCGAGGCCCTTGCGGTTGAGCAGGCCGGTCATCGGATCGATCGCCTCGTTGTCTTTTAACTCACGCTCGCGCTCCTTCATCGACATGCTCTCGATAAACCGCGCGTACAGCATGCGCGACATCGCGATCACCATGCCTGCCAGCACGAGCATGTTGAATATCTCGGCCAGGCCGGTTTGGAATTTGAGTGACAGGAAAACGGAATATACCGCGAGCAGCACTATGTAATACATCTGCTCGGAAAAATGCATGATCGGGATCAGGAACAGCGCAACCGCGAGGATCGAATAGAACGTCATCCCCCGTCCGCTCACCTTATCCGAATAGGTCAGAACGAAACACATGGCTTCGAAGATCAGCCAGAAAGATCTGTATATCAGTGTCGCCAGCTTCAGGTCCCTGTTTTTCATCGCAAAGAATGAAATGCCGACGGTAAGTACCGAGAATATCTCGGCCACGGTCATCATGCCGCCTGCGATCGGAGCGAACTCCGATGCGGAATGTTTGTTGATGAGCATCATGATCGGGATCAGGACAACGCATACAAGAGACGTAAAGAAAACCCGTCTGACATTCTCTAACACGAGCTTCTTTCTGATCTTATATTCTTCCTGTCTGCCGATGAGGTTACCCATTCAAACTACACGCCCATTCTACAATTGTTGACCGCAATTTGTGGTGCTGAAGGAGTTTCGACACCCCTACATATTGAAAGTGTAGCACAACTGTAGAACGGGTGCAAGAAAGAATTTTCAAATATTTTGATTTTTTTTGAATTTTTTTGTAGATTCTGACCTAAAAAGCCCCCGGACCGCCTCGTGGCCTGGGGTGCATCATCATATTATAACATTTTGGCGATATACTCGCCTGTAAACGACTTTTTATTCTTCGCGACCTCTTCGGGTGTTCCCTGCGCCACAACCGTGCCGCCGCGGAAGCCTCCCTCGGGTCCTATGTCGATGATATAGTCAGCACATTTGATCACATCGAGATTATGCTCTATGACTACGACCGTATTGCCGCCCTCTGTCAGGCGCTGCAGTATCTCGACGAGCTTGTTGACATCATCGAAATGCAGGCCCGTCGTGGGCTCATCAAGGATATATATGGTCTTGCCCGTGCTGCGCCGCGACAGCTCTGTCGCGAGCTTAACACGCTGCGCCTCGCCGCCCGAGAGAGCGGTCGAAGGATGTCCGAGCTTTAAGTAGCCGAGTCCGACATCGTTGAGTGTCTCGATCTTGCGCTTGATATAGGGCACATTTTCAAAGAAATGCACCGCCTCCTCAATGGTCATGTCGAGCACGTCAAATATCGACTTGCCCTTATATTTGACCTCGAGAGTCTCACGGTTGTAGCGCTTGCCGCCGCAGACCTCGCAGGGTACATAGATATCGGGCAGGAAATTCATTTCGATCTTGATGATGCCGTCGCCGCTGCATGCCTCGCATCTGCCGCCCTTAACGTTAAAGCTGAAACGCCCTTTGCCGTAGCCGCGCGTCTTTGCGTCCTGCGTCTCCGCGAACAGATCCCTGATCAGATCGAACACTCCGGTATAAGTCGCAGGGTTCGAACGCGGCGTCTTGCCTATTGGCGACTGGTCGATATTTATGACCTTATCGAGCTGCTCGAGGCCGTCGATCCCGTCATGATCTCCGGGTATTATGCAGTGCGCGTGGTTCAGCGAACGCGCCAGATGCTTATACAGTATCTCATTGATCAGCGACGACTTACCCGAGCCCGAAACGCCCGTAACGCAGGTGAATACGCCTACGGGGATGTCCACGTCGATATTCTTGAGGTTGTTCTGCCGCGCGCCTCTGATCGTGATAAAGCCCTTCGGGACGCGTCTCTTTTCCGGAACGGGAACCGAGAGTCTGCCGGCCAGATATGCGCCCGTGATCGACTGAGGACAGTTCATGATGTCCTCCGCCGTGCCGACTGCCACGACCTCTCCGCCGAATGTACCCGCTCTGGGACCGATATCCACGATATAATCCGCCTCGCGCATGGTCTCCTCGTCATGCTCAACGACGATCAGGCTGTTGCCCAGATCGCGCAGCTCCTTGAGCGCGCGGATCAGTTTGCCATTGTCGCGCTGATGCAGGCCGATACTCGGTTCATCGAGGATATACGCGACTCCGACGAGGCCCGAACCGATCTGCGTAGCCAGCCTTATGCGCTGCGATTCTCCGCCCGAGAGCGAGCTCGCCTCGCGCGCGAGTGTCAGATAGTCGAGGCCCACCTGATCGAGGAACCCTACCCTCGCTTTGATCTCCTTAAGCACGAGCTTGCCGATCTGCATCTGCATGTCGGTGAGCTGCAGGTTTGCGATAAACTCCTTTAATTCGCTGATCGCGAGCCCGGTGACCTCCCAGATATTCTTGCCGCCTACGGTGACCGCGAGAGCCTCGGGTCTCAGCCTCTTTCCGCCGCAGACATCGCAGGGAACGATCGTCATGTACTGCTCGTATTCCTGCTTCATATGGTCCGAAGACTCACGGTAGCGCCTGCGGATATTCTCGAGCATGCCCTCGTAGGTCACATCGTAGTCGCCCTCGCCGCGCATGCCTTTATAGTGGATCCTGTAACGTCTGTCGCCCGTGCCGTACATGATCACATGGCGCTCCTCGGGAGTCAGGCTGCCGTACGGCTTCGTCAGATCGATATGATTTGCCTTCGCGACCGCGTCGAGCACGATGCGTGACCACGAAGTCTTGTCGTGAAGAGACTTCCAGCCGCCGATCGTGACATTGTCCTTTTCGATCATGCTGCTCTCGTAATCGCCTATCAGCATCTCCTCGGAAAACTCCATCTTGAATCCGATGCCGTGGCAGGCCGGACACGCGCCGAAAGGATTATTAAATGAAAATGTCCTCGGCTCCAGCTCCTCGATACTGATGCCGCATTCAGTACATGCAAAATTCTGGCTGAGCGTGAGCTCCTCTTTGCCTATCACATCCACGGTCGCAAGTCCCTCGCCGAGCTTCAGGCAGTTCTCCAGAGAGTCGGAGAGTCTCTTTTCGATGCCCTCCTTAACCACCAGACGGTCAACGACTACAGAAATATTATGCTTATTATTCTTTTCGAGTTTGATCTCCTCGCTGAGCTCGTAGAGATGTCCGTCGACGATCACACGCACATAGCCGCTGCGCTTGGCCTGCTCGAAGACCTTAACATGTTCGCCCTTACGGCCGCGCACCACGGGGGCCAAGAGCTGGAACTTTGTCCCGGGCTCGAGCTTCATGATCTCATCCACCATCTCGTCGATGGTCTGCCTCTTGATCTCCCTGCCGCAGTTCGGGCAGTGCGGGATGCCTATCCTCGCGTAAAGAAGCCTGAAATAATCGTATATCTCGGTCACCGTGCCCACAGTCGAGCGCGGGTTTCGGTTGGTCGACTTCTGATCGATCGATATGGCGGGCGGCAGGCCCTCGATCGACTCCACATCGGGCTTTTCCATCATGCCCAGGAACTGCCTCGCGTAGGAGGAGAGCGACTCCATGTATCTGCGCTGTCCCTCCGCGTATATCGTGTCAAATGCCAGGGATGACTTGCCCGAACCCGACAGTCCCGTGAGCACGACAAATTTGTCGCGCGGGATGTCCACGCTCAGATCCTTAAGGTTATTCTCCTTGGCTCCTCTGATCTTAATGTAACTTGAAACCATAAAAACTCCATCTGTCTACTACTGTAGAACAATCATTACTTTCCGTCATGCGCATTGCTGTATAACTGCTTCCTGACCTCCATCATGCGGTCGCGCAGCTCCGCAGCCAGCTCGAAATTCAGGTCCGCGGCAGCCGCGTTCATATCTTTGAGCAGCTTGCGTGCCAGAGCCTCGAGCTCCTTGTCCGACATGGATTCGGGGTCCTTCTCCATGCGGTAGTTCTCCTTGTCGACCTTTTTCGTGATGCTGATAAGGTCGCGAACCTTTTTCTCTATGGTCTTCGGCGTAATGCCGTGAGCCTTATTGTAATCGTCCTGTATCCTGCGGCGGCGCTCCGTCTCGCCGATGGCCCGCTTCATCGAGTCGGTCATCGTATCCGCGTACATGATGACATGTCCGTCCACGTTTCGCGCGGCGCGGCCTATCGTCTGTATCAGCGAGGTCTCCGAACGCAGGAAGCCCTCCTTGTCCGCGTCGAGTATCGCCACCAGGCCGACCTCGGGGATATCGAGTCCCTCACGCAGCAGATTGATGCCGACGAGCACGTCGAACACATCCATGCGCATGTCCCTGATGATCTCGGAACGCTCGAGCGTATCAACGTCGGAATGCAGGTACTTTACACGGATGCCGACATCCTTAAGATAGTCCGTCAGGTCCTCGGCCATGCGTTTGGTCAGAGTGGTAACCAGTACCTTTTCCTTCTTCGCGGTGCAGGCTCGGATCTCGCCGATCAGGTCGTCTATCTGCCCCTCAACGGGTCTGACCGTCACCTCGGGATCGAGCAGTCCGGTAGGTCTGATCACCTGCTCGGCGCGCAGCAGCTCATGCTCCGCTTCGTAGGGTCCGGGTGTCGCGGAAACGAACATCACCTGATCGAAACGGGCCTCGAACTCGTCGAACTTAAGCGGTCTGTTGTCCAGCGCGGACGGCAGTCTGAAACCGTAATCGACGAGCACCTGTTTTCTCGCGCGGTCGCCGTTGAACATGCCTCTAAACTGCGGCATCGTCATATGCGACTCATCGACTATCATCAGGAAATCGTCGCCGAAATGCTCCACCAACGTATGCGGCGTGCAGCCCGGAGTCAGCCCCGCCAGATGCATCGAATAGTTCTCGATACCGGAGCAGATACCCGTCTCTCTCAGCATCTCTATGTCGAAATTCGTGCGCTCCGAAATACGCTGAGCCTCGAGCAGCTTATCCTCGCTCTTGAAATACTTAACGCGCTCCTCGAGCTCGAGCTCGATATTCTTCAGGGCACGCTTCATCCTCTCCTCGGGCACGACATAATGTGAGGCCGGGAACACCATGATATGCTCCATCGTGGCCTTCACCTCGCCGGTCAGGACATCGATCTGCGCTATCCTGTCGACCTCGTCGCCGAAGAACTCGATCCTGTAGGCGTAATCGTTCGCCGCTATCGGGAAAACGTCTATCACGTCGCCGTGCACGCGGAAGGTGCCGCGGTGGAAATCCATCTCGTTGCGCAGGTACTGCATGTCGATGAGCCTGCGGATCACGTCGTCGCGGTCCGCGGTCATGCCGGGTCTGAGAGACAGCGTCATCTCGGTGTAGTCCTCCTGCGCCGCGATGCCGTAAATGCACGATACGCTCGCCACGATGATCACATCGCGCCGTTCGGCCAGCGCCGCCGTGGCGGAGTGCCTCAGGCGGTCGATCTCGTCGTTGATCGCCGAGTCCTTTTCGATATAGGTGTCGGTCGAAGGCACATATGCCTCCGGCTGGTAATAATCGTAATACGAAACAAAATACTCGACGGCATTCTCGGGGAAAAACTCCTTAAACTCCCCGTAGAGCTGCGCCGCCAGGGTCTTATTGTGCGCTACTACAAGTGTAGGCTTATTGAGCGCCGCGATGACGTTTGCCATCGTAAATGTCTTTCCCGAGCCGGTAACGCCCAGCAGCGTCTCGAACTGATTGCCCGCCTTAAAACCCTCGACGAGCTCCTTTATGGCCTGCGGCTGATCGCCCGTAGGCTGAAATTCCGAGTGCAGAACGAATCTGTCCATGCGGCAGGCACCTCCTTTTCCATGCAACCGATTATAGCATGTCCGCGGTATCATTTCAAGCAAAAATCGAACAAATATTCGGGCGTGTCCCGGAAGATTTAAGACATGGGGACGGTTCTTCTGTCTGCTTTAGTTCGCAGACAGAAGAACCGTCCCCATGTCTTCGCCCGTGTCTTACATATCTTACTGCTCGTGCAGCCTGTATTCCACATCCTCATTGATGATCTCCAGCATGATCGCCGCGAAGCGGGGATCGAACTGGGTACCCGAGCATTTCTCTACCTCCGCTTTGACCACATCCTGCGGGATCACGCCTCTGTAGCTTCGGTTGCTGGTCATCGCGTCGTACGCATCGGCGACCGCGATGATCCTCGCCTCTTCGGGGATCTCCTCGCCGGCCAGTCCGTCGGGATAGCCCCTGCCGTCAAAGCGCTCATGATGCCATCTGGCGCCGGTGGCGAGCTTGGGCATCTCCTCGATGTTCTGCAGTATTCTGGCGCCCCTTACGGGATGTGCCTTTATCAGCGCAAACTCCTCGTCGGTAAGCTTTCCGGGCTTGTTTATCACGGCGTCGGGCACTCCTATCTTTCCGACATCGTGCAGCAGGCCCATCATGTATATCTCCTCCTGCCGTTCGGAAGAATAGCCGTATCTCTTCGCTATTTCCCTGGAATACTCTGCGACGCGTCCCGAATGACCCTTTGTATAGGCGTCCTTCGCGTCGATCGCGTCAGCGAGCGTATGCACTACATGGAGCGATAAGCCCTCTATCTCTCTGGTCTTTTTCTCGACCTCCGCGTGCAGATCCCGCTGCAGCCTGATCAGGTCGAGCAGGTGCCGCACACGCAGTGTCAGTACTTCGGCCGCAAACGGCTTTCTGATGAAATCCATGGCTCCGAGCGACAGCCCCGCGGTCTCCGACGCGCAGTCATCGCTGCCCGTAAAGAAAATGACCGGTATCTCGGGCTTTTTATTCTCTCTTTCCCATTCACGCAGCAGCCTCATGGTCTCAAAGCCGTCGAGCTCGGGCATTTTGATGTCCAGGAGCAGCATGTCGATCGTGTTCTTCGCTGCGTAATCCAGCAAAAGCCGTCCGCTTTTGAGGCATGTGACCTTAAAGCCGGCTTCAGACAGGACCGTGTTCGCGTTCCTCAGTATGATCGCATCATCGTCTACAACAACTACGCGTTCTTCCATCAGATATCCTTTCCGTGGTCTATTTCATATCCCACAGGCTGCCGTATGCCTTTACAGCCTCATCTACGGTCATTTTGCCGTTCCCGACCATGTACGCCGCCGCGCGGAACTCCTTGTTCGCCGCGTCGTTCAACCCGGTCTCCTGATAGTAGATGGTCCGCTCCTGCGGAAAACCTTCGAGCGACGAGTACACCTCATCTGCGGAGAAATCGTCGGTCGGAGTGGTAAGTCTCTTGATCGCGGCCATGTTGCCGAGTTCCTTCTCTCTGGTGAGGAATCTGATGAACTCGTTGGTCATGTCCAGGTTTTTGCTGTTCTTGTTCACGCTGAAGAACAGGTTGACCGCGTCAAGGAAATATCCCCCTTCATCGCCTGCAGGCACCACATAGAATTTGTATTTAAAGGGATTTGCCGAAAATGCCTCGGATTTGCTCTCGCGCTTTAGCGTGCCCGAGACCATATCTCCGCTGCCGAGCATCATCGGTACGTCTCCCTCAAAAAAGCGCATGATCACGGCATTGTAGTCGTCCTTGATCTCTTCCGCGCAGACTGCCGGGTCGATATAACCCGCGTCGATAAATGCCCTGATCCTCTCGAGCGCGGGACGCATCAGCTCTCCGGCCGAGCTGTCCAGGGAATTCAACGCCTTTACCGAGTCCGCTTTGCCGATAACGCCGGCGCAGAACATCGGGAAGCCGAAAGCGTAATACATACCGGACGTGGTATTGCCGTTCGCTCCCATGACGGGATTCGCGTATCCTGCCGCCTCAAGCTTTTTGCAGACCTCGGTGAGTCCGGCGTAATCCTCGGGGACCTTGATCCCGTTCTTTTCAAAGATATCCATGTTCACCAGCATACCGTACGATCTGGTGAATACCGGGAGCATGATGATGTCTCCGTTTGCCAGGGGCCATCTCGCGCCCTTGCGGATGCAGTCCATATCAATGTTCAGCGCGGGATCGGAGAGAACCTCCGCGCTGTCGATGACAGGCTTCATTTTCTCATCGTCCAGCATCCATGACTGAGTGACGTAGATGTCGGGAGCCTCATTGCTCATCAGCGCGCTGGCGATGGTATTGTTGTAATCGTCGAGGTAAACATAATCGAGGCTTACATTGGGATAGTACTCGTAAAAACGGTCAAACTCGCTCTCGAGCGCCTCGAAATTGGAATAACTGCCCGCGACCCTCACGGAACAGCTCGTATCCGTGGGAAGCGCAGGCACGAATGCCGCATTTGTCTCCTGTTTGCTCTTGCATCCGGCAGTTCCCGGTATCAGCGCGAGAAAAAGTACCAATACCAGTATCCTCTTGATCAATCCCGATGTTCTAATCATCATGCCGCCTCCGTTCCGTATCCGAAGATACTGTTTTGTTTTTGGTCACATGCCGTCCCATCTGTGTGCCGCAAAATAATCGTCTATCGCCGATACGATCTCGTCTCTCGGCATAGTCTTTAAGAAATATCCCTGTGGTTTCAGCCGCATTACGTTCATTATGCTCTCGCGGTCCGATTTGCCGGTCAGGAAAATGATCGGTATATCGCGGTAATTGAACTCGCTCCTGATCATTTCCATTACCTGCGGGCCGGGAGTAATGGGCATATCGTAGTCGAGCAGGATCAGGTCGGGACGGTGGTTCGCCATGTACGTAATGGCCTGGATACCCGATTTGACCGCGGTGATCCTGTAACGATCCGAAAGCCAGCCCTGCAGCATCTTAAGGAATGTGGTATCGTCGTCGACCAGCAGGATATGCTTTCCGAGACGCTTTTCCTCTGCTGCCGCAGCCAGGGCTTTCAGGCCCTCCGCCACGTATTTCGCGTCGAAGGGACGCTTGAACTCCTTTTTGATGTAGGTTTCCGGTATATACTTTTTGATCGCGCCGAGCTCGTCATCGTAGCCGATCAGGCAGACGGGACGTTCCTCATCCCTGCTGATATCCATCAGGTACACGAGCGCGTCCGCCGAGTCATACACGTAATCTCCGGCCAGGAGCAGTATCAGATCGACATCTTCTTTTCCCGCCTCTATGCTCTTAATGTCGGGCTCCGCCGAAATGATGACAAAACCTGCCTTTTTCAGGTTCGATTTAAGCGCGTCGGTCATAAATCCGCTTCCGCTGCTGATCAAAAGAATCTTACTCGCCATTATCCTTCTCCCCCCGATAAAATCCCCGGTATCAGGTCATAATCAAAATTGTCGACAGCCTTTTTGACGGCGTCGAACCTTGTGGCCTCTTCCTCGGGGAACCTGTAGTTCTCAAGCGATTCCACGATATTGACCACACTGTCGTAATCGAATGAGGCACAGAACTCCTCCAGAGCGGTGTATGCCTCTTTCATATCCTTTTCCGAAATGAGCGGACGGTCGTCCTCTGTCTCGCCGTCTTCGATATCGTTGAGAGGCTCCAGCTCCTTTACGAGCTCCCTGTACTGTGCCAGGAGATCCCCAATCTCCCTCTCCAGAGTATCCGTATCGCCCGAATCTCCGGCCTTTTCAAGCCGTGCCGCAAAGTCTCCGAGCTTTAAGGCTCCGATAACTCGCGAGGTGCTCTTCAGCGCATGGACCTTGACCGTGGTATTCTTCAGGTCCCTGACACTCCAGTATTTCTCTATGTCGTCCGCGTTCTTCGGCCCCGCGTCCAGGTACATCTTCAGTGTGACCATATATGACTCGCGGCTGCCGCAGTGTATCAGGCCCGAGTTCACGTCGAGATCGTCGAGCTTGAATATGAAATCCGGGATAAAGTAATCGTCTTCCTCGTCTTCGTCCGCTGCCGGCGCGATCTTGCCCTTCGGGATATACTGCAGCAGCAGTGTCTCCAACCTGTCGGGGTCGATCGGCTTGGTGAGATAATCGTCAAAGCCGGCGCTGATATACATTTCGCGCATGCCGGAGATAGCATTGGCCGTAAGGCATACTACAGGTGTCTCCGAATTGGGAGTGCCCGTGATATCCTTCATTTCCTTAAGCGTCTCGATACCGTCCTTGTCCGGCATCATATGATCGAGGAAAATGACGTCGTAATGCTTCTGCCTGTAGAACGCGATCGCTTCATCGCCGCTGCCCGCAGTATCTATCTGCACCTTGGTGCGCTTCAGCAGGCTGCGGAAAACGGAAAGATTGACCGGCGTGTCGTCAACGACCAGGAGCTTCGCGTAAGGCGCCGTAAATCTCTCGCGGTACTTCGCCCTTTCCGAAACGGAGCGTTTGAAGCTCTCCTCGTAATCGCCTATCGGGTTCCAGCTCTTTACGCCCTGCACCAGAGCAAACGAGAATGTCGAGCCTTTTCCGTATTCGCTCTCCACCTCTATGTGGCTGCCCATCATGGCCAGGAAGCTCTGCGCTATGCTCATGCCGAGACCCGTGCCCTCAATGTTCCTGTTGCGTTTCTCTTCGATGCGCTCAAAAGCCACGAACAGGCGCTTCAGGTCCTCAGGCTTTATGCCTATGCCGGTATCCGTGACGCTTATCAGCAGCCTTACGGAGCCGGGATCCTCTTCGAGCTTTTCAAACCCGGCTTTGAGCGTGATCGATCCTTCTTTCGTGTATTTGACCGCATTGGAAAGGATATTGGTGATGATCTGTTTGATGCGTATCTCGTCTCCGTTCAGGATCATCGGGATATCCCTGTCGATGTCCAGATTGAGCGCGAGTCCCTTGTCCGCGGCCTTGCCCTGGACCATGTTGACCAGGTCGTTGAGCAATGAGACAAAGCTGTAGTCGACGTTGATGATGTCCATCTTGCCGGCTTCTATCTTTGAAAAATCGAGTATGTCGTTGATCAGTCCGAGCAGTGTTTTTCCGGCTGTCCTGATGCTCTCTGAATATGCCGTGATCTCCTCGTCGCGGCTGTCGCGCAGCACCATCTCGTTGAGTCCCAGGATCGCGTTCATGGGAGTGCGGATGTCGTGGGACATGGTCGAGAGGAAATGGGATTTGGCCTCATTCGCCTGATTGGCCGCCTCCGCCGCTTCGGCGAGCTTTCTGTTGTACAGAGCCAGTATCAGGAAGTTGAATACCAGCAGGATCAGCAGTCCCAGCGCCACGGTCCCGAGCAGCAGCCAGTCGACCACGGTATTGGCCGCGAGCTCGCCCGCAGGTATGTATGCGAGCAGGAACCAGGTATTCATCGAAGTGAGCGGAGTATACGATATGACGCATTCCTCTTTTTTTGAATTGAGCATCGTCATGGTTCCGTAACCCGACGTCACTCTCTCCGTCATCTGCCTGTATTCCGCGCTGTCTGTATGGTTGTATGATTTGTAGTATTCGAAGAAATTGGCATTCTTCATGGACTTGCCGTGAACTACATAATCTCCGTCCTTATTGATGATCGAGATCTCCACGCTCTCATACTCACCGTTCATGAAAACGAGCTTGTCCTCGAGCATGCTGACGGGCTCAACGCGCATCAGCAGAGCCTTTTTGAGCTCACCCGTCTCCTCGTCACGGACGGTCACATAGTGCATGAACGCAATGGACTGTACCCCGTTCTGAGGGTTCGTGTAGGCTCTGGTCAGATTGACGACCCCGTCCTCGCCGCTGACCACGTTCGGGTCCTCGAACAGATTGATATTGCGGTACGAAACAGAATAATTATCGGGAGACGACGCTGCCGGATGAGTGGAAATGCCGCTCCGCGACGGGTCGTCCGGGAATATCAGATGTCCGTAAATGGCCGGAGATATCTTTGCCTTTCTGATGAAGGATACAGCCTCCTCGGCCGTCATCGGCATGCCGGCCTCCGCCGAGCGGTTGATGTAGTTTGACCATATATCGCAGAGATGCTGCTCGTCCTCGAGGTAGTTCGTGATGATCTGCTCTGCGGTGACCGTCATTTTCTCGAAAGCCTCGATAACGCTCTCGTTGCTTTCGTTCATCTTGGTATTGGCGTATTGAATTATGAAGAAAAGTATCAACCCCATTATAACGAGGTCGGTAACGATTATCAGCGTCTTCTTCACGCTTCTACCTCCCATGGATCAGTCCTGCCGCACGGATCAGCGTCTCCTGTCTCTGCGTCCCGAATAATATCTTTCCTTTTCCGCGTACATCAGGGCATCGGCCTCTTCCTTGACCTCTTCGCGCGAAACGGAAGGATCCTTCGCAAATACATATCCTATCGAAGCGCTGCGCTTTTTCTCGTCAAAGAGTTCGCGCACGCGCTTAACCTTATTTTCAAAAGTCTGCTCATCCGGATCGAACGAATATGCCACAAACTCGTCTCCGCCGATACGGAATACATTGCCGTCACCGAACACCTCGGAAAGTGCGGCCGCGATATCCATGATCATCAGGTCGCCCGCCTCGTGTCCGTGACTGTCGTTTTCATTCTTAAGTCCGTTGATATCGCACATCAGGTATCCGAACGGATAGATACGTCCGCAGGTCCGCTCGAAATCCTCGAGTCCGCGCCTGTTGCGCGTACCCGTCAGCGAGTCGAAATAGCTGTAGCGTACGAGATTGCGCTTTTCGTTGCGCTGTACGAGCAGCTGCGTGACGAAATACGATATCAGGCGTATCAGGTCGGCAATCTCAAGACATCTCTCCGCCGGCATGTCATCGATCCCGAACAGGCCGACCAGCTCGCCGCCGTACTCGAGGGGGCCGACAACCATTCTCTTGACATTGAGACTCTTAAGATACTCATAGAGCACCTGATCCTTCTCTTTAAGCCCGTTGACGTCCTCAACCACCAGCCTGTGCTCCTTGTCGAGGATCGCCGAGGCGTCCGAGAGCACCTTCTCATCGGACAGATCGCTGTAGTCCGGGAGGTCCGGATTATAGCTGTGCTCATCACGGAACCACTCATACGTATTGTGGAAGCTGCCGTCATGCCTGTTTTCGTAGATATATACATGATCCGCGCCGAACTCGGTCCCGACATACTCCATGATCATGCGCACGCTCAGGTCCGGATCGTTGGTCGTTATCGCGTACTGCAGCATCTGGTTGACGAAACGGTTGCGGCGCATTACTTCACGTTCCTTGCTCCAGCTGCGGATCAGCGAGATCAGCATCAGCACGAAGAACGCGAGAAAACCGATCCTCGAGCAGACTCCGCGCCCCATTCCGTTCCTTACTCCGCTGAGATAAATACCCGAATCCACTATAAGCGTGCCGCCGAGTACGATAAAGCCCGTAACCAGCAGCTTTGTGCCGGTCTCGGCCTGCATCCTGTCACAGAAACGCCTGTTGTTTATCAGCATCACGCAGCATATCACAGCCTCAGCAACATAATAGGCGAGCATGATCGGTGTGAGCTTGACCATATCGATCCCGAATATGAACCTGAGGATGAGGAATGCGGCTATATCAACGCATGCAGCGGCATAGATCAGCCGCAGATAGAGCCTGTTGCGTTCCTTGGTTATCAGGTAAGCGAGTACCATCATCGGAATGAGCCACAGGTGCATCATAACATGATCGAGCCGCCGGCAGAACATCACCTCTCCGGTCAAAAGCCGGAACATGCCGGTATCATTGGCCAGCCAGAGGCCGTTTATCACCATCGACAGGCCCAGCACGGCGGCGGTTTTTCTGTTCTGTTCCATTGAAACAAAAACGCAGAGCAAAAGAAGTATCATGCCGACCACCATGATACCTATCGATGTCATGAATTCTATCCTGTGCCCGCGAGAAGTGCGCTTCTGATAGATCCTCGAATCCTCCACCGAGATCATTCCGATCCGGCAGCCCTTTTCGTTTTCCAGAACGGGTTCCATTTCAAAAATGACCTCAGCTCCGGAATAAGCGGGAGCAAGGTCCACAAAATGGTAAGCCATTCCGTATCCGCGACCGGTAAAATTCTCCCCGGTATGGTACGAATACGCAGGCTCCCCGTCTATATACAGATCGAAATTCGAATTAAAACTGACAAAACAAAGAGAATTCTTGAAAGTAAGACCCTCGGGCAGGTGCTTTGAAAACCTTACATGATCCCCGTATGTAACGGAATCGATAAGGTCCGCCCTCACCGTTTGTCCCGACTCCAGTCTCCATCCTTCGGAAAAATCCGAAGTCTGCTGCCTTTTTTTCTCAACGGCATTGCCGGAAAAAAGCATGGCAACAGCATACAGAAACGCAAGAATACTTCCGGCCACTATCTTGGCCACATACGTCTTATTATGTCCGCTCTTCATTATCTGTCTCCGTTGTCATCGGCTCCGTCAGCTTTTTCTGCGGCCTTTGCGGCCTCCTTCGCAGCTTTTTCGGCAGCTTTTTCGGCATCCTTTTCGGCCTTTTTCTTAGCCTTGTCGAATACCTTTGAAAGTGTCGCCTTTTCCTCTGCGTTCAGTATCCTGTCCTGATGTATTGCGGTTATCAGGTCGCCCTTGTAGCTGACGATCTCGTCGATATAATCGGTGTTCGCGTTTCGGATCAGGTACGGAAGCTCGATCTCGAGGTCCTCGGTAACCGCGCCGATCTCAACGACCCTGTCAACGGTGCACCCGAGACACCCGTCCGCGGTATTTACGAAGATGACGTCCGAGTTTGACGCCGATACCGCGCCGGTATTGAACTTTTTGTTGAGGTCACAGATCGGGACCAGTTCGCCTCTTAAGTCAACTATTCCCGAAATGCACTCGGGAGCGCCCGGGAGCAGTCTGATGTCCGGTTTAGCTTCAACTGCGCGCACGTACTGACTGTCGAACGAGTAGCTGCCCCGTCCGACCGTGAAAATAACCTGGATCTTTCCCATATGCACCTCCTGATAAGCATTACTCGGAGAGATCTCCTCCCTTGTAGGGCGGGCATCCCTGCTTGAGCCACTTAAGGTATCCGTTTATGTAAATGTCAATGTCACCGTTGAGAACCGCGTCCGCGTTTGCCGTGCTGACTCCCGTACGCAGATCCTTGATCATCTTGTAGGGCTGCAGGAAATACGAACGGATCTGGCTGCCGAAGTTGTTGTCCTTTACCTCGCCGCGGATGTCAGCGGTCTTGTTGAGGTTCTCCTGCTGCTTTAAGAGAAGGAGCTTGGACTTCAGGATCTGCATGGCCTTGTCCTTGTTCTGGTACTGTGAACGCTCATTCTGACAGGAAACAACGATACCTGTCGGGAAGTGCGTGATGCGGATCGCCGATGAGGTCTTGTTGACCTTCTGTCCGCCGGCGCCCGATGAGCGGAAGATATCGATACGGATGTCATCGTCCGGGATGTCGATGTCGAGGTCCTGTTCAATATCGGGCATAACGTCGCACGATACGAACGAAGTCTGGCGCTTGCCCTGCGCGTTGAACGGGGAAATGCGGACCAGTCTGTGCACTCCGTGCTCGGATTTGAGATAGCCGTAAGCATTGGTTCCGTTGATCTGCATCGTGACCGATTTGTAACCCGCTTCGTCGCCCTCGAGCATGTCGAGCAGATCGATCGAGAAACCCTTGGCCTGAGCCCACATGCTGTACATGCGGTACATCATGCTCGCCCAGTCGCAGGCCTCGGTTCCGCCGGCTCCCGCGTGGAGCGTGAGGATCGCGTTGCAGCTGTCAAACTCACCGTCTAAGAGCGTCTCCAGACGCATCTTTTCAAAATCTTTCTTAAAGGTCTCGAACTCCTCCTCGACCTCGGGCACCATGCCCTCGTCGTTCTCCTCCTCGACCATCTCGATCAGAGCGTAGAGATCGGCGTTCTTTGATTCGAGCTCCTTATATTCCTCGATCGTGTCCTTGAGGTTTTTGAGCTCCTTCATGAAATTCTGGGCTTTGTCGGCATCATTCCAGAAGCCTTCCTCCTCCATGATGCCCTCTATCTCCTCGACGCGCAGCTTTTTGCTGTCGAGGCTGAGCGACGAGCCCAGTTCTTTTAACGGGTCAGTATATTGATTTAACTCATATTTAATCTGATCCAGTGCTACCATTTTCAGCTAATCCTTCCTGATTCTGTCTGTTTCTTTCATTCACGGTCTCCGGGCTGTCACGACGCTGCCCGGCGGCTGCAGGGAACGGTCTGTTCTTATACTCCGTCAGCGGCTTTAGTCGTACTTGCCCTGGCCCATGCAGCAGTATTTGAACTTCTTGCCCGAACCACAGGGGCAAGGATCGTTCGGATAAACCTTTGAATTGGCGCGGCGCTTCGGCGCGTTGACCGCTGTGTCGTCCTTATTCGTACCGGTCTCCTTCGCTACCTGCTCACGCTCGATCTTGCGCTCTACCTGAACACGGAGCAGCATGCGGACGGTGTCCTCCTCGATACCTTCGGTCATCTCCTGGAACATGTCATAGCCCTGGAGCTTATACTCGTCAACAGGGTTACGCTGAGCGAACGCCTGAAGTCCGATGCTCTGGCGCAGCTGGTCCATATCGTCGATATGGTTCATCCACTTTGTATCGATGGCTTTGAGCAGGACGATACGCTCAACCTCACGGAACTCGTCCTTGATCGGGAACTCGGCCTCCTTGGACTCGTAGAGATGTACGGCCTCCTCCTTGAGCCTTTGTACCAGTTTGTTTTTCTTGCCGCGCTCGAGCTCGTCCTTTGTCAGCTCGATGGGCTGCAGGGGAACGATCGGGAGCAGGATCTCGTTGAGTTCTCTGATATCCCACTCATCGGGGTTCTGGTCGTCGGAGATACAGGAGTTGACGCTTCTCTCAACAACCTCCTGAACCATCTTGATGATGGAATCGCGCATGCTCTCGCCGTTCAGTACGCGGGCACGCTCGGCGTAAATGATCTCACGCTGCTCGTTGTTGACCTCGTCGTACTCGGTCAGATTCTTACGGATACCGAAGTTGTTGTTCTCTATCTTTTTCTGGGCACGCTCGATCGCGCTCGAGAGCATCCTGTGGTGGATCTCCTGGCCCTCCTGGATGCCCAGGTTCTTGAATACCGCCATCATCTTTTCCGAACCGAAGAGTCTCATCAGATCGTCTTCGAGGGAAATGAAGAATCTCGACTCGCCGGGATCGCCCTGACGTCCGGAACGTCCGCGCAGCTGATTGTCGATACGGCGCGCCTCGTGGCGCTCGGTGCCGATGATCCTTAAACCGCCGAGCTCAACAACGCCCTCGCCGAGCTTGATATCGGTACCACGGCCCGCCATGTTGGTCGCGATGGTAACCGCGCCCTTCTGTCCCGCCTGAGCTACGATCTCGGCCTCCATCTCATGGAACTTAGCGTTCAGTACATTATGAGGGATGCGTGCCTTAACGAGTTTTTCGTGCAGTTCCTCGGATGCGTCGATCGTGATCGTACCTACGAGCACGGGCTGGCCTCTGTGGTAAGCCTCCTTGATGGCCTCGACGATCGCGTTGATCTTCTCACGGTGTGTCGTGTATACGGCGTCCTCGTAGTCCTTACGGATAACGGGCTTGTTCGGAGGGATCGATACAACATCCATGCCGTAGATCTCGCGGAACTCCTTGTCCTCGGTGATCGCGGTACCGGTCATGCCGCACTTTTTCTCGTATTTGTTGAAATAGTTCTGGAGCGTGATCGTAACCAGAGTCTTCGACTCGCGGTTGACCTTAACGTGCTCCTTTGCCTCGATAGCCTGATGCAGGCCGTCGGAATAGCGTCTGCCGGGCAGGATACGTCCGGTAAAGTCATCTACGATCAGGACCTCGTTATCCTTAACGACATAGTCCTTGTCCCTGAACATCAGGTAATGCGCGCGCAGCGCCAGGATGATGTGATGCTGTATCTCGAGGTTCTCGACATCGGCAAAGTTATCGATATGGAAGAACTGCTCAACCTTTTTAACGCCTTCCTGGGTCAGGTTGACGGTTTTCTCCTTTTCATTGACAACAAAATCACCGGTCTCCTGCGAGATGTCCTCGCCGAACTTCGCGGCCATGATGGTGTCCATCTTCGAGAGCTCGGTCTCGGTACCCTTTACCAGCTGGTTGGCCAGGATGTCGCACATCTCGTAGAGCTTGTTCGATTTGCCGGACTGACCGGAAATGATAAGAGGTGTTCTCGCCTCATCTATCAATACGGAGTCGACCTCGTCGATGACCGCGAAATGCAGGCCGCGCTGAACCATGCGCTCCTTGTAGATGACCATGTTGTCGCGCAGGTAGTCGAAACCGAATTCGTTGTTCGTACCGTAGGTGATATCCTTCGCATAGGCCTCACGGCGCTCGTCGTTGTCCATGCTGTTAAGGATGTAGCCGCAGGAAACGCCGAGGAACTCGTAGATATTGCCCATGTTCTCGGCATCACGCTTAGCCAGGTAATCGTTGACCGTGACAACATGCACGCCCTTGCCCTCGAGCGCGTTGAGGTAGATTACCATAGACGAAGTGAGGGTTTTACCTTCACCGGTGAACATCTCGGCGATACGGCCCTGATGGAGCACGATCGCGCCGAGGATCTGGCAGGGGAACGCGCGCAGGCCCAGTGTCCTGTCGCCGGCCTCCCTGACCGTCGCATATGCCTCGGGCAGGATGTCGTCGAGCGTCTCGCCCGCCGCGAGCCTGTCCTTGAACTTAGTCGTCATGGCCCTCAGCTCGTCGTCCGTCTTGTTGCGCATCTCCTGCTCAAGGGAAAGCACCTTTTCCTTGATGCCGTCTATTCTTTTGATCTCGCGTTCACTGCGCGTTCCGAATATTTTCTGCCAAAGAGTCTTACGCTCTCCTCCGCCGGTGATGTAACCGCCGGTGAATCCTCCGGAAACCTCTTCAACTGCAGTATTTGCGACATTTTCGTTGCTCATTTAGAAATCCTCTCAGTTTGAAACATAGTAGATAACGACAGGTCATAAACTGTCATTATCCATATTATTTTACCATCTTTGCGCCCAATAGTAAAGCATGCATAATTCTCTGAATTGTAAACGTTTTTTGAACAAAAAATCGGGTTGCGGGTGCGAACGGCTTACCTTAGAATAGATTTCGGAATAAGTTTTATGCGGGGCGCGCCCCGGGAAAGGCATTTTATGAACAGCTTCAAAAAAGACTATCTCAAAAAGATCGATGAATGCATCGCTGCGGGCAGATACAAGGACACCTGGGAGTCGCTCGCGCAGTACCGCGTTCCCGGCGAATACAGCGACTGCAAATTCGGAGTTTTCATCCACTGGGGCATTTTCTCGGTTCCCGCCTACGCAAACGAATGGTACTCGAGGAACATGTACGTTCAGGGCAGCCGTGAGTTTGAGCATCACGTGAAGACCTACGGCCCGCACAAGGATTTCGGCTATAAGGATTATATCCCGATGTTCAGGGCAGAGCGGTTCGATCCGGACGAATGGACGGACCTGTTCAAAGAGGCAGGTTTCCAGTACATGGTGCCGGTCGCCGAGCATCACGACGGCTTCCAAATGTACGGGACCGAGATCTCGCACTGGAACTCGGTCGAGATGGGTCCCCACAGAAACGTGCTCGGCGAGCTGCATGAGTCCGCGCGCAAAAAAGGCCTGCTCGCAGGCTGTTCTTCGCACCGAGTGGAGCACTGGTTCTTTATGGGACCGGGCCGCGAGTTCGAGAGCGATATCACCGACGCCGAGAAAGAAGGCGATTTCTACTGGCCCGCCATGCCTATCGAAGACATGCACGACTCCTTCAGCGAGCCCATTCCCACCGCGGATTATCTCGAGGACTGGCTCGTGCGCTGCTGCGAGCTCGTCGATAAATACAAACCCTCGATATTCTATTTCGACTGGTGGATCCACCACTCGTCGGTAAAGCCGTACCTGCGCAAATTCGCGGCTTACTACTACAACCGCGCCGAAGAGTTCGGCATTCCCGCCGTTATCAACTACAAGCATGAGGCCTTTGCTTTCGGCACCGCGGTTCCCGATGTGGAGCGCGGCAAATTCGCCGACGTCAAGCCCTACGTATGGCAGACCGACACCGCCACGGCCAACAATTCCTGGTGCTATACCACCGAAAACGAATACAAGGACCCGAAAGAGATCGTGCAGAACCTCATCGACATCGTCAGCAAGAACGGCCGCCTGCTCTTAAACATCGGCCCGAAGTCCGACGGAACGATCTGCGATGAGGATGTTGCGATACTCAAAGCGGTCGGCAGGTGGATGAAGTCCAACGGTGAAGCCATCTACGGCTCAAAGGTATGGCGCTCGTGCGGCGAAGGCCCGACAAAGACCGTTGAGGGGCAGTTCGCCGAAGGAAACCAGGCCGAATATACTCCGGAGGACATCCGCTTTACCGCGGGCAACGGATGCATATATGCCTTCGTCCTCAAATGGCCCGAAGACGGACGCGTCACGATCAAATCCCTCGCCGAAGCCGCTCCCGGAAATACGCCTGTTTTCTCAGGCATCATCCGGGATGTCAGGGCATTAGGCTTTGATACCGAGCCCGATGTCACTCGTGATGCTGATGGCCTGCATATTTCCGCTCCCGCGATCGCGAGTGATTATCCCGTCACGTTCAGGATCTCGGTAAACTGATCCGGTTCATACAGACATCATAGGCAAAAAGGGGCTGCCGCACCGTTTGGTGCGGCAGCCCCAGATCATGTCCGTAACCGGTACTTCCTAAGGCAGATGTGTCCGTCTGTGCGGCACCGCGGCTATCGTCAGCCATGCCCGGGACCGGTCACGTTAGTAACTCTGAACTAAAACTCGGGCTCGATCAGTCCGAACGCTCCGTCGTAGCGCTTGTATACTACGTTGACCTCATCCGTGTCACTGTTGCGGAATACATAGAAATTATGTCCGAGCAGCTCCATCTGGATGCATGCCTCTTCTGGATCCATCGGCTTCATAGCGAACTTCTTGACTCTCTCAATCCGGATCGTATCGTCCTCTTCGTACTCCTCCTCTATAAATGCGCGGCTCAGGCCTTCGCCCGCCTGTTTGCTGTCTATGATCTTATTCTTATACTTTTTGAGCTGCTTCTCGATAACATCTTCGACCATGTCGATCGATGCGTACATGTCGGGGCTGGATTCCTCGGCTCTGATTATGTTTCCCTTGACCGGGATGGTGACTTCGATCTTCTGTATATCCTTGTCGACGCTTAAGGTCGCATGAACCTCGGTGTCCGGTGTAAAATAACGTTCAAGCTTGCCTATCTTCTCCTCAACCTGGTTCCTCAGACCGTTTGTTACATTGATGTTCTTGCCGGTAATGATAAACTTCATACGATCACTCCTTTGGGATGAATTCATGTATGCTCCACCCTGTGAAGTCCTCCTTATTGTTTCCACTTTTGTGATGTCGCTTACATGATTGTATTATACCACCCGATGTCATTTTCTTCAATAGTAAGAGTGCGATTATTCACAAAAAATTAATATCCGCAAAGGTTTTATCTGACAATTCACATGTTTTAGAACAATTTGTTCTCTACATTCCCCAATTAGTTAAAATCAAGACTCCAATTCTTTTTTTAGTAAATTTATCACAAATAACAAAACATATTTTCGAGCTTGACGGCTTTTTCAAAGACTACGAATGTGGTGTTTTTTCGTTGACAATGTGGATAACTTCGTGTATAAGTAACCGATTGGCTGTTTTAGGCGTCTGATATGTGGATAACTCGGTTCTGTAACCTTTTGTTTTTCACGTTCTCTGTACCGTGTTCAACATCCGTATTTGTGCAAACTGCACAATTTTACCCTTGTCAATAAGCTTTTTTCAGTTTTAAATATTCGCACAACATTCACATTAACAAACAGTTTATAAATTATTCATTTTTGCGTGTTTATACAGCATAATCTTTTAATCACTTGGGAGCCTGTTCGGGATTGTCCGACAGGCCCTGTCTATGGTATACTTTAGCATAGTCAAAGTCATCTGTTATTAATGATTATAAGAAAGGAGAACCTCATATGAATACATTTGATCTGATAATCATCGGCTCAGGCCCCGCAGGGCTTTCGGCAGCCATTTACGCTGCACGCGCAGAGCTCAACTTTGCGGTTTTCGATCGTTCCGCAGTTCCGGGCGGTCAGGTCCAGAGCACCTACGAGGTTGACAACTACCCCGGCATCCCGGGCGTTAGCGGTCCCGAGCTTTCGGAAAAGATGCGCGCCCACTGCGATAAGCTCGGCGTCAGCTTCATTACCGAGGATATTGTTAATATCACACATGACAACGATCTGTTCACAGTAACCACTTCGGATAACAATACATACACGGCGCGCGCCGTTATCGCGGCGACCGGCGCTTCGCACCGCAAGCTCGAGTGCCCCGGAGAGGAGGAGCTCGCCGGCATGGGCGTTTCCTACTGCGCGACCTGCGACGGCGCTTTCTTCAAGAAGCGCAAATGCGCGGTTGTCGGCGGCGGAGACGTAGCCTTCGAGGATGCGATCTATCTCTCGAAGCTCGCACGCGTCGTATATCTGATCCACCGCAGGGACGGCTACCGCGCGGCTCCCACTCTTGTGAGCCAGGCCAGGGCCGTCGAGAATATCGAGTTCATCACCGATACGGTCGTCAACTCCATCAACGGCTCCGATATGGTCGAGAGCCTGACCCTGTCAAACGTTAAGACGGGCGAGACCTCAAACCTTGAGGTGGACGGCGTCTTCATCGCGACCGGCATCATTCCCGTAAACGTCCTCTTCGGCAAACTCGCCGACTGTGACGAGATCGGCTACATCAAAGCAAACGAAAACTGCGAGACCTCCTGCCCCGGTCTGTTCGTAGCCGGAGATCTCCGCACCAAGCAGCTCCGCCAGATCGTTACGGCGGCAGCCGACGGCGCCAATGCAGTGACGAGCGCCATAAGGTTTTTGGGGTAATACGTAAACGAAGACAAACAAAGACAAGGGGACGGTTCTTCTGTCTGCGAACTAAAGCAGACAGAAGAACCGTCCCCTTGTCTTTACGCCGCCGTCTCCGTGCGGCTTCCCCTCAGCTTTAATACTCCGCGGACGAGATCACGTTTGCCGCGTTCAGCAGCATCTGTGCCGCCTCGCCTCTGGTCAGGCCCGTCTTGGGCTTGAATTTCTTATCCGTCTTATTGCCGATCAGGCCCATCGCCCCCGCAATGGCCACATAACCGGTATAGCCCTTTGCCACGTCCTTTTTATCCTTGTATGAGAGCTTGTAGATATCGAGCTTCGCAACCGCATCAAGCCCCATCGCCGTAACGATGAGTCTGGCGGCTTCCTGACGCGAAAGCGCCTTATCGCCCGCAAACAGGTCCTCTCTGTATCCGATCACGGGCATTCTCATGATCAGCTGCCCGAGCTCCTCCGCCGTGATCTTCTTCGAAGGCTCAAAGCTCTCTCCGGGAAGTCCCACGCCCATGCCGGCCAGGATCTTTATGGCCTTTTCGTACTTGGTGCCCGCGATATCGTTGTACAGATAATCGGTGCGCGCCGCCTCGTATTCATCGCCGTTGTAATTGAGCTGTTTGCCTGTGAACGCGTCAACAAACGCAGGGCTGATCGCAGTCCTGTAAACCAGTCTGACGGTCTGCTCGTTGCCGTAGCCGTAGATGCTGCCGGTGTTCTCGTACTTGTTTACGATCTCGTATACCAGGTCGTAGCCCTCGTATCCCATGTACGCGTCAAACGCCTTAGCTTCGCCGATAATGCCCTTTGCCGACGGAACCTTTGCATCGGTCCAGTTCATGTAGTAGTAATAAACCTTACCCGTGATGCGGTCCACGGAACCGCTGATGCCGTTTGAAGCGAACGGGATGCCGTCGTTATAGCGGGTGTAATCGTAGCCGTACGCGAAAATGTAGTTCCTGCCCATATCGTCGGTATACTGCATATCCGCGTTGTCCGCGCTCAGCTGTACCTGCGCGAATCTCTCGCCCTCGAAGCTCTTAACGAACTCCTCGAAGATGTTCCTGCACTGCTTCTTGGAATAATTGAACTTAATGCCCTCGATCTCCTGATCGGAGTAATAGTACATGCCCTTGGTCGAAGCCGAATAGCTTAAGAGTTTTCCGGTCGCGGCATCGACGGTCGCTCTCGCGTATGCCCTGTAATAATCGCCCTTTTCGTAATCCTCGGGACGGTTGTCGCGCATCGTGATAACCCAGGTGTAGCGGTCCTTGTACTCATTTAAGTTCGCGGTCACGCTGTTGATATTCTCATCAACGAGCAGGTATTTGTTCGACTTGATGAGCTTTACCGCGTCATCGGAGCTGATGAGGTTCTGCAGCTCGGCTATCCTCCTGATCTCCGCATCGGAAAGCTTTGCTTCGTAGCCCCTGCCGTTATCCGCAGTGTTGACAGCGTCTTCATCGGCCGCTTCCTTGCTGCCGTACTCGGGATCATCGCCCCAGTAATTCTTCTTGGTATATATCTTGCCGCTCTTTGCGTCCGCAGCGATATAACTCATAGAAGGCGCGTAAGCCAGGAATACCTTCTCATTGCCGTCCTCATCGTATCCCACATAATAACGGGGGATCATCTCGAGTTTTTTGCCGATCTTTTCCTTTGCCGCATCGGCTCCGATCAGCTTATCCGCCGACGGAACCGCCGCCGTATAATTCCAGTTCGCGTCCGCGCTGATCAGATTGCCGTCCTTATATCCGATCATGATCGCGATATAGTTATCGGGCATCTCGATATTGTTCTCGATCCTTCTGTAAATGAATCTGTACGCCGCTCTGTAGTACTGATAGTTGGTGCTCTTGAGCACTACATGGCCCTTTGCCTCGGGGAAAAGACGCGCAAGCAGCGCCTCAGCCGCAGGCGCGAGCTCCTCGGCGGTCTTGTCGGGCACACCGCTTGTCAGGCCGTTCTCATAGCTGCTCATATTGAGGATATGAGCCTCATCGTCGCAGTTCACATTGACCGTCTTTGCCGAATCAGCGGTAGTCCAGTTGAAATACCAGGTTGCCTTCTCACCGTAGTTGTTGTAGTTGTAACGGAACTCGGTGTACTCGTCGGGCAGCTCCAGCTTTGTCTTGATCTTGAGCAAAACATCTGTCATCTGCTCCTGTGTTTCCTCATTTGCCGCACTGACTCCTGTGGGCGCACCGGTATAAACGGTTCCGATAACGAGCGCCAGCACCAGCATTAAGGTAATTAAGCGTTTCCTCATAAATACTCCCTTCCCGCATCCGTCTTTGTGCCCCTCGCATATGCCGCAGGGCCCCGGGATGCCTCATTGATTGTTCCGTGTATTAGACGACTAAAACCGGATGAAGGTTCCAAAAAGATTATAAAACTTTTTCGGGCCTTCGTAAAGAAACCGGACCACCGGTTATCCGGTCCTCCGCCAAATATAAAACCCCTCCGGCGGAGCCTGTCCGTCGAAGGGGCGTTTGCCTTGCGGCTGATATACTGTTGTACCGGGGCGTATGCTCAGGCGGTGATCGTGGTACCGGTCCTGCCGTTGATGCCATCCTTTGCCTTTTCGAGCAAAGTGATCAGCGCTTTGCGGCCGGGCTTTGAAGCCGCGAACTCGCATGCCGCCTGAACCTTCGGGAGCATCGAACCGGGCGCGAACTGGCCCTCCTCGGCATATTTCTTAGCCTCTTCGACAGTCATCCGGTCGAGCCACTGCTCATTTTCCTTTTTGAAATTGATAGCGACCTTTTCAACCGCCGTAAGAATGATCAGGTAATCCGCGTCGAGGTCGCGTGCCATTACCGCGCTCGCGAAATCCTTGTCAATGACCGCGGATGCGCCCTTTAAGTGGTTTCCGATAAGCGTAACGGGAATACCGCCGCCTCCGCACGCGATAACGATCTCGCCGTTATCGACCAGCTTGCGGATAGCGCTTATCTCGACTATCTCTATCGGCTTGGGAGAAGCAACCACGCGTCTGTAGCCGCGTCCCGCGTCTTCCTTCATGATGTAGCCGTTTTTCTCGGCAAACTCCTCTGCTGTTTCCTTGTCCATGAAACGTCCGATGGGCTTGGTAGGGTTCTTGAACGCGGGGTCCTCGGGATCCACGCGTACCTGTGTGACCATCGATACCACGGGCTTTTCAAAGCCGCGGTTCAGCATCTCCTCACGGATCGCATTCTGCAGATCGTATCCGATGTAAGCCTGACTCATCGCAACGCATACAGACAGCGGTGTGGGGCCCTGTGAAGCCTCAATGCGGCTGTATTCGAGCATCGCCTGGTTGATCATGCCGACCTGGGGCCCGTTGCCGTGGGAAATAACGACATCATGCCCTTCCTCGATCAGATCCACGATCGCGCGCGATGTGATCTTGACAGCGGCCATCTGCTCCGGAAGCGAATTTCCGAGCGCGTTGCCGCCGAGTGCTATAACTATTCTGCTCATCCAATATGCCTTTCTGTTGCTCTCTCTTCGAGCATCTTCAGAACCTTGGCGGGATCCTTGACCTTTGCGAGGAAGATCATGGCCGCGATGATGTAAGGCTTGAAGCTTGCCTGCTTATACAGAGGTGTGCGGTAGCGGTCGAATACACTCGCGTCAACTTCGCCTTCCTTGCAGCTGATGCCTGTGATATCTGCGGGCAGGCAGTGCAGGTACAGAGCCTTGCCGTCCTTTGTGAGCTTCATCATTTCCTCGGTGCATGCCCAGTCCTTATGCTCAGCGTTCTGCGCAAGGAGTCTCTTCTCGAGAGCCTTGATGCCGTCGGTATCGCCGTTGCCGTAGAGCTCGGTTCTCTCCTCCATAGCTTTGAAAGGAGCCCAGCTCTTGGGATAAACGATGTCGGCATCCTTAAATGCCTCTGCCATGCTGTTGGTCTTTTTGAACGATCCGCCCGAAGCGGCTGCGTTCTTCTTTGCTACTTCCTCAACCTCGGGCATAACCTCATATCCGTCGGGATGAGCCAGGACAACGTCCATACCGAGACGTGTGAACAGGCCTATAACGCCCTGGGGAACCGAAAGAGGCTTTCCGTAGGAAGGCGAGTAAGCCCAGGTCATGGCTACTTTCTTTCCCTTGAGGTTCTCTACGCCGCCGAACTCATGGATAACATGGAGCAGGTCCGCGCAGCACTGCGTGGGATGATCGATGTCGCACTGAAGGTTAACAAGGGTGGGACGCTGTTCGAGAACTCCGTCCTCGTTTCCTGCCTTAACCGCGTCGGAAACGGCATGCATGTAAGCATTGCCCTTGCCGATGTACATATCGTCGCGGATACCGATAACGTCAGCCATGAAGCTGATCATATTCGCGGTCTCACGAACGGTCTCGCCGTGAGCGATCTGGCTCTTGCCCTCGTCGAGGTCCTGAACCTCAAGTCCGAGCAGGTTGCATGCCGATGCGAACGAGAAACGTGTACGTGTCGAATTGTCACGGAACAGTGAGATACCGAGTCCGCTCTCGAAGATCTTGGTTGAAATATTGTGCTCACGGAGATATCTGAGCGCGTCGGCAACGGTAAAGAGTGCCTCGATCTCCTCATCGGTCTTCTCCCAGGTAAGGAAGAAGTCGTTGTTGTACATCTCCTTGAAGTTCAGCTTATTGAGTTTGTCAATGTAAGCCTGAAGGTTTTTGTCCATGCAGATATCCATAGTCTTTAGATTCCTTTCGGTAGTTTGTATTTATGGCCGGACGCGCATCGGGCAGCCGGCCCGGTGCACTGCTTACTGCTCAACGTAAAGTGTGGGGAGTCCTGCGTATACTGCCGCGCAGGTGACAAGATCCTGCTTCCAGGTGTGCTCGTTCGGGAAATGAGCCTGTGACTCGGCTCCGGGTCCGAAACCGATGCAGGGGATGCCGTTGCGGCCCATGATCGTAACGCCGTTGGTCGAGAATGTCCACTTGTCCGTAAGAGGACGAGCCTTACGCATAGCGACGGTCTCTTCGGCTCCGATTCGCTCATCGCCGTAGCAGCCCTTGTATGAAGCCTCGAGAGCCTTTGTGATCTTGTGATCCTTCGGGATAACCCATGTCGGGAAATAGCACTCGATCGGGTAAACCAGACCGGTGTATGAAGGACGGTCGTAATTGTACATCGAAACGGTTACGTCCTTGCCGTATTTCTTAACTGCGGGCAGCTGACGGATCTCCTCAAGGCAGCTCTCCCATGTCTCACCCGCGGTCATGCGGCGGTCAAGCGATACCGCGCAGGAATCCGCAACAGCGCAGCGGCTGGGCGAAGTGAAGAATATCTGTGAAGCGGTGATGGTGCCGCGTCCGAGGAAATTAGCCTCTTCCCACTCGGGATTGTATTTTTTGTCGAGCATCTTCACGAGACCCTTGATCTCGGTGGAATCTGCCGCATCGTTCTCATTGAGTGCACGAACATCCTGAAGGATGTCTGCCATCTTGTAAATAGCGTTGTCACCGCGCTCGGGAGCCGAGCCGTGGCACGAAACGCCTACTACGTCAACACGGATCTCCATACGTCCGCGGTGTCCTCTGTATATACCGCCGTCGGTAGGCTCTGTGGAAACAACGAATTCGGGGCGAACCTTATCCTCACGGATAATGTACTGCCAGCACAGACCGTCGCAATCCTCTTCCTGAACGGATCCTACTACCATGATCTTAACGTCTGCGGGGATCAGGCCCATATCCTTCATGATCTTCGCACCGTAAACGGACGAAACGATTCCGCCGAGCTGGTCGGAGGTTCCGCGGCCGCCGATATCGGTCTCGGTCTCATAGCCCTCGTAAGGATCGAACTTCCAAAGATCCCTGTAGCCGATACCTACGGTATCAATATGTGCATCGTAAGCGATAATGCGGCTTCCGCTGCCCATGTAGCCGATAACGTTACCCTGGGGATCGATCAGCACTTCGTCGAAGCCGACCTTGCGCATCTCTTCGGCGATACGGTCCGCATGACCCTTCTCGTCCGCGCTCTCTCCGGGGATCCTGACAAGCTCACGCAGGAACTTTGTCATATCCTTCTCGTAACTTGCCGCTGCCGCTTTGATCTTTTCAAAATCCAAACTCATAAATACCTCCTCTTTTAGTCAGGTCAAACCTGCTTTTTATCACCTATAAACCTGCTTACATTATACTCTCGCCAAAATATTTTGTAAAGACAAAATATTTTTGTTCGACTCTTAATTTCACTAATTTTCTCCTACTTTTCCCCCGATTCACAAAGACAAAGAGACGGCTCTTCCGTCTGATGTTTTACCAGACAGAAGAACCGTCCCCTTGTCTATTATTTTTCGTTTATTTTACGTCTACGGTACGTACGCCGGCGAGAGCCTTAATGGCGTCAACCGAGCCCGCGGGCGCGTCCTTCGCGTCGATCAGGCAGTAGCCGACCTTGCCGCGCTGTCCGTCCTTAACCGCATTGATCACAAGACCTACGCCGTTAACCGCCGCAACCATGTCGAAGCCGGGAGTCGCGTCGTAGCGGATCGCGATGCGCTTGCCCTGCTTTGCGCCGAGATCTACTCTCGGATAGTTTACGGAATTGATGATGTTGCCGTTCTCGATGAAGTCCATCGCCTGCTTAACCGCCATGGCAGCGCAATTGTCCTCCGCCTCTTCGGTCGAAGCGCCGAGATGGGGAGAAGCGATGCAGCCGGCCATCTGAGCCGACTTTGCGTTCGGGAAATCGGAAACGTACTTGCGAACCTTGCCGGAAGCCAGAGCCTCGGCCATCGCATCGTCGTCAACCAGCAGATCGCGCGCGAGGTTCAGAACGATAACGCCGTCCTTCATCAGAGCGATCTTCTCCGCGTTGATCATCTTCTTTGTATTCTTCTCCGGATCGGGATCGTCGATCAGCGGAGTATGTACGGAAATGAAATCCGACTGCCTGTAGATCTCGTCGCGCGATGTAACCATCGTGATCGCGGGATCGAGTGCAGCCTTGGCAGCGTCGGAAAGGAAAGGATCGAAGCCGATAACCTTCATTCCGAGAGCGAGAGCCGCATTGC